>Ga0255052_10000445_pt1 | contig 33606 bp, 32 predicted proteins | sample JV7_2_21_MG_FD_188632 | JGI IMG/M metagenome (GOLD analysis project Ga0255052, IMG submission 188632) | Seawater microbial communities from Jervis Inlet, British Columbia, Canada - JV7_2_21 | ecosystem: Environmental > Aquatic > Marine > Inlet | place: Canada: British Columbia | collected...
TGGCCGATCGGGCGGCCGCTAGGCGTCGAAGGTGGTTCACAAATTTGCAGGAGCAAATTTGGACGCCGAAGGTGCCTTCGCGAAGCGAAGGTCACGGCCAGGGATGGCCGTGATCAACTCCACCCATCACCACCATCTAATCAACGAATTGAAGCTGCGGTTGGAAATCGTTTGCGCTGGAGGCGCAATTCCATGGCAGTTGGGCGGCCGTCTCCAGTGGGTTGATACCAGACGCTGAATTCGCCGGCTGCTGTTTGCCAGTCCTCCACAGGCTGGTTGCTGTCGAGTTGAAATGCGTTAAACCCAAGGCGATGCATGTAATGTAGTTGTTCCAGCAGCACGTCGCCGACTGCCCGCAATTCCCCGGTAAAACCATATCGGTCTCTTAGCAGGCGCGCATACGAGTAGGCTCGACCATCGCGAAACACAGGAAAGTCCAGTGCCACCAATTCGAAGTTGTCGAGATCGTCAGCGATGTTCTCGGGGTGTTCATCGCTTTGCAACAAAATTCCGAGAGGGTCACAGCGTTCAAGCAATATGCCGCGGTGCTCCTGCCATTGTGTGAGGTTGATCAGCAACGCGCCCGTGTCGGAAAGACTTTCATGGGCAGTCGCATCGATGAACGGATCTGTCGCGAGGGAACCATTCCTAATGAGTGCCATACAGTGCTTCCTTGAAGGGTTTCAATCCAACGCGACGATACGTTTCCGAGAAACGCTCACCACTATTCCGAATGTCAACGTAGGTGTTCAGAATGGTCTCAACAGCGTTGACAGCTTTGTCGGCCGGGAATCCCGGTCCGGTCCGGTCGCCGAGCGATGCGTTCTGATCCGACGATCCGCCGAGAGTAAACTGGTAGTACTCTTTGCCTTTCTTGTCCACGCCGAGAATGCCGATGTTGCCAACGTGGTGGTGCCCGCAGGCATTCATGCATCCGGAGATATTAATTGACAGTTCTTCGAGGTCGTGCAGCCTGTCGAGATCCTGGAAGCGTGCCGTGATTTGATCTGCGATCGGTATCGAGCGCGCGTTGGCGAGCGCACAGTAATCGAGGCCCGGGCAACAGATCATGTCGGTTAGATGGCCGATATTCGCGCTGGCAAGCCCGAGTGCTGACAGCTCTCGCCAGATTTTCCAGAGCTTTGACTGTTCGATGTCGGCGAGGACCAGGTTCTGCCGATGAGTCACGCGAAGCTCACCGAAGCTGTACTTATCCGCCATGTCGGCCACTGCATCCATCTGGTCCCCGGTCATGTCCCCGGGCGGCATTTCAGTACTTTTCAATGAAATGTTCACGATCGCGTAGCCGGAGACCTTGTGCTCGGCGACATTGCTGTGCAGCCATGCGTCGAACTCACTGTCGGCAGCGCGTAGCTTGTCCAGCTGATCGCTCAGGTCATCGAGCGTTCGGTAGGTCGGTGGCTCGAAGTAGGCGCTTATCCGGTCGATTTCGTCGTCGGGAAGCTGCAGCGGGCTGTGCTTGATCTGCTCCCATTCCGTATCCACCTGGCGACGAAACTCATCTATCCCGAGCTGGTTGACCAAGATCTTTATCCGGGCCTTGTAAATGTTGTCGCGGCGCCCGTACATGTTGTAGACGCGGAGAATAGCCTCGAGGTATGACAACAGGTGTTTGACCGGTAGCCATTGACGGATTGTCTTGCCAATGACAGGGGTCCTCCCTTGGCCACCGCCAACGACAACTTCGAATCCGGTCTCTCCAAAATCATTGCGATGCATACGCAGGCCGATGTCGTGTAAAGCGACCGCCGCCCGGTCGTTCGGTGACCCCGTCACGGCAATCTTGAATTTCCGGGGGAGGTAGGAGAACTCCGGATGCAGCGTGTACCATTGTCGGATAATTTCGCAAAAGACGCGCGGATCTTCGATTTCGTCCCGGGCGCGGCCCGCGTACTGATCGGAAGTGATATTCCGAATGCAGTTGCCGCTGGACTGGATACAGTGCATCCCGACACCGGCCAGTTCGACCAGCACTGCCGGCACATCCTCCAGCTTGATCCAGTTGAATTGCAGATTCTGCCGCGTCGTGAAGTGCCCGAACCCCTTGTCATAGACCCTGGCGATATGTGCGAGCTTCCGTAGCTGCCGGGATGACATACTCCCATAAGGCACGTTGATCCTTAGCATGTAAGCGTGCAACTGCAGATAAAGGCCGTTCATGAGCCGCAGCGGCTTGAACTGGTCTTCGTCCAGTTCGCCATTCAGGCGACGTTGTACCTGGCGCCGGAACTGATGGACACGCTCGTTGACTAGTGTCGTATCAAATTCATCGTAGCGGTACATGCGTTTGCCCTAGTTACGCTCGCCAGGATGTCCCTTGACGGTGGGGCCACTGGCACGAATCGTCTCACGGATCTCGACTGGCAGTCGTTGACCGTTGGAGCCGCTTACTTTGATCAACTCCGGACCAATAATCTGGTTATCGGCTTCTGCGCGGGCAGCGATTTGCACGAGTTTTTCGGCCTGAAATTCGTTTTCGGCTAAGAGGCCGTCAGCGATCCGATTTACCCAACGACCCTGGTCGGCGAGGAATACCACGCGGCCGTCTTTCAAGGCGTTGGCGATGATCATCTGGGGCATAGCTGTGTCCAATCGTTGATTGCGCTGCGGTTCAGGATGCGAACGCCCGACACGGCAAAGCAACCGTCCACCGGGGCTTCGTACGATAACCAGATCGCAAGCGCTCAATAAATAATATATTTTTCTTGACTTATGCCCGGAGGTTATATGCTGTGGGGGCCACGGCCGCTGCGGCGGGCGGCTGCCGTATCTGAGCAAAAGGGGGCGCTATCTGACGGTCAAAACCCCATGTTGTCTGTCCGGTATCTCGTGGCAACGCATATTGTGTAAGCCGAAGAATCGCCGCGAGAATTACTTCACCGGCCTCCGGCAGAATGGTTTGGACTATCGTACTAGCTGTGAATTCGGTGAAGGTTGTTCACAGAATTCACAGCTAGCCTTTAAGCTGTCCAAAACTCCCGACGAAAACTGAGAAAAAAGCGGGAAATCGCGCAAAAAACCGGTGATTTTTTGGACAACTCTGATCGGGCGGCCTCTAAGCGTCGAAGGTGGTTCACATATTTGCAGGAGCGAATTTGGACGCCGAAGGCGCCTTCGCGAAGTGAAGGTCACGGCCAGGGATGGCCGTGATCAACTCCACCCATCACCACCAATACAAGAAAACACCTCAATGGGGTGCTTTTTTTGATCGTTGCCCTTGGGAACCGCTTTATTTCTTTGGGCGGCCAGATGGAAGAAGTTCGTCGCTGCGTGCCTTGAGGTATTGATACACGGCTGAAATTTTATCACTGATGTTTGGGTTGTCTTTGAATGGCGGCATCACACCGGTAGGTCCCTCGGATCCTTCTTCCGTAACACGCACAAATGCGTCGAAATCGCGCACCGCCGCATTTCCAACGACTAAGCTCGGTGCGAAGCTTCCTCCAAGTCCATCCTGACCATGACAGTGGCTGCACGAAGAGTTGTAGGTTCGCCAGCCAATGAATGTATCCTTATCGACCGTACACTGTGCTGCTGAGGTCGCGTCCGCTTCACAATCGACAGTGTAAGCGGGCTCGCTGTCAGCGTAACAGGTGAAACTAAGCAGGCCCAGATATCCCACCAGCCAATATGCACAATGGAATCTATTCATGAGTCGGCAATTCGGTAAGTTTCCTATCCAAGAGACTGGTCAGATGTAAATTTTCTGGCGTTTGCGACCTTTCGCTTGATCACAGCAGCCGGTATTTACCTGCGCTGTGGTACGGTCGCTCCTTGTCATATTCACTGATCCAAGCCCGTGCAATTTCACGGATCTGGCGCGACGATTCGAACTTGTAGCAGGTCGCTTCGCTGATGCTGCGATGGCGACAGATATCCTAAACCTTCAACCCCACATCAGCCTCTTTCAGTGTCGATACGATCTGGTTATTCGTCAATCGGCCGTGCTACAGTGTGGTCTCCTTACATTGTTATCCCTGAGAAATCAACTACCTCGGCCTGCATCAGATTAGCTGAAGCTTACGCAATTATAGCCGGGTAAGCAAAAGCCCAGAATCGACTGAAAATGGCCGTAAGGCGGGGACATATTCGGACGAGTGCGGCAGAAATGGGCAAGAATGCTTGGCATCATAAAGTAAGGCCCGGATAAGGGCTGCGCAATAGCCGGGGCCTTCAAGAAATACGGCTCTAATTCTTTTGATACGCTTTTGGGGAAGCTTCGTTTGAAATTAATCTCTGTATTTATATTCTTTCTCGTTACTCAAAACGTAGCCGCCAGCCCTCTATTTGAAGAGAGTTCTGATCAACCATTGGTTGTCGTAATCGAAACTGATTTGCATAAAATCAAAAACAAAAAATCTGATTATCACACCTCAACTGAGAACTATATAAATGGCAGGTTTCAAATCAGGGATGAGGCGTTCGACATAAAGCTACAAACCCGAGGGCATGATAGGTTAGCCAGTTGCCCATTTCCTCCGCTGCGGATTTTTTTTGATAAATCCAAAGTGAAAAAAAGTCTTTTGAAACACAATCATAATCTCAAGATGGTGACTCATTGTCAGGAGGACGTACTTCATTTGCTCTTTCAAGAGTACTCGATCTATAAGATTTATAACTTAATTACACCGTATAGTTTTCAAGTTCGTTTACTAAAGGTTCAATATATCGACATCAATCGGAAGGAAGATGCTATAGAAACATATGCGTTTTTTATTGAGAGTCCCAAAAGTATAGAGAAACGTTTGGAATTGGTCGAACTGGAGTCCGATCAAGATTTCAACATGAAGACATATACAGATATTTCGGAGTATTGGCTAAGCGTCTCGCAAACGAAGTTGCAGGACGCCTTTCAGCATTTGATTCGTAATAGTGATTGGGTGATTTTTTATACGGACGCTACAAGGACTTTCTTGTTAGCAAACATCAAGTTTTTTAGCAACGGAAAAGAGGGCTTTCCATTCCCCTATGATTTTGATCTTGCAGGCATGGTTACAGGGCACACCGAAAATTATCAGTTTCGATATGGAAATGAATTCCTGTGTGAGAATGTTGAAATGAAAAGGGCATTAATGAAAATATTGAGTCATAAGGATGAATATCTTGAGCTTTTGGATAATGACTCTCTTTTAAGCATAGATTACAAGAGGAAATTTACTGAGTATTTAGACAAGTTTGAGACGGTCGATAATTTTTGTTCGGAGATGGATTTAGTAGAGCTGGCGTTGAATCAGGACAAATGAGGATATTTTCTGCCGCTTTCATTGTCCGAAGCTGTGCTTTTTTGTCGGTGGTCGGGATTCTTTATGCGATTGGTATTGGTCTTCAATATCACGGGGAAAACCGAGCATTAATGAGTGAGGGACTCCAGTCGGCACAGCGACTTGGAGATAAAGCACAGATTCAAATCGAAAGTACCCTCAGGCGTGTGAGCGAAACGGTTGACAAGTCGTCAGAGAATCTCCTAAAGAACGGGTTGGACGACACACAACAGTTGTTGACGACAATTAGAAATGTAATGTACTCCGACCCTAGTTTTGTGGAATCCGGAGTTGCATTTTCACCCTTCGCTTATGATTCGCAAATTCGACTTTATGGTTTCTCATACGTCGTTGATGAAGACGGTATGCAACTACGCGATCTGGATATTAGTGAAGATTATACAAAGCCAGAGGCGGTTTGGTACCACCGTTCTATGGAGGGAAAAGCGGTTTGGCTGGAGCCAGAATACGACGAGGCTCGCCAGCAAATATTGGTTACCTACGCCGCACCAATTTTCAAACCAGATAAACCTTCTGAACCAGTGGGAGCAGTGTTCGCTACCTATTCGGTAAGCAGTTTCAAGAGGGTGCTTGACAATATGAATCTTGGTGACAATGGCTATAGCTTCCTTTTGTCATCCAATAGACGCTTTATTGTTCACCATAACCAGGAATATCTCGATCATCGTTGGTCTCTGGATGATTTTCTGAGTCGGCTAAATGATACATCCGTCGTGAATGCGGTGAGCGATAACCTGTTGGACCCTTCCCGGATTGTGCGTTTAATGGATCCGGATAGCGGTCAGGATTCACAAGTATTCTTTCTGAATATTCCGGAGGCTGCATGGACTCTGGGCATCGTACTTAATAACAGAGATTTGGTGGTTCAATCGTCCATTGCACGCATCAAACTGCTTCATCTCGTGTTGACGCTTTGTTTATCGTTCGCCCTGTTAACTGTTCCACTCTCGGGGATCCAGCATGGCTCCACTCGGAGTTTCTGGATCCTATCAAATGTTGTCGCGGTGTGCTGCATTGTGAGTTACATAAGCGCGTTGAAACTGACAATAGTTCACCCACCAGAAACCTCCGGCAATTCGCTATCAATCACCAATCAAAATAACCTGAATCGTTTCATAACTAGTCAGCGTCACCGTACACTCGATCAACGGGAGGAGGTGCCGCTGTTCATTCCGACTGGAATCTATATTCAATCGATCGCTTTCGATAACTCCGTCGGCGGGCTGGCCATAAATGGCTACCTGTGGCAACGTTATACGCCCGGAATTCATGATGGCATCGAGCGTGGCTTTATGATTCCTGGGAGTTATTCCTTCGAATTAGAGGAACCGCTAACCACCCGATTGGGTAACGTAGAGTTAGTGCGCTGGGGTTTCAAATCAATTTTAAATCAGGAGTTTGATTATTCCCGTTATCCGTTTGGAAAAGAAAACATACAAATCCAGCTTCGGCACAAACAGTTCACAGGAAATGTCATTCTGATTCCTGACCTCGGATCCTACAAACTCATCAGCCCCACAGCAAGACCTGGTCTGCAACAAGATCTATCTTTACAAGGCTGGAACATAAGTAGATCTTTTTTTAATTACAGATTTGAAAAATATAGTACAAGTTTTGGTAGGACAGATTACGCTGGGCTAACTGATTTCCCCGAGCTATTTTTCACCATAGAAATTTCCAAACAGATTATGGGGGCAATTATCTCTCACGCCCTTCCACTAATTGTCGTGACCACGTTACTGTTCGCACTCCTATTGATGCTAAGCGTCATAAAGGTCCGCAAGGTGGAGGTAATAGAGGCAATAGTTGCCTGCTCAGGGTTCTTTCTCGTAATCGTGTTCTCCCATATCGGTATGCGCGAAAGCTTTGCTATAAAAGATATTATTTACCTCGAATATTTTTATTACATTACTTATGTACTTATTCTATTCACGGTGGCGAACTATGTGATTGTGGATACCGCCCAGAAGAAGCAAGGGCGTCACGCGTCTGATTCAATAACAACTAATAACTCTTCGCTAATTCGACTTATTCGCTATAGAGACAATTTTATTGCAAAAATACTTTTTTGGCCTTTGAGTCAACTTGCGTTGCTTGTTCTGACATTGTTGGCGTTTTATTGAAATGAGAGACGTCAATTTAAAATTCGTTTTGATAATAACCTTGATAGCGGTATGGCCGGTACCTGCTTTTGCCGAGGAAGAAGTCAAGAGGCCGCCCATCATACTTGGCATGTCTGCGGCATTGAGTGGCCCGGCTCAGTCTCTCGGCATCGGTATGAAGAGCGGGATCGAATCCTACTTCGCCCGTGTCAATGAGGAGGGGGGCGTGCATAGCAGGCAGTTGAAATTTATTGCTATGGACGATGGCTACGTGCCTGAAGCGGCGATCCGTAACATGCGTATTCTCATCGATGATGAGAAGGTCCTCGCTGTACTCGGCAATGTTGGTACGCCAACGGCCGCGGTAACCATTCCCATAGCTACGGACAAGAAGACATTACTATTTGGTTCCTTTACCGGTGCCGAGCTACTACGAGAGAGGCCTCCGAATCGCTACGTCATCAACTACCGGGCCAGCTACACTCAAGAAATAGCTGCCATGGTCAGGGGACTTCTGGAATCGGGCGTCTCGCCGCATGAAATAGCAATATTTACCCAGAATGACACCTATGGTAATGACGGTTACACGGGAATCATAAAAAGTCTGGAAGCGGCGGGTTATCATCAGGGTCACCTTCTTCCCCACGGTCGCTATGAACGTAACACGATTAACATCGAACAAGGTTTACTTACGATTCTTGAAGCTCCTATCAAGCCGAAGGCAATTATCATGGTTGGAGCGTATGCTGCGTGTGCAAAATTCATCCGCATTGCCAAACGAGCACTTCCCGAGACCATTTATCTAAACGTCTCCTTCGTAGGTAGTATGGCACTCAAGGACGGCCTGGGGTCAGATGGCAATGATGTGATCGTGACGCAGGTTGTGCCCCGCTTCGATTCCGATCTTGTTCTTACACAAGAGCATCGTAATGACCTCAAGGCCTATGCGCCGGGGGCGAATCCAGGTTTCGTATCTCTGGAGGGCTACATTGTTGCCAAGATCTTCGTCGAGGGTCTGAGAAGAGCGGGCCCTGATGTCGATCGAGAGACTATTATTAATGCACTCCTTAGCATCAAGAATCTGGACATTGGGCTAGGGACACCAATCCATTACACGGACGAAAACCATCAAGGAAGTCAGAAGGTCTGGCCAACGGTAATTCGTGACGGTCGCTTCGAATCGTTTGACTTTTCAACCCTGAAGAAGAAATGAGAATTAACAGCGAAAGATAAATACGCCGATTGATGAATAATCTTGTGTGACTCACAAAGCGTCAATATTCGCCGCGATCTGCTTTTATTCAGTTAAGTCAAAATTCTATCGCGTCGGTGAGGCCGGGCGCGAGTCGAAATGGCCGTGATTAATTCCATCCACCAGCACTCGGCAGAAAACCCGACTGAATTTTCGATGCGGTATCCACTCGCTTCCACCAGCAATCACACGAGGTTTCGCCAATGCCCACCCGATCGAACATGTTAGATCGGGCGAGAATTCTGGTATATTCCCCAAAAATTGGCGGAATCTGGCGAAGACTAACATGTCAATTGACATAGTGGCCGTCGGAGCCAATCCGCTAGTCCGTAAACAAGAAAAAGGAATGACCCGATGCTGGATTCCAATCTCCCGGCCGAACATAAAAAAATTCCCTTGTGGGGCTGTGAAGATATCTATTGGGAGGACTTTGAAATAGGTCACTCGGTCCGGACGATTCGTAGGACGCTCACTGAAGGTGAGAGCCAGACATTCAATACGCTCATGTGTGACATTCATCCATATGTTTCCGACGAGATCTATGCTCGGGACGAAGGATTGTTCGGGCGCCGCATCCTTGCCGGCGCTGGCTATTCTTCCTGTGGCTCTCGGCGGCGCTGATCACGGCTACCGGTATCTATCAATTGCTGAAAATTGTCGGTGTGATCTGATCACACCACCGATCCGATTCCGAACTGTGTATCATGTGCGCCTTTCTATTGCTTGAGTTCAGATTTGGGGGCAGAAATGCGTTTCAGCAGTAAGCAGATTCATGCCGGTGTGACACCGGATCCGACGACCGGTGCGATCCTTACGCCAATCTATCAATCCACGACGTTTGTGCAGGAATCAATCGATCGCTACCTCGAGAAGGGGTTTACCTACTCGCGCTCGGGAAATCCGACGGTACGCGCGCTCGAGCTAAAACTGGCGGCGCTGGAAGGTGGCGCTGATTGCACCTGTTTCACGACCGGCATAGCGGCGATTCACGGCGTCATGCTGGCATTCCTGAACGCAGGCGACCACGCAATTGTTTCCGATGTCGCCTACGGTGGCACTTATCGCATGTGTACGCAGGTGCTGAACCGTTTCGGCATCGAATTCACGTTTGCGAATACCGCCGACCCTGCTGAAGTGAAAGCAAGCGTAAGAGACAACACGGCACTGATTCTCACCGAGACGCCTGCGAATCCGACAATGAAGCTGTCAGACATCGCGGCCATCTCGGAGGTTGCACAAGCTGCAGGTGTGGTACATGCAGTCGACAACACCTTCCTCACACCGTATTACCAGAATGCACTTGCACTCGGGGCAGACTTGTCGATCCACAGCACGACAAAATATCTCGATGGACACAATGCAACAGTTGGTGGCGCCGTGATCGTCAAGACGGCAGAACATGACGAGAAGATGCGATTTATATCGAATAATAACGGTTCGATCATGTCTCCACAGGTTGCCTGGCTGACCATGCAGGGTTGTAAGACACTGTCCGTCAGGATGGATCAACAATCTGCTAATGCGATGGCGATTGCCGAGTATCTCGAGGCGCACCCGAAAGTAAAACAGGTTGCGTACCCCGGGTTGCCTTCATTTTCGCAACATGAGCTCGCAAAGAAACAGGCGACCGGCTTTGGCGCGATGCTCTGGTTCGAAGTGAAAGGGGGCCTGCCGGCCGGCAAAGCCTTGATGGACTCGGTTGAGCTATGGAGTCTTGCCGAGAATCTCGGTTCGGTCGAGTCACTGATCACGCATCCTGTGACGATGACGCATGCGGCGGTCGAGCCAGAGGAGCGAGAGCGCGTGGGTATTCTCGACGGGCTTATCCGGCTGTCTGTTGGACTGGAGGACGCAGAAGACCTGATCGAGGCGCTAGCCAAAGCCTTGCAAAACGTTCCGGGCTAGCTGACTCGTCTGTTTTTCAGGCGCTGCCCCAGGATCGCGGCACCTCTGACACCGCTCGAGTCTCCAAATTTGGCGTGCACGATTTCCGGCACATTCTTGTCGGCGTAGGGCACCGCCGGAAAAGCGGCCCGTATTCGGGCAGGAACCTCTGATTCCTTCGAGACTCCGCCGCCAATAACGATGATGTCTGGATCGTAATAGAGCAGGAGTTGCGACAGGCATGTCGCCAGACCATCGATATAGGCATCGGCAACCCTTTTGGCATCCTCGTCCGCCATCAGGAAAACGTCGCTCGCGACAGGCGTATCCAATTTGCGGCCCGTGAGATGTTCGTATAACCACACAAGACCCGGACCTGAAAAATACTGCTCAATACATCCGCTGGCACCACAACCGCAATCCCGCAAAGGCAGGTCATAGCGTTGTTGCAAGACAGCGGGAAGCAGCATGTGGCCCCATTCGGCCGCAATATTATTTGTGCCCAAAAAAACCTTGCCGTTGATACACAATCCGCCGCCGAGGCCGCTGCCAACAATGATGCCCAGCACCCGTTCGAAGCCATCACCGGCGCCGCCATTTGCCTCGGACAAGGAAAAATTCCTGGCGTCATTGCCAACGCCGACGGGACGCTCGAGCGCTGCTTCAATATCGGCGACCGTATTCTTACCAGTCAGGCCCGGCAGATTCGGACAGGTGGTGACGCCACGCGGGTCGATCATGCCGGGCAGCCCGATGCCAACCGAGGCCTGCGAGCCAATCTCCTGTTCCGCAGCGGACACCATATTCGAGATCGTTTTGATGAAGCGGACATAGTCGTCCGCCGGCGTCGACTCTCGCCACGCGTTTACAAAAGTAAGTTCGCTGTCAAAAACGGCCAGTTCGATCTTGGTGCCGCCGACGTCGATGCCAATATGCAAATGCTGTTCCCCAGTCAGTCAGAACCTATCAGGTTTATCAATCGGAAATTTCCTGTCTTCGTATGCATCTACCAGGATGGCGAGCACGTCGAGTTCATCGCCTTCAGATGTGCCGGGTTGAGCATCTATCAGGGCATCAATGCGCCTCAGTATGGCGAGATAGTCTCTTTTTGTGCGAATAGGTCGAATGTCCATTAAATGGTCTCTGCATCAATATAGTCGTGGTAAGTGTGCCTGCCAATGAATCGAATGTAACCTGGAAACAAGGCCCCAAGTCCAGCTCTTTGGCTGTTTTTAGATGGCTTTCGAAAACCGCCCGTCGTTGAGGTCATTGGCGAGATAACGGTCGAAAGTCATGGCGATGCTGCGGAGAAGGAGTCTTCCCTTGGCCGTGATCTGGATTCCCTCGGGGCCGAGGAGGATCAGGCCATCGTCGACAAGCGGTTCGAGCCTGGCCAGTTCCGGCGCAAAATAATCTTCGAAATCGATATCGTTCTTCTTGCTGAATTCCCCGAAAACCAGTTGATCGTTACACATCAACTCCTGAATTACGCTGGCCCTTAGCTGATCGTCGGCATCGACCTCGATACCGCGCTTTATCGGCAGTTCATCGACTTCGAGTATTGCCTCGTACTCCATTGTGGTCGAGGAGTTTTGTGAATACGTGCTGCCGATGTGGCCGATGGCGCTGACGCCCAGTGCAACCAGGTCACACTCACGGTGCGTCGAGTACCCCTGGAAGTTTCTCTGTAGCGTATTGTTTCTCTGTGCCAGGACAAGCTCGTCCTCAGGCAGCGCAAAGTGATCCATGCCGATGTAGACGTAACCGGCGTCGGTGAGCTTGCTGATCGTATGATGCAGAATCTCCAACTTCGTTTCGGGCGAGGGAATGTCCTCGTCATTTATCATGCGCTGTCCTTTGAACCGCGCAGGCAAGTGTGCGTAGTTGTACACGGCGAGACGGTCGGGACGCATCGCAATAACCTTGTCGAGCGTGCGATCAAAACTTTCAACTGTCTGATGTGGCAGACCGTAGATCAGGTCGAACGAGATTGAATTGAAGCCTACCGATTTTGCATGTTCCACCAGGGACTCCACGTCTTCGGCAGTCTGTACGCGGTTGACTGCCCTTTGAACTTCAGGTTCGAAGTCCTGAATGCCTAGGCTCAGGCGATTGAAGCCGAGATCGGCAAGCACTTTGAGGGTCGTCGCGTTGACTGTACGTGGGTCTACTTCGATGGAGAATTCGCGCTGCTCGCTGTGATCGAGCTTGAATGAACTGGCGATGTGGGTCATCAGATCACAAAGTTGCTCGACGTTTAGATAGGTTGGCGTTCCCCCGCCGAAATGCAGCTGTTCCACGACCCGGTCATCGTCAAACAGCGCGGCTTGCAGTTCGATTTCCCGATAGAGATGGCCGAGGTATTTCTCGACGCGCTCGGCATTTCGGGTAACAATTTTATTGCAGGCACAGTAGTAGCAAAGCGATTCGCAGAATGGAATGTGCACATACAATGACAGGGGGCGTCCGGATTCGTTGCTGAGACGCACCGCCTGCTTGTAGTCCCCGACGGTCAGACTCTCATCGAATTGCAGAGCAGTCGGGTAGGACGTATATCTCGGGCCCCGTCCACCGTAGCGGGCGACCAGTTCCTGGTCGAAACATACGGCTGCTGCGGGATTCCCGCTCGTTTGTCGGCGCACTCTGTCCATATACCGATATCCTGTCGGAAATCCGGGCCGGTTCAAATGGGTATAAACCGAAGTGCTATTTCGCTGTATTTCTGAGCCCGTGGCAGAGGTACAGCGCCACCGTAAACAGGAGCATGGCGACGGCCTGATGGCTTGCCGCAAGGAATGTCGGTACGACCAGTAACAATGTGGAGATGCCGAGAGCGATCTGCAGCACCGCCGTATGCAAAAGGGCATTAACGCCACGGCGAATTCTCGCGGGAAGGCCAGCATTACTCAGTTTGACCCAATAGACCACAATTAATATGAAAGTCACGATAGCGAGAATGCGATGATCAAATTGCACTGCCGCCATGTTGTCAAAAAAGTTTCTCCATGCCGGTTCGAGTGCGAGAAAATCGGGCGGAATCCAGTACTCGCCCATCTTCGGAAAGGTGTTGTAGATCTTACCGGCCTTGAGCCCGGCGACGAAGCCACCGGAAATGATCGTTACGGTAATCAATGTGCCAAGTGCCAGCGTTTTTCCGTACCAGGGGTGTTTGTCTGTTCCCTCCGGCGGGAACAACAGCGTGAGCGCCACCCAGAACATGTACGCATAGATCAGGAATGCGGCAATCAGGTGTGCTGTCAGCCGATACTGACTGACATGCGGATTGTCGACGAGCCCGCTCTTTACCATGTACCAGCCGAGCACGCCCTGCATGCCGCCGAGCACGAACATTAGCGTGTACTTTGGAAACTCACGTTTGTTGATGTGACCTTTCCAGACGAAAAACAGGAACGGCAGCAGAAATACGATGCCGATCGTCCGGCCAAGCAATCGATGCAGGAATTCCAGCCAGAAAATTCCTTTGAAATCATGCACATCCATGTGTGAATTTTTCTTCTGGAACTCAGGTGTCTCCTTGTACATCTCGAACACCTGCTGCCATTCGTCCTCACCGATCGGCGGCAACACGCCGGTGACCGGTCGCCAGTCGACCATGGAAAGGCCGGAACCCGTCAGGCGTGTTACGCCACCCAGGACGACCATGATAAATACGAGTGCGCAGCAGATGAGAAGCCAGTAGGCGACTTTTTGATTTTTGTTATACGCAGTGTCACTCATAGATAATCGAGCGGTAGCGCTGTGGTGTACTTGATCGTTTCCATGCTGAAGCTCGAGCTTACATCGAAAAGATCGACTTTGGCGATCATCTCTTTGTACATCTCGTCATAACTCCGCATATCCGGGACGACGGCACGGAGCAGGTAGTCGACGTCGCCACTCAATCGGTGCACTTCCATCACGTTAGGCATGGTGGTCACCATTGCGTAGAAACGATCAAACCATTGCTGCGTGTGTTCGTGCGTCCGTATGCGCGCATACACCGTGAGATCGAGCCCCAGTTTTTCCTGATTAAGGAGCGTCACCCGCGAGCTGATGACACCGTCCTCCTCCAAGGCCTGAATGCGGCGCCAGCAAGCTGATTTTGAAAGACCAATGCTCTCTGCAATATCGCCGACGGTCATCGTAGCGTCATTTTGCAACGCCTGGAGTATCGCCTTGTCCTTTTTGTCCATCGTCATAAAATCGAATATTCTGTAGTAATGCGAAATATTGTCTCATATTTAGCAAATTATAACGAATAAAATTCTGATTTTAAGACAAAATACGACATATTGTCGGACCATTTCCCCCCGTGCCTCGGGTATTCTCACACGAGGTTTGGGGTACCGCGTCGGAGTCAGAGTCATCAATAATCGCGCCATCTTCATGACGCTGTGTTTGGCGTTCATACCGTACTCAGCCTACGTGTACACGCGGGGTACTGAGGTAACGCATACAGGTCCTATGGGTGACGAGGCGCGTTACGGTCAGCAATTGTTCCAGGAGCATAACTGCATCGCTTGTCACCAGTTTTATGGCCTTGGTGGTTACATGGGGCCCGACCTGACTAACGTCATTTCCAATAAAGGCTCTGCCTATGCCAGGGCCTTCTTAATGAGCGGCACGCAACGCATGCCGAATTTCAATCTCGACGAGACTGAATTGGATGCGATGGTCGCGTATCTCGAATTCGTCGACACGACCGGCAGATATCCGGCTGCGGAGTACCGCGTCAACTGGATCGGCACGGTTGTGCAAAACGATGAATGACAATCAGAGCACGATCGGGCTGCAATTCATGCGGCTCGGCATGCTGGCACTGGCCGCAGGAATGCTGTTCGGCGTAATTGGCGGATTTCAATTTTTGTTTCCCGAGTTCCTGAGGGAACTCCTGTTTACGAAAACACGGCCGCTTCACGTCTCACTGGTCGTGTCCTGGATTTTTCTCGGCGCGATCGGGGGAATTTACTACTACCTCGCGAATCAGTGCCGGCTGAGCTTGTTTTCGGTTCGTGCAGCCACCTGGCACTTCTGGATATTCATCGTCACAGGCCTGGCGATTCTCACTTGTTACTTTGCCGGCAAGTTCGGCGGCAGGGAGTATTTCGAATATCCGGCAGTGTTGAGTATTCCGATATTCCTGACCTGGATCATGTTCGGGGTCAACTATTTCAAGACGGTATTCAAGAGCACGGAACCCTGGCCGGTTTACTACTGGATGTGGGGCACGGGCATCGTCTTCTTCTTCATTACCTTTACCGAGGCCTATCTCTGGCTGATCCCTTATTTTCGCGACAATATGGTTCGAGAAATCATGGTGCAGTGGAAGTCCTACGGCGCACTGACCGGCTCCTGGAACATGCTGGTGTACGGCACGGCCATTTTTGTCGCAAGCAGGATTAGCGAGAACCCACAGGCAGCCCGCTCAAAAATGGCTTATGGACTGTATTTCCTGGGGTTTTTCAATCTGATATTCGGCTGGGCCCATCATACTTATCTGGTGCCCTCGGCGCCCTGGATCCGCACTCTTGCATATGCGGTCAGCATGACCGAGCTCTTCGTGCTCGGCAAAATCCTGTGGGACTGGCGGGGAACCGTGACGAGCTATCAGAAAAACAGGCACTGCAACGCCTACCGCTTCCTTTTTGCCTCGGAGGTCTGGGTCTTCGTTAATCTCATTCTGGCGCTCGTGATCTCTGTACCGGCCTTGAACCTGATAACACACGGTACCCATATCACGGTCGCTCACGCGATGGGCACCACTATCGGCATTAACACGATGATCCTGCTGGCGTCGGTCTTTTACGTTATCCGGGAAGAATTGCCGCTCGAGGTGCATTCCGGTTGTTCCAAACAGGTCAAACTCGGTTATCGGATCGCGAACCTGTCGCTGGCCGTCTTCTTCACTTCGCTGGTACTCGCCGGCCTGGGCAAGGGCCTTTACGGTGGCGGTTCATTTCAGGAAATGATGTTGAGCATCCGTCCGTTCCTGCTCGCATTCGTGGTGTCGGGTGTAACGCTGATGATCGGGATCTGGATTGTCTTGCTCTACGCTGTTCGTTTGATCAATCTCTGCATTGATCCTGCCAACCGCGCCGAACTCGCCGCGGAATATTAGCTTTGTGACCTCATTTTCGTTTCGAGATCCTGCCTGGTGGGCCGGAATAGGACTCGCTGTCCTTGTTTCCCTGGTAGCCGGCGTTGCAGCTCAGGTATTAGGCGAGTCCGTGCTGGGGTTCGCAAAAAGCCCGATAAGCGCGATCATGATGGCGATTGTGATTGGCATGATAGTTGCGAACACGATCGCGCTTCCTGACAGACTTCAAAATGGTCTGCGGTTTTGTGCGAGCACGATTCTCAGAATCGGCATCATGTTGCTCGGCATTCGGCTCAGTCTTCTGGGGGCTGGGCGGTTTACCCTGGTTGCACTGCCATTCGTCGTCGTTGCCGTCACGGTCGGGCTCGTAAGCGTTCGTTTTGTCGGTGGCCGCATGGGCCTGTCACGGCAGCTCACCGGCCTGATTGCAGTCGGCACGAGCATCTGCGGTTGTACGGCGATTGTCGCAACGGCGCCGCTGATAAAAGCGAACGAAGCCGAGGTTAGTTACTCGATTGCCTGCGTCACCGTATTCGGGCTCGTCGCGATGTTCTTCTACCCGGTCCTTGCACACGCCGTATTCGCGAGTCAGCCGGCACTTGCCGGATTGTTTCTTGGAACATCGATTCACGAAACGGCGCAGGTAGCCGGTGCAGGCTTGATGTACGAAGCGCAGTACAACGCCCCGGTCGCGCTGGATATAGCCACCGTCACCAAGCTGGTACGGAACCTTTGCATGATCGCCGTCATTCCGATCGTCGGCTTTCTCTACGGCGCCGCACATTCGGCGACGGAGAGTTACAACAAACCACACTGGATCACGATGGTGCCATGGTTCATCGTTGGTTTCGCGTTGATGTCGTCGCTTCGCACGATTGGGGACCTCGGCGATCAGCCCTTTGGTTTTCTCGCACCGTCCGATTGGCAAACGACGATCGAGATAGTGCGTGCCATGGCCGAGTGCTGTCTGCTGATCGCCATGGCCGGAGTAGGATTAACGTCGATGCTGGCCGGAATCATTAAGATCGGCATGCGCCCGTTTGTCCTCGGGCTCTTTGCGGCTCTGCTGATCGGCGGTGTCAGCCTTGGCCTGATATCCGCATTCGCACAGCCCCTGATTCTTGCAGTCGGTCTCTAAGCTGCTGAGCACCCCTGATTTTTTCTACCGCTTTCCTGTGGGCAATAGTTGGAGTGTGCCCCATGCAAGCGCATCGGCGGACAATATTACGAGCCGAAATCCCGCCAACAGAGCGGCCGTACTTGTCAGGTTGTTTGAGCCGCGAATTAGGTCAGCAGCGACAACTTCGAAAACCCCGACGCCTTGCGGCGCAAACACCGAGATGAAGCCCACACCCCAGGAGAACAGGTACGCGCCGCCTGTTTCGAGCGGCGACGCCAGTAGCTCGAGTCCAGGGAAGGCGGCCAGATAAATCACGAACGCGGCGGCCGCAATACACCATGAGAACGCGACGATCAGGACACTGCCCAGGAAATCGCGTGCTGGAAAACGACCTTCGTCCTTGATAATGCGCAGCGAAAGAATAAAGGGAGAAGCGAACAGCAGAGCAAAACCACCGACCACCGCAAAGGCAGCGACCTCTCCCCAGCCCTGCATATCTTGAAACCACGCGACCGCGGACCCGCCAATCACGAACGCCACACCTGTTGCCAGAACGTTTTCCAGAAATACGAATATCCCAATGTCGCGCTGGCCAATTCCCAGGTCCTGAAATCCTACGATCCTGCCAACCGTATGCCAGATGCCGCCGGGCACATACCGGGCGGGCAGGTTCGCGATGTGAACGCCCGCGGCCGTTTTGTAGGAAAGCGGGTAACCACGCGCGCGAAAAATCAACATGGACAGCAATGGTGACATCAGGTGCATGAGCGACCAGACCAGGGCGGCGGCCAGCAGTCTGAGCAACTGGGCGCTCCCAAGCACATCGAGAAGCAATTCACGCGAATCCCACGCAAAGTAGGCAAGGAAAGCGACGGCAACAGGCACAAAGATGCGTTTTACGATAACAAGTATCACAACTTCCGGCCGGCAAGATAACGAACGACAAACGCCGGTAATAGCGCGATCCACATTGCCAGCTTCTCGACGAAACCTAAGCGGCTCCGATAAATTGCACGCGACTGTTCCAGCGGCAATCGCAATAATGGCAGTCGACGGTCCAACCAGCTTCCAGTGAGCCCAAAGTCCTTGCCGGTGTAGCGTTTGATCTTGTCCTGGTGCGTCTCTTTTCCTCGCTGCTCGCGCCGCGACCACGACGCTCCCATTACGTGGATGAAGTCACCGCGTAACGCCAGTTCTGCCAGAATGATCTGGTCCGATCCGGCGCAGGCGTGAATCTTGGGCAGTTCCCGCAAGAACTCGGTGCGGATCAGGCCGAGAACGGGATGCAAATTACCCCAGAACGCCATGAAGAACCGTACAATCGAATCCATGCCCCGGGTGTCGTACCAGCCCGATTCCTTGTCTGATGGCTGACCGTCAACGTCGATCCACGACGATGAGGCATACGCCAATGCCGCGTCGGGATGTTCCTCCAGTGCAGCGACACACGTCGAGACGAGATTGGGCGACCAGAGATCGTGGCCCGATGCCCACATGAAGTATTTGCCGTTGGCCCGTTTCAGCACATAGATCGAATTGGCCGCGGCACCGATATTCTGCTCCTGCTGCTCGTAGCTGACGCGGGGATCGCCATCGCACATTCGCCGGCAAATCTTGCCTGTGTCATCAGTCGAGCAATTGTCTGATATCACAATCTCGAGGTTCGAATAGTCCTGTGCCTGTAAGCTCGCCAGTGACTCACGGATAAACCGGCCCTCGTTGTGCAGAAACAAGCCAAGCGAAACGAGCGGTTTTCCCTCGTCCGTCGTCATGACCTTGCTCCTGATCTGAAGTCAATCACGAGAAAAAATCCGTCACACCTTCGATAACGCGTTCGACATACGCCGGTCGCATATTGGAATGTAACGGTAGTGTCAGTACTTCGTTTACGACTTTGTCCGTTACGCTTAGATCGCCGTGCGGCGCGTCCGCGAAATAGCTGTGTTTGTGCACCGGGATAAAGTGGATGCCTGTGTCGATCAGGCATTTCTGCAGGTGCGCAATCAGCGGCTCCCGCCGATCATGCTGAACTCGTAGGCTGTAAATAAATGGAGAGACGTTGTTGAAGTCCGTCTGTGGCACGGTCAACTCCGCAATGCCGGCGAAGGCGTCGTTGTATGCTTTGCAAACTTGTCGGCGGCTTGCAATAAATTCGTCAAGGCGCTTGATCTGCGATACGCCAATACTGGCCATGATGTTGGTCAGGTGATTTCGATAACCTTCGGAAACGACGTCGTATTCCCAGGCGCGGCGGTTCTTGTATCGTTCCGTCGTATCGCGGTCGACGCCCAGTAGGCGAAGATGTTGCAGTTTCTCGAGTTCGTCCTCACTGTTGACAACAACGCATCCGCCGTCTATCGACGTTATTACTTTTACGGGGTCGAAACTGAAACAGCAAATATCGCCATCGCTGCCGACTTTTTGGCCGTCAATTGTGGTACCAAATGCGTGCATGCCATCTTCAATGACACGCAATTGATGCTGGTCTGCCAGATTGAATACACCGGCCACGTCGCAGGGTAAGCCCGCAAAGTGCAGGGGGATGATGGCGCGTGTGTTTTCGTTGACGAGTGCTGCGGCCTTGTCGCAGTCGATACCAAGGTTATCTTCGCGTATATCGCACATAACCACTTCCGCGCCGGTCATGCGGATCGCCTGATGGTCCGCTACATAGCTAAACGAAGGTGTGATGATCTCATCTCCGGGACCTACGCCTATCGCCCGTAAGGCGATATGCAGGGCGGACGTCCCCGTATTCGTCGCCACGACATGACGACCATCGAGGCCGAGATAATCGGCAATTCTCTCCTCGAATTCCTGGGTGGTAGCGCCCATACCCAGCCAGCCGACGTCCAGTGCATCGAGCAGGTGCTTAACAGTGTCATCACCGATATGCGGTTTGAATACCGGAATCCTGTCCACGATGTCAGCCCTTCACTCGCTTCAGGTAACCGTCCGGGGCGACCGTGATCAGTATTTTGCTCTCAATATTCTTGTCGACTTCAAACGCATCCGTCCCATTCAGAAATTCCCTGACAGCCGTCTTGGGGTTGTTATCGGATCCCCATGGCCGGTTTTGAACAAGGTCGTCAGGCATGTCGTCAAGCAGAGTATCGAACACAACGATGTAACTATCGCGGGTCACGTGCTGTGCGTAGATATTCAACTCCTTGAGGACGTGTTCGTGTGTATGGTTGGAGTCAAGTACAACCAGAACCGATTTTTTACCCTTTGCTTGCTCGGCAACCTCCGCAGCAACCTCGTCCGACACCGAGGAACCCTCAATCATCTGGATGCGATTGAACATCGGGTGGGTCTCAATGGCCTTGCGGTTGTGGGCTCGAATATCAATATCGATGCCGAGTACGTACCCCTCACCGCCGATCATCTCGAGCAGAGACGCGTAGTAAATCAGCGAGCCACCATGGGCGATGCCGGTCTCGATGATCAGATCCGGCTGGACGTCCCAAATGATCTCCTGCATCGCGATCATGTCCTGCGGGAACTGAATGATCGGCCGACCCATCCAGTTGAAGTTATATGCATATTTGTGGCGCGTAATTTCACGTAACCACATGCGTGAAAGCGCCTGTACATCGTGGTCCTTTTTCAATCCCTCGATATTCTCTTTGACTTCGGCCCTAAATTTGTCTGCTTCACTCATGGTCGAGATATTCCTTCCAGTGGATGGATTCCGAATGGATGTAGCCAGCACTGTTGCTGCCCATAATTGCGATCAGGTCGAGTGCGCTTACATAAGGCGTGAAATCACCGTGTAGCTGCGGATACGGTGTCTTCCTGTAATTCATATAATTGACCCGGACGTTTGAGTCTTCAAACAATTCGTGATCAAGATAGTTCCGCGCCCCGAGGCCAGTCGTATAGGTGTCGCCGCCGACTGATAGCACCGTATCCAGTACGCGCTGGCTGCTGCTGCCGCCGATATCGAGTTCCCGGATATCCAGAAAACGCCGCGAACCCCCGAGGTCGAGATAGTCGTAAACAGCGTTGACCGATGCCGTCGACAGTTTGTCCAGGGTCGAGTGTTGCTCGGTGTACACCCTGTCGATTATATCGAGCATGTCTTTTCGAAACGGTGCTTGCGCGTAAGCCTGTTTGAGCATTTCGCGATGTTTGTGGCGCCAGTCCTTTTGATAGTTGATCTGCACTTCACAGATTGGCTGGCCGAGTTTTTGGTGGAGCAGGGGCACCGTCATCCAAACGATACCCTGGGCTGTCTTAACCTGGACCCGGTTGATAAAACCGCCCTTAGAAAAGGGTACGTCCGAATAATGCACATACACATCGGCCAGGCGTATTTGTTCGAACAGGCCGACCCAGGGAAAGAACATTGGCTGTGAGATTACGACATTCACCGGATTAAAAACTTTTCCATGATGATGACGTCCCGAAACTCGCCGTTGTTAAGAAAGTGGTCTTTCATCCGGCCAACTTCGTCAAAGCCGAGCTTGAGATAAAACTCCACGGCACTCTCGTTGTCGGCGAATACGTGCAAGAGCAGCTTTCGCATGCTGAATACGCGTTTCAGGTAGTCTTCGAGCAGCGCCATTGTCGCGGAGCCATAACCGCTGCCTTGCGCGTCGGGACCTATACAGATTCCCAGCTCTCCCGTGCCGTGCATTGCGTTCATATTCGCAACCTGTACATACCCAAGCACCCGGTCACTGTCGCGTTCGGAAATCACGAAGAACACGCCGTCTTCCCGGCCCGATTTTTCCGTGACCCAGTCCTGCACGCGGTCGGCAGAGTTCGGGCGCGGTTGACTCATGAGCATTTCCTGCAACAGGAGATCATTACGGAGACGCCCGAGCGTATCGATGTCCTTTTGGGCCCACGCCCGCAGCTCAATTCGATCGTCACCAATCATGATCCGGCTCGCTCCATCAGATGTAAAAGTAATTGAGGTCGCGTGCCTCAAACGCAGCGACGCTCTTGATAATTTTTTTCGCATGGGCGGGATTCAGCCCGACGAAAACGTTGTGGATGTCCCCGGCAAGGTCTTCCGGCGGAACGATGGGCACACCGTCAAGATCGCCGCCCTGCAAATACGGATTCTGGTCGATGAAACAGCTTATCCGTTCGGGTTGTGCAAGGCAGGACTTGATAAATGCGCCATAAAACCCGGCGCCGTAAACAGCCAGGTCACCGTCGTCCTCAGTACATTGCTCAGCGTTACGCAAGCGTTTTGCCGCACCGCTCCAAAAATCGGCCAGCTCGCGCAAACGCTGAGAGGAACCGTCGACCTCCTCCGCATCAGCTGACCACGACGCGGTGTTGGTATCCTTGGTTCTCTTGGCTACGAATACAAAAGCGCCACGGTGTGCGTCGGCGTCGATGTCCTGTACGTCGAGGCCCGCGGAAGTCAACAGGCAATCAAGCGAAGACCGTGTGAAGTGGTTGACGTGGTCGATTACGATCAAATCAGCAGAATTGGTCAATACGTTCGGCACGATGCCGTAAAACAAGCCACCTGGTCTCAATAGACGTGCGATGTGCGTGACGACGGCCACGGGCTGCGTGATGTGCTCGAGCGCGAAAAACGACGTGACAATATCGAAGTAAGCCTCCCACGCTTCGGGTACTTCGTAGGTGGCCCAATGCGACGGCTGCAGGAATTTTTCCCAAAACGGCAGGTAACGGTCGCTGACATCATACAGGTGCGGTTTGATGTGCGGATGGTCCTCGAGAAGAGTACGCATCATCGAGCTTTTCGCGCAACCGTAGTCCAGTATCTTCGTGCCCGGTTCGAGCTTGAGCTTGTCGACGAGGACATCGACCTGGTGCCCGGTCCGGTAGATCTTCACGCCCTCCCTGACCTCGTAGATCTGATCATCTTCCTCGCTTTCCATGAGGATCGTGTACTCCGTATCATAGAATGACGCGGCATCTTCGATCTCATCCGTCTGCAAATGAGCACAATTGGCGCAGATTCTTACGCGGGTCGGTTGCGGAAATATGTTACACAGCGATATTAAGGATATCTCGGACTCGTACACTGGCTGGTCCAGCGCGACGGCGCATATGTTGCAATTCATTCAGCTAATTCCCGCATCTAGTCGGCACAGAGTTCCGGATGCACGGACCGGAAATCGACACCGGCAGCATAGGATCCTTTCCAACCGTGTCTAAGACCGGTCGCGTCATTAAAGTTGAAATAGCGAAACTGGATGGTCCACCTCGAACGGTCGGTGTGATTGTCGCCGGACGCGTGCAAGGTCAGGAAATCAATGACAATCAGATCGCCAGGGCTCGTTAGTGGCGCAATATGCTCGTAGCGTGCGAGGAGCTCAGGCTCATTTTCGAGCGTGAGTGAATAGGCACCTCGTTTTTCGAGATTGCGAGAATCCCGAGTCAGTACAGGCACAGGGCCGTCCCGATGCGAGCCGAGGCAGAGCTCGACAGGACCGAGCTCTGGCGTGACCGGGATCAAAGGCGTCCAGTAGACAATGCCATCAGGGCTGCGTAACTGTGCGGGGTACTCCTGGTGCCAGTTGGCCTTGAATTTTTCCTCATAGGGATTATCGATCCGGATGCCGTAACCGCCCGCCGCGACAGCAGGGTTCGAATTTGCCCGTAATTCCGAAAATATTCTCTCGTGCAATGGATTCGATACCAAGCGAATGAAAGCGGGGATCTGTTTCACGCCATCGTAGACTTCGCCGCCATAAAGCCGATCGGCCGCAATGAGTTTCTGATAACCGGCATCAAAGGTATCCGGTGAAAAGTTGGGGCGGTCGATATCCAGTTCGTATTTTTGAATCAGGAGGCCGATCAGGTCGTAGATACCCTGCTGTATCGGCTTTATGGCCGACGCCTGATCATAGAATCCCGGTATCACGAGTACGCCGTTCCGGCAGAATTCTTCGATTTGCTGCTCGTTTAATATCGGGCTAGCCATTGTCGATTGTCCTGGATTATCGCCGGGCGCAGTAGTCCGCGAAGCCGCGATCCCGCTCGGATATGACGGCCGGCTTGGAGGGCCACGCGATATCGAACACAGGGTCATCCCAACGCACCCCTGCGGCGCTTTCCGGCGAATAGCACTCAGATATCTGATAAAAGATTTCCGTGTCGTCCTGCAAGGTAATAAAGCCGTGCGCAACCCCTTCCGGAACGTAGATCATATTACGGTTTGCGGCGCTTAGTTCCGCGCCCGCCCACTGCAGATAGTTCTCTGACTCGTCCCGCAAATCGAGGACAACGTGATACGCCGCGCCCTGTGTGCAGCGCACCAGTTTTGCCTCTTCATGAGGGGATAGTTGGTAGTGCATGCCGCGCAGAGTATGCCGTGAGACGCTGAAGGAAATACTGCATTGTCGGAGGTTCGGATTCAGCCCTTTGTCGGCGAACACCTTGCTGCAATATGTGCGCACGAAAAAACCGCGATCATCGGCATGGGGTTCCGGTTCAACCAAATAAGACCCGGCGATTGAAAGACGTTGGAAATTCATTCCAGCACCTCTACGACCGGGATCGGGACCACAAACTTGCCACCCCATTCGCGAATGTGACCCATTTTCTCGATGATCTCGTCCTTTATGTTCCAGGGCAGAATCAGGACGTAATCCGGTCTGGCATCGCCGATTTTGTCAGGGGAGTAGATCGGAATGTGCGTTCCGGGTAGATAGTGATCCTGTTTTGCGGGACTGCGATCGACCGTGAACTCTATGAGGTCCTGCCGGATGCCGCAGTAATTCAATAATGTATTGCCTTTCGCAGGTGCCCCATACCCGACAACACGTTTGCCGTCGCGTTTTGCCGATATGAGGAAGTCGAGCAGACTACATTTGGTCGCCTGAACGTCGTCACCAAACGCGGAATATGAATCAATGTCTCCCAGCCCGCCGTCGGCTTCGGTTTTGCGTAAATGTACGACGCTGTCATCCACTGCCGCGTCATTGCAATGGCGGGCATAAATACGCAGAGATCCGCCATGCGTCGGCAACTCGTCAACATCGAAAACCTGAAGCCCATGTTCAGCAAAAATGCGTTCGACCGACAACAGCGATAAATAGGAGAAATGCTCGTGGTAAATCGTGTCGAACTGATTGAGTTGCATAAGACGCAGCAGGTGTGGGAATTCCATCGTGACGACACCGTCCGTTTTCAACGCGATCGCCATGCCTGCTACGAAGTCGTTGATGTCCGGTACATGCGCCAGCACGTTGTTGCCGAGCAGCAAATCTGCCTGCTGGCCCTCATCGACCAATTCCTTCGCGGTTTCGACGCCAAAGAATTTGACGAGCGTTGGGATTCCTTTGTCTGACGCGACAGCCGCTATATTACCTGCGGGCTCGACGCCCAACACTGGAATTCCCTGCTCGGCAAAATATTGCAGGAGGTAGCCGTCATTACTGGCGATCTCGACCACGTGGCTCGATTCGTCGAGTCCCAGCCGGGATTGCATCAATTGTGTGTAGTTACGGCTGTGCTCGAGCCAGCTGTCGGAGTACGACGAGAAATACGCGTAGTCGCTAAAGATATCCTGCGGACTCTCGAACTCGTCAAGTTGCACCAGGAAGCAGTTGTCGCAGACATAAACATGCAGCGGGTAAAAAGGTTCCATGGAATTGAGCTGATCCGCTTTGAGGTACGAATTCGATAGCGGTGACATGCCCAGGTCGCAGAACGTACACCGCAAAGGTGTGGAACAGAATCGGCAACCGCCAGTCATCCTTGCTCCGCCAGTTGCTGGAATCGTTCGATCTGATCAAGTGTCATGTTCCGTGAATTGTTTGTCTTGAAGAAATTCTGGTACCACTCCACGACCCATTCGAGCGTCGTTGTCAACTCGAGTACCGGCAGCCAGTGCAGCTTCGATTTCGCCTTGGAACTGTCGAGTAGCAGGTACGTCGCCTCGCGCGGCTGCTCTGTGTTGTCGTGTCGCCACCCGGCGGAATTGCCCCATCCGCGGGCGAGCCGCTCCACGATATAGCCAACATCCTTTGCGTCGCATTCGTCGGGCCCAAAATTCCAGGCGCCCGCGAATTTCGGTCCGTCTGACCACAGGCTTTCAGCGAGGCTCAGGTAGCCGTTGAGTGGGTCCATCACGAATTGCCATGGACGAATCGCCTTTGGGCTGCGAATTTTCGGGGTAGTACCTTGCCGAAACGCAGACACAATGTCCGGAATCAAGCGGTTTTCAGCCCAATCCCCGCCACCGATAACATTACCTGCCCGCACGCTTGCAACGGTTGTGCCGTGTTGCTCGAAGTCGGCGACATTGAAGAACGAGTTTCGATACGCAGCAGTGACGAGTTCCGCACAGCCCTTGCTGCTGGAATAGGGGTCATCGCCGCCCATCGGCTCATCCTCTCGGTAACCGTTTTGCCTTTCTCGGTTGTCGTAACACTTATCGCTAGTGACGATAATCACAACGCGCACGCTGTCAGCGTGACGTGCCGCTTCCAAAACGTTGACCGTACCCATGATGTTCGTATCGTAAGTACTGACCGGATCGACATAGGACGGGCGCACGAGGGATTGTGCGGCCATGTGAATAACGATGTCTGGAGCGGTCTTCTCCGTGTAAGCGCGTAGGCTCGCGAGGTCCCGGACATCGCCCATCATCGACGTCATTCCCTCGCCAGCCGCTGCAGACTCATACAATGACGGTTCCGTTGGTACGTCGATCGAGTATCCCGAGACGTCAGCTCGCAGCTGTTGCAGCCACAAAGATAGCCAACTGCCTTTGAAGCCGGTATGGCCTGTGAGCAATACTCTCTTGTTTTTCCAAAAGCCAGGATTCATTCCCAAACTTTCCAGGCGGCATTTCCCGAATTCCAACGATTCTCGAGGGAATTCCTGTCCCGGAGCGTATCCATCGGGTGCCAGAAACCATCATGGAGATACGCGGACAGCTGACCGTCTTTCGCAAGGTTCTCCATCGGCGAGCCTTCCCAGGCTGTCGCATCTCCATCGATGTAATCCATTACTTTTGGTGATAGTACAAAAAAACCACCGTTGATACGGCCGCCATCACCGTCGGGTTTTTCCTGAAATCCGGTGATTTTCTGTTGTTCCAGATCGAGGGCACCAAACCGACCCGGGGGTTGTACAGCTGTGAGCGTGGCCAGCCCACGATTTTGTCGGTGGAACTCGACGAGCTTGCTGATGTTGACGTCGCTGAGACCATCACCGTAGGTGAAGCAAAACTGTTCGTTGTCGAGGAATCGGGCGACGCGTTTAAGCCGCCCACCGGTCATCGTCTCGTCGCCGGTATCGACGAGTGTGACGCACCACGGCTCGGACTTGTTTTTGTGCACGTCCATCCGGTTTTTGCTCATGTCGAACGTCACATCCGAGGAGTGCAGGTAGTAGTTCGCGAAATACTCCTTGATCACATAGCCCTTGTAGCCGAGACATATGATGAAGTCGTTGATTCCGTGGGCGGAATAGATCTTCATGATGTGCCAGAGGATGGGCTTGCCGCCGATCTCCACCATTGGCTTTGGCTTAACGGATGTTTCCTCGCTGATTCGCGTACCGAGTCCACCCGCCAGAATGACCGCTTTCATGTCGCCCCCAACTCTCTCCGCACTGGCCCGAGAAGTGCCCTACCGGCGCCAGAATAGTAAAGCATTCAAGATATTATGGTAACTGTGCCCAACCCGGGTCCCGCAAACATTCGATTGGTTCACAATTGGCGTGCTTGGTGAGCCAGGCGGACGGCTGAGGGTTCAGATTGGAGGTTTATCGAGGTATTTGCTGTGCTGTTCAGGCCAGAATCTGGCTGATTTGGACCGGAATCGAGAGAAATGTCGATACCTTTGCTTCGACGCCATTTCGACCAGTCAAAGCGGTCTTTTGCATCATTCGGATTTACTGTACGTCAGAGCGGTAATCTGTTCCGAAATGAGTCCTATCAGAAAAACAATGACTGACGCAGTAATGACCATCAGGCTCATATTCGTGAATCGGCCCAAAGTGAAATAGGTATAGGCGTACCAGCCGAGGCCAGTTGCCAGGAATACGCCGCTGATCGGCAAAAAGATCTTCAGCGGCGCATACAGTGTGGCGACCTTGAAAATAATAGCGAGGAAACGGACACCATCGCGGATGGGTCGAATGTGACTGCTGCCTTTGCGTTGATCCACTTTTACCGTTTCGAAGCGAACCGGGTACCCTGAGCGCATGAACGCCATCGTGATCGTCGTTGGATACGAAAAACCGTTCGGCAACAGATACAGAAATTCCTTGAACAGCTTTGCGCGCGCGACACGAAAACCGGAGGTCAGATCGGTCACCTGCCGACCCGTCAAGAGCGACGCCAGTTCATTGTAAAAACCGTTCGCAAAAAGCCTGCCGATGCTGGCATGCGATTCGGATTCCCTTGCGCCAACAACCATCGAGTAGCCGTTTTCGAGTTTGTCGAGCAACTTCCCGAACTCGCGTGGATCATGCTGTCCATCGGCATCCATAAACGCCAGAATTTCGCCACTTGCGGCTCTGGCGCCACTTTTTATGGCAGCACCGTTTCCCAGACTCTCCGGGTGCCTGACGGTCATGGCCCCTGCTTTCTCTGCAGTTTCTGCCGTATCGTCGGTCGAACCATCGTCGACGACTATGATTTCGGCGCCGGGAAATTCAGCTCTTGCGGCACTTACGATGTCGCCGATCGATGTCGCCTCGTTTTTCGCCGGTATCACGATAGATAGGCTCTCGCCGGCGGCTCCCTCATTCATTCCTTGTCTGTCTCCACGCCTTGTGTCGTATCGTCAGCCTGCTCTTGCAACATGTACTTCTCGAGCTCATGGATGTACGTGCGCAAGCCTTCAAGATCCCGTTGCCAGGCGAAGGCCTTCAGCGGATTCATGGGTTTGTCTAGCATAGCATTGTTGATGAAATTCTCAGCGCCCGAAAAATCGCCGCCTCCGGCCAGGGCCGTGACCATCATCATGTTGAGTTCCGACGTATACCCATACGAAATCGCTTTCTCAAGATTGGCGATCGTCGCCGCCGAGTCACCCTGATGCCGTGCAATGCCCGCCAGCAGTTTGTGGTGAAACTGACCATAGGATGGATCATTGATGTATCTGGGATTCTGCTGCAACCGGATCGCAAGTTTTTCTACTGTCGCCGGAGTAACTTGTCGACAATCTATAGCGGTGCTGGTCGACAATAGCTCCGACAACATCGTGCCGGCAGTGTAAGTAAAATCGACGCCGGGTAATTCGCGCTCAAGCTCGGCGACAATCTGCTCTCGATCCAAATCCATGCCAAACAGGCAGCTGATATTCAATTCCTGGATGCGTAGATAAGCATGCTCGGGATGCGCTGCCGTGAACTGACGAATAGTCCCGATAGTGCTCTGCGGGCCTTCTTCCGTTAGTTGATACGTCGCCATGCGGGTCACTGCCCGACTGGAATCCGGGTACTTGCTGGCCCAGTATCGGGAGGAGGCGGATGGTTCACCCCAGATGGAGGCAAAAATGTAGAGCAGACAGGCGTTGACGACAACAATTACAGAGATTGCAGCCACGCCGATCCGCAAGGCCCGGCCGGATCGAAGCAACAGGAAGGCGCACAGCGCAAATATCGGCCCGATGATGGGCAAATAATTTCGGTGCTCGAAATAGAGTTCGAGCGGCAGCACCGTCGACTCAACCACATGGCCTGCGAAATACCAAAATACGGCCAGTGCAAACAACGGCCACCGGCGTCTCCAAACGATGGCAGCGACAAGCAGCGCCAACCATGCGGAGACAGCGATTAGTGTCTTGATCTCGAACAAGGACCGTGAGACCGGAATCTCCGTTTGGAAGATTCCGAGCCGCGATGGCGGGCCGATGACTGCCTTCTGAATGTACACCCAGAGTATTTGCGCCTCGGTCAGTAGCCGTTCCCAGCTGTCGAAACCTTTTCGGGCCTCCACCCACTCGGGATACGACAAATAACTCGCCAAATACGCGAACACGGCAATACACGGCATCACGAGGACAAAGAATTTCCAGATGCGCCAGTTTCGTTGCTCAATACTCCCGGGGCGAGCCAGCACGGTCGCCTCGATAACAAGTACATACATTGGGAGCAACAAGCCTGATTCCTTGGAGAAAGCCGCGAGTATCGTCGAGACCGCCAATATCGCGGTCATTGCGATCAGCGACTTGCGGGGTGTCTGTTCAATGTTTCTCCGAACGGTCAGGTAGCCGCCCAGCCCCAGCAGGGAAAACAGGGCACTGAGCGTGGTCATACGCTGCACGACCAACAGCGTCGACGTCGCCAGTAACGGCATTAGCAGCCATACACTCGCTGCGCTGATGGCGACCAGAATCGCCCGTTCGCGAGCGACCGTCATCAGTAACGCCAACTGATAAAGACACCAGGCCAGCAAGATCCCGTTCAGCAGGTGAATCCAGATATTGACCTTGAGGAAAGCCGGCGGGCCGTTCTCGAACTGGTCGGCTTGAAGCGCGAAAGTCAGCAGCGGCAGGGGTCGGCCAAGCGGGCCGCTCGCGCCTGACAAAACAAAATCGCTGGCCGTTCGAAGATCTTCAATATTCGCAAGACCACCCAGGTTGGGAATATCGTCGAGCACGAACGCGCCACTGAGTGCCGGCTGGTAGCAAAACCACGCGGTGACCAGCACAACAAAGAAGCCAAGCAACGTAAGCCTGGTCGTCGTGACGCTGACTCCTGTCATGACGCGAGCATGATATTCATGCGTTGGCCCCGAAGCCGCGGAGTGGCGACGAGGCAGCGCAGTTTATTCCGCCGGTCGTTCCTCAACCGTTATGGCCAAAGCTTCGGTGACGGTGAATACTACCAGGTCACCCACGGCCGATCGTTTCAGGTTCTCCGGATTCCGAGCCACGTACTCATTTACCGTGCCGTCGGGTCCCTTTAGCTTGAACGTGTTCGCTTCCAGATTGATTTCTTCAACCGTTGCGGTAGTAACTGTAGCTTCCATTGCCGCAACTCCAGGCATCTCGCCCTTGTTAGAACGAGACATGAGAGAAACGTCAGCCGTGTCGGGCTCCATGCCTTCATTCGCTATGACGTCGACGGAAACGGTTTCCCTGTATTCGGCAATGAGAATATCGCCGACTTCTACCTGATCCAGGTTTCGGGCTTCGTCACTCGCTGTAAAAGTGATCGCTTCGCCATCAGGTTTTCGCACCGTGACGACGCGAGTTTCGTGGTCGATGGCCTCGACCACTGCCGAGATGGTCATAGTCTGACTGGCAAAAAATGATGGTTTGTCCATCATCGCGTCTTCGTCTGCGGCCCAGACGATAGTGGCTGCCAACAGCATAGCCAAGAGGGATGTGCATTTAATGTTTTTCACAGGTGCTTTCCTAAGAATGAGGTCGGCGGAATACTATAGAACTGGCGTAACAGAGACAATGAAAGCCGGAGCGTCAGGTCTTATGGAGGCTCAATTGGCTGACGAAGCCGGCTCTCGGCATTGAGCTTGAGCAGAACGAGCAGGAGGAGTCCTGCCAGCCAGTTGTGGGCGACGGCGATGCTGATCGGTATGTCCGTCAATATCGCCGAAACACCGACCGCAAACTCGAGGATCACGAGCGATAAAACAATGGAGCCGACGATCCGGAGGTCGCTGTGCGCCCGTATCGCTATCACGGCGGCAATGATGACAAAGAGCGCTGTGAGAATGGCGACGAGTCGGTGTAGCTTGTGAATGTCGGCACGCTCAGGCCCCCCAAGCACGATACCGGTGTCCCCGACCTTGTGTTCGCGCGATAAATCGAATGCCGTCGAGAGGCTTGATCCCGGCAGCCAGCTACCGTGGCAGTCCGGGATCGTCTGGCAGGCAGATGCAGCGAAATTGGCACTTGTAAGACCACCCAATAGTATTTGTGCACTGAATATGGCGATTGCGATCGTCGACGCCGCACGCAGCTTTGAGATTCCATTTTTTTCGCCTGGCGGCGTCTCTTTGCGAAACACATACCAACCGAGTACCCCGAGCATGGCAAAGCCGCCGGCCAGATTGCCCATCACAATCGCGGGATCGTGCAAACTGTTTGAGCGGATGCCGATCCAGGCAAGGGAAACGGTCAGCGCAAGCAAGCCGAATGAAACCATTCTGTCCTTTCTTTGTTGTAGAGACATCAGGCAGAGCGCGAGAATCATAAGGCCCAGCACGCTCGCGACCAGGCGATGCAGCGGTGTTGCCCAGGACATGGGCTGCCTGGCTTCTTCGAGCAGACGCTGGTAGGCGTCTTCTACCCCTGGCGTCGTTGCATCCGGCAAGCCGATATTGCCGTAACAGGCCGGCCACGCGGCGCAGCCGATACCCGAATGGTCCAGCCGCAGATAGGCACTCAGGGAGACCAGCACGATGACCAGAATCAGCGCAGTCGTCGCGAGCTTTTTCATCAATTTTCCAGTGCTTACTCTTTGACCGGAATGAGCTGTTCCGCCTCGCCGCGAACCAGGCGAAGGAATTTCGGCGTCTTTTTCCAGTCGACCCGATCGTGGCCGAAGCGAAAATTCCAGGCCCAGGCGGCGTCGTGCTGAAAGCTGTAATCGTTTGCGGACCAGTACTCCTCCGCCTGAGTATGGGGAAAATGGGCTGCGTTGATCGTTGGTGGCGAGTCAGCCTTGCGAAGATCGCTGATCGACTGCAATTCATCCCGGGATGGCGCTCGCCAGTCCTTATATCCGCAATAACCCTCATCGTTAACCGCCCGAACGAAGTCCCAGGTGTCGCAATCGCTGTTGGCACATTGGCCGCCGTCGGCCAGTCCCCGATAGTCCAGTTCATCGTTCGATTCTCTTGGATCGAACCAGCTATAGGTATTGCGCCAGTCATGCAGGCCCGGCTCGTCACTCTTCACTTCCCACGTCAGGCCAGTGTAGCT
>Ga0255052_10000446_pt1 | contig 33596 bp, 20 predicted proteins | sample JV7_2_21_MG_FD_188632 | JGI IMG/M metagenome (GOLD analysis project Ga0255052, IMG submission 188632) | Seawater microbial communities from Jervis Inlet, British Columbia, Canada - JV7_2_21 | ecosystem: Environmental > Aquatic > Marine > Inlet | place: Canada: British Columbia | collected...
TCAGGGACCGGTTACTCGATGCCGGCACGACATCTTGTCCTTTCATCGCGTTGATCAGGAAAGGTGCAGCGAACTCGAGATTGATGCCGGCCTGCTCCGAGTACACAGTGGTGAACGGCGCCATTTCGTTGAAGAGCTGTTGGGTCATGCCCATGACATAGCGAAGTTCCTCAACGCTCGAGAACTCATTGTCACGCGGGGTCCAGGGATAGCCCCTGGACACATAGTCAGAATCTTCTGCGCCACCAAGATGCTTAAGGTCGTCCGCGTCGCGCCAGTCAAGAATAGCCGCAACAATTAATTCCTGTCGTTCCTGATCGACATTCAGGGCAGTCGTCAATGTCTGTAGCAGGTCAGGGCCGGCAGCATTCAGATCGATCAACCCCGTTGCATCGCGAATGGCGATACGAATTTGCGTGTCATAAAACAGGATCTGATCGACGGTACCGTCAATCGGCCACGGGTTTGTGGCGTCTTCTGCCAGCAGTTGCAAAATTGCGTAACTAAGACCGGTTTCAACCGAGGCCCGTGCCTTCGCGGTCTGGATGTGCATAGCGGCAAGCCGCGTTTCGGTATGGACATTGTAAGCATGGCCACTGGCGATAATGCTAAGTAAGACGACCAGCCACATCACCATGACGAGTGCGAGTCCCCGCTGCCGCCCTGGCAATTGAATCAGTCGCAGCCTGGCGCCGTTCATTCCCGATCTCCTGCCCGAATGACAAACGACAGTTCCGGCCAGTTCATTGCTTCGTCGGACGGCTGCGGAAGTATTCGAACCATACGCGGAAACGCACCGTCTTCGGCAAACCACTCGGTATGCCAATCAGGTTCGTCATTCGGGTCGGTCGCGCCGTAGTAAGCGAACTGAACGTCAGACAGCGAATCGATAAGGATCTTGTGCCGGCTAACCGGCAGGTAATTGAATCCCTGCTTGCCCGGATCATATGCGGCGTAAGACAGCACAAGCTGTTGCCCGTAATCGCGCTGCCCATTGTCCGATCGTCGCGAGGAAATCGTGTAGACGAAAAGCCCGGCGTCACCGCCATTTTGCGGGGCTGGCGCCACGAAGCGAACGCCCTCATCATTGCCAATGAAAGAAGATACCGTTTCGCTGTCGAACTCGTGAATGATCGGCGCGAGCTGGGAGAATTGCCGACGCAACAGGTCTGCTGTCGCTCGGAATCTTTCCGTCTGATTGGCGCGACTGACCCCCGCTTCGAAAGATCTGTTACCGAGCCTGAGTGCACCAAATGACGCGCTCATGATCAGCGTGAGTATTGAGATAACAACTAGCAATTCCAGCAAGGTGAAACCCTGCATGTGTGCGTTCGTCTGTTTTTGCTGCCGCATCAGGTGGCACCGTCATTCGGCGCCAGCCGAATCGAGTTCAGGCTGACCTGGCGTGTGCGGCCGCGATGTTCCCACTCAACCGCAACGGTCACCTGGAAAGCCGAAACGGCCGATGCCTGTTGGCCTGATTGACCGATCAGGACATAGTCCTCAACTGTTCTTAGCCAGTAGAATCGTTCTTCGACAATACCTTCGGTTTGACCTTGCCGGAGCTCGACATCGAGCCCGGCGTTTGCGAGCTGGGATTCCGCCACAATCACAGCCCGTGCATAGTCTGCTGAGACATCGACGTTCAGCAGGCCTGTGGAAAAAATGCGAAAAAGTACGGTGAGAGACATCGCGAGAATTGTCATCGCGACAAGAACTTCGATCAGCGTGTATCCCTGCATGTGGCGATCAGATTTCATCGGTCGGCGATCCTGCCATCATCGAGACGCTGCCCAGTAGCCAGTCGACCGATACGGTGTAGGCAAGTAAGTCCCGTTGCAGCGTAATAACCGCTCCACTGGAGCTGCCATCGGGGTGGAAGCGAATCCTGAACTTGTCCTCAGGACTTCCTGCGACTTGCTGCAGCGAATAATCACTCTGCAGTTGCAGTTCTTTCCTGGCGGCGATTGTGATGCCGGCCGGTAATTCATGGGGCTTTTTATTATCAACGATGTACTGCGGAGGATCGAAGTCGATCGTGACGTTAAGAATTTCACCGGTTGCAATAGCCCTGTTGCGTGAGTCTCGCAGGCTAGCTGCCAGGTCGCGCGATTCGATCCGGAGTTTGGCGCCCGGTACCGCCGCCGATATCAGGCCTGGCACGAGGCTCATCAACAGTCCCGCTAATGCAAGGACAACCAGCAGCTCCAGCAATGTAAAGCCGCCGCTTGCGATGCGTCGAGTGCGCCGGTTGTTCACCAGCTGACTAAATCCGCGTCTTCTTTCTCGCCACCGTCGACGTTGTCGCGGCCCAACGAGTACAGGTCAAAGTCGCCATTCTCGCCCGGATTTCGATAGTGGTATTCCTGGCCCCAGGGATCATTCGGGAGGTCGTTTTTCTTGAGATACGGTCCGTTCCAGTTCGATGTGCCGGTGGGTTCGCTCACCAGGGCCTCAAGGCCTTCCTCAGTTGTCGGGTAACGGCCCACCTCAACGTAGAACAGGTCGAGCCCGGAGCTCAATTCGGCAATCTGCAGCTGTGCCGTGTCAGATTTTGCACCGCCCAATTGTTTCAGTACGCGTGGACCGACGATTCCCGCTAGCAAGCCGAGAATCACCAACACGACCAGGAGCTCAATAAGTGTAAAGCCGGTCGCATTACGTCCTGAATTCAGCTTACGGTTGATAGTCATTTTGTTACCCTCATGAATCAGATTACAAGTTCGTTGACGCTCATTATTGCTACCAGGATGGAAATGATGACGGCGGCGATGATGCCACCGAGAATCAGGATCAGCGCCGGCTCGAGCAGGGCCAGCGCACGTTTGATCGTCGTCTGTGTGTCGCGGTCGTAAGCCGCTGCAACCTGTAACAGGATGTCCTGCAGGTTGCCCGTTTCTTCACCCACTTTGATCATGTGAATTGCAAACGGGGGAAAATACGTGTGCTTTGCCAAGGGAGAGGCGAGGCCTTCGCCTTCCTTGAGGCTGGTCGTCACCTGTTCCACGCCTTTGGCGAGCACTTTGTTGCTCATCGTGTCCTTGACGATCGACAGCGCCTGCAGCAGCGTTACGCCGTTTTGCAGCAGGGTCGCCAGTGTTCTCGCGAATCGCGCGACCTCGATTTTTAAAATGATCCGCCCGGCAACCGGCAGTTTCAGCAACCAGCCATGCCACTGTTGTAGCCGGGCCGGGAGCTTCAGTTGCTGACGCAATATGAGAATCGCTGACGCCGTTGCCAGAATCATTAGCCAACCGTAGGAACGCAGGGCTTCGCCGACGCCGATCGTTATGCGTGTCGATACAGGCAGTGCCTCGCCAGCGCTTTCGAACATCTCTGCGAATTGCGGTACGACGTACCCCAGCAGGATAAAGACTGAAACGACTGCGACCACGATCAGGATGGCCGGGTAGATCAGAGCCGATACCAGGACGTCACGAACTTCCTTACTCTTTGCCAGGTGATCCGAGAGCCGCTCCAGAACCACTTCCAGTGCACCACCGCTTTCGCCTGCTCGTAACATATTCACGTAAAGACGATTGAAAACCTTGTCGTGTTCTTCGATGGCATCTGCAAGCGTCGAACCGCCTTTGACGCGTTCGCGTATTTTCTCCAGCATCTCGCCGAGCGGCTGCCCCTCGGCAAGCGTGCCCAGGATGGATAATGCCTGGTCAAGGGCGATGCCAGCCCGGAGCAGCGTACTCAGATTTCGCGTGAAGTCCGCAATCTGCTCATCGCCGATGCGACGTCTGGAGAGCACGCGCGTGCGCTTTTTTTCTTCACGTATCGCTGTCTCGTCAATGCGTATTGGAATGTGCCCGAGCGCATGCAGCTGCTCGGCAACTTCACTACGGTCGCTGCCACTCAGTACACCGCTGACGGTACCGCCATCGGCTGTTGCCGCTTTGTACTGAAATGTCAGCACGATTCTTTCCGGAAGGCGGTGTTCACTGGATCTTCTCCGGCGCAACTCTGAGCACTTCCTCGATAGTCGTGACGCCATTCGCCGCTTTGTAAAGACCATCGTCGAGCATTGTCACCATGCCATTCCCGATCGCCGCGCTGCCGATATCACCAACATCACAGCGCTTCAGAACCAGCGCCTTGATGTTGTCGGTCATCGGCAGGATTTCCAGTATCGCACTGCGCCCGGCATAACCTGTGCCGCCACAATGTGTACAACCGGTGGCCCGGTACAGTGTGGCCTGGCCATCTGTCGCGAAGCGCGTGAGATCGAAACGCTCTATGAGTTCATCGACCGGTGTGTATGCCTCGCGGCAGTGCCGGCACAACGTGCGCACGAGGCGCTGGGCCTGTACAGCGTTGATGGCCGAGGTCAGCAAGTAGTCCTGCACCCCCATGTCGAGCAGGCGCATGATACTGCCGGCTGCATCATTCGTGTGCAGCGTCGACAACACCAGGTGGCCTGTCAGTGCCGATTGCACCGCGATCTCGGCGGTTTCGGCATCACGCATTTCACCGATCATGATGATGTCCGGATCCTGGCGCACGATTGAGCGCAGCGCGTTGGCAAAATTCAGGCCGATCCTGGGTTTGACCTGCATCTGGTTGATACCGCGAATGTTGTACTCCACCGGATCCTCAACCGTGATGATCATGCGTTCCGGTTTATTCAAATGCCGGAGCGCAGCATAAAGTGTCGTTGACTTGCCACTGCCGGTCGGTCCCGTCACGAGCAAAATGCCGTGTGGCATCGCCAGCATGTCATGCATGGTTTGCGTCTGTTCCGAACTGAAGCCCAGCGACGCGAAGTCCAGCAGGACGTCGTCACGGCGTAACAGGCGCAGGACCACTCTTTCGCCGTGCATTGTTGGCACGGTCGATACCCGCACATCGAAATCGTTTCCACTGACGCGCTGTTTGAAACGGCCATCCTGGGACAAGCGTCTTTCTGCAATGTTCAGGTTGGCCATGATTTTGACGCGCGAGATTACTGCCGCCGCGGATTGCACCGGTGGTGCATCGACCTCACGCAGCAGACCGTCAACGCGATATCTGACTTGCAACTGACCTTCGAACGGCTCGATGTGAATATCCGATGCACCCGCTTCCGCCGCCTTGCGGATGATCCGGTTAACCAGTTTGATGATTGGCGCCTCGCCGGCCAGTTCCTTGAGTTGTTCGACATCGTCGAGGAACTGTACCGACACATCTGTGTTTCCCGCTGACTCGGCTGACTCCACCGAACCGCTATGAATTCGTGCCAGTTCATGTTCGATCTCAGAGGGGATACCGAGACAGGGCACGACGTCCTTGCCACAGCAGAGCTTCAGCGCGTCGCAGACGTAGTCGTCCTGGGGTTCGGCCATGACCAGCGTTAGCGCTTCATCGTCTTCGTCGAGAACGAGGATCCTGTTTAGTTTCAGGAATCGCGCCGAGATTCGGTTGTCGGGCAGACGGTCCTCCACAAAATCCTGTTGTAGCACCAGCCTGACGCCGAGCTGTGTTGACAAGCATTCTGCGAGGTCATGTTCCGAGGTTAATCCCAACTTGACGAGAATCTGGCCTATCTTTTCCCACTGATTCTGTTCGGCCTGCAATTTTAGTGCGCGGCCGACGTTTGCCGGGTCGAGATTTCCGGATGCAACGAGACAGTCGCATATCGCTCTTTGCCGCGGCTCGTTTGCGGCTTGCAGCGGAACTGGTTCCAGTTGAAATTGCGGAGAATATTCCATCAGTTTCTAACCTATCGCCATTCGACGTCTACAAGTGCTCAACGCGTTTGCTGCATCCCTTTAGCCGGGACCGCAAGGCTGCGGAAGAGAGACGGAGAGACTGGTACCACACGCTGATTCGTTTCAAATCAGGCTGGATGTTCGTGTATCAGATCTGCTGTCCTCCGCTGCGCAGATCCACGCGATGCTTTTGTGGATTACTGCAGAATTCTATAGAAATCGGCACCTGCAAAGAATGATCAAGAGGACTGCTTGTGGCTGACCGTTAGGTATAAGAATAAAGCGCCGAAACCTGATCTAAAGACGAGTACCCGCGGCGCGGCGCGAACGGTAGTCTGAAAGGAAGGGAACTGCGGCCTCAAAAATGAAAATATCATCTTGTCGATCGTTGTTATCGATGCTCGTTGTTCTGGCGCTGGCGGCCTGTGCTACGGCACCGGTGACTGTCCCGGAGCGCGCCAGCACCATGGACCCCGTGATGAATTCGCAAACAACATCCGCACGACAGTATTCATCAACTGATGAAATTGCAGCGAACGTCTCACAAGTATCGCAAGAACCCAGCATAACGCTTGGAAGTGGCACCTTCGTCCAGGCGGCCCGCGGTGACCGGGCCAATGCGTATGCAACCGACGAAGGTGTAACACTCAATTTCGAGCAGGCCGACCTGAAGGAATTCCTGCGTGTCATCTTCGATACGATCCTGCAGGAAAACTACTACGTTGATCCGCAAACCAGAGGTACCGTCACCCTGCATACGACGCGTCCCGTAACCCAGGGTGCGGTGTTGCCGATACTCGAGACAGTACTTGAAGGCAATGGCGCAGCACTGTTGCGTGACGAAGGCGTGTTCAAAGTGGTGCCCCTGGAGATCGCCGAGCGCTCGTCCGGATCGCCGGCGATCGGCCGCTTCGCTTCCAGCCGATCTGTCGGCTACGGCATTCAGATCGTGCCGCTGGAACATGTTTCCGCAGCGGAGATTCAGAAGATCATAGGACCCTTTGTGCCGGACGGCAGTTCGCTTCGTATCGATGAAACACGGAACGTCCTGATTCTGTCCGGCCCGCGTTACCGGCTCGAGGATCTCCTTGCAACTGTCAGGACTTTCGATGTCGACTGGCTGAGTGGGATGTCATTCGGTTTGTTCAAGCTGCAATATGCGGACGCCGCGTCTATGGTCGGCGAACTGGAGACCATTGTAGGCGCCGGCGGACAATCGCCGCTCGCCGGGATCGTGCGCTTGTTACCAATAGAGCGCCTGAATGCGGTCCTCGTTATCGCGCATCGCCCGGATCATATTGCGGCCATCCAGGGCTTGATCGAGCAGTTCGATTGGGGCGTCGAAGGTGCTGCCGGCAGACGGCTGTATGTCTACGAACTTGAAAACGGTGATGCGGCAAAGATTGCGGCATCACTGCAGGATATCTTCCTGCGTTCAATTGAAGATCAGTTTCCGGATGATGCATCGCGGATCACCGGTAGTGACGTTTTCCGCAGCGCCAGCGCACTGTCGCGCCCCGTAGCGGCACAAGCTGGCGGCCAGATATCTGGTGCGGGCGATATTGGCGGCGTGATCGACGCAGGCGGCGGGGTGGTTGCCGGCGGTCTCGGCCAGGTGAAGATCATTGCCGATGAAGACAACAATGCGATTCTCGTTCTCGCGAGCCAGCAGGATTATCGTTCGATCGAGGCTGCAATAAAACGCCTGGACATCGCGCCTCGGCAGGTTTTGATCGAGGCGACTATTGCCGAGGTCTCCCTGTCGAACACGCTGACTCATGGCGTGCGGTGGTTCCTCGAAAATTCCGGCAATGAACTCGGTATCAATGCGCCGGTACCAACCAGCGCAAGCGGTGCGGGCCTGGCGTTTGCATTCTTTGACGACTCTCGTGACCTGAGCGCGTTTTTCGATTTGCTGGCGACACAGTCTTCGGTGAAATTTCTGTCGAGGCCGCAGGTCATGGTGCTTGACAACCAGACCGCGACAATCCGGGTTGGCGACCAGATTCCGGTTACAACACGAAGTTCGCAGAGTACGACTAACCCGGATGCGCCGATCGTGACAGAGGTACAGTTCCGCGACACCGGGACGCTCCTCACGGTAACGCCACGCATCAATTCCGGCGGGCAGGTCATGCTCGAGATCAGCCAGGAAGTCAGTCTGCCGGGTACCGAACCGGCGGTTGGCGGTGGCGGCAACGTGTCGATCGCTCAGCGGTCGATCAACAGCAGCGTCATTGTGCAGAACGGGCAGACCGTGGTCCTGGGTGGACTGATCCTCGAGACCACCAGCAAGGGCAAATCGGGCGTTCCCGGGCTGATGAATGTGCCGCTGCTCGGCAAGCTCTTCACGCAGGAGTCCGAAGACGTATTTCGCACCGAACTGATCGTGACCGTAAGTCCGAAAGTTGTGGAGAACCAGCGTGCGATGCAGAAAGTGACCGAGGAATTACGCCAGCGCATGCAAAAGGCAAGCGAGTACCAAGACGCCGTTACCCGGGCAGAGCCGGATTCGTAGGGCGAATCGCAGCATGAAATTTAGTAAGGAATTGATCGAAAACGCTGCCGGCAACGTGTGTGGTCATTGTGGTTCGAGCGCATGATGACGAGGCGATTCTGGCAATTCTCCCTGATCGCCCTGTTTGGCACGATCATCGTGGCTGCCACGCTGGAGATTTCCTTTGAGCGACTGATCGTCGGGAATCTCACTCAGTTGAGTGCAGAAAAGAATGCGGCAGTGGCGCGATCGCTATCGAACGCTACCCGCGACCAGCTTCGGAACCTCCTCAGCGAGTCGACCGGCCTGAGCCGGCAGGAAATGCGCGCCCTCGAGGCAGCGAGTGATCTGGGAGAAACGATTGCAGGCCAGGTTGTTGATTTGTCTGTAACCAAAGTCAATTTGTTTAACAGGAATAGTGTCACCGTCTTTTCCACCGACCGGTCGCTGATCGGTATCAGGTTGCCGCAGAATCCGGGCATTCTCGGAGCATTAGGCGGCGACGTGGTCAGTGACATAGTTCGCCAGGGCAGTTTCAACTCTCACGATCAGGTGGTTGAAACGCAAGACCTGATGCAGACGTATATCCCTTTTCCGGATGACAGCGGAAATGTTATCGGCGTGTTCGAGGTGTACTCGAATGTTTCGGCGATACTGACACGCATTTCCGAGACCCGGCGCGGCATCGTAATCGGAGTAACCGGCATCCTGGCCCTTTTCTACGCCCTGCTTGTCTGGTTGTTCGGCCGGACGGACCAGGAGCTTGTACTCGAGCAGGCAGCGACGCAGTCCTATCTCGAGCAAATCGAAGCGGCGAACGCGACGCTCGAATCGCGGGTCGCCGAGCGCACCAGGTTACTGGAAGAATCACGCAATTTTTTGCAGGCGGCTATCGATGGCGTACCGGACCCGGCCATTGTCATCGGCTCTGACTATCGGATAACGTCGATGAACAAGGCGGCGCGCGTCGCTTTTGCCAACGGTCATCAAGCCGGTGAGCCGCTATCGTGTTACCGGGCGCTGCATGGCCGGGATTCGCCTTGCGATGACGATTTATATCCATGCACACTCAAAACCGGGGAGCCGTGCAAAAGGGTGGAAGCCCGCGAAAGATCGGCTGGCGGCGAGCAGCATGTCGAGATCAGGACGACGCCGCTTCGAGGACCTGACGGGAAAACCAATGGCGCGATAGAAATAGCACACGACCTCAACGAGCGTGAGCAGATCGCCTTCAAACTACGGCAGGCGAAGGAGCGGGCGGAGACGGAGAACCGGGTCAAATCAGAATTCGTGGCGGCGATGAGCCACGAAATTCGTACTCCAATGAACGCCGTAATGGGCATGACGGACCTGCTGCGTCTAACCGATCTTACCCGCAAGCAGCAGGGCTACATTCAGACGATTCAAAGCAGCGGCAACATGTTGCTCAGCCTGTTGGACAACATCCTCGATTTCTCCATGAACGGGGCGAGCGCCCTGGAATTGCAAAAGCGAGAATTCAAAGTGCTGGAATTGCTCGAACGGGTACTCGAGATCGTTGGCTATCACGCATATTCCAAAGGTCTGGAGTTGGTGGGCGCCCTGGACACCGACCTGTCGCTGCGTGTGTCGGGCGACAGGAATCGCCTGCGGCAGATTCTCGTCAATCTCGCGCAAAACGCCGTCAAATTTTCCGACGACGGCCAGATCGTCATCCGCGTTGGCAGCGAAACCGGGAGCGACGGAAACGTTAATTTGCTGGTTACGGTCTCGGATTGCGGCATCGGACTGTCGGATGAGGCCAAGGCTCGTCTGTTTACGCCCTTTGCCAATGTAGGACAGCAGCTTGAAGGTCAGCAGGGAAGTGGTCTTGGGTTGACGATCTGTAAACAACTCGTCGAACAGATGGGTGGTGAAATTGGCATCGATAGCGAACCCGGCAGCGGCACACGAGTCTGGTTCTCTGTACCGGTGGAGTGGTCGGCGTCAGCGGAAGATGAGTTCATTCCTGACCAGCTGGAGTCAAATGGCAAGCAGATTCTCGCTACTCATGTAACGGCGGAAATTGACCAGGTGATCTCGACCTGCGCCATGGCGTACGGCATGCACTGCGATATTGCGGCTTCGGACGATGAGGCGCTGGAGCGGCTTGACACTGCCGCGCGAAACGGACAACCATATGCTGCGGCAATTATTGACATGGCCAACAGGGACTCCAGCGGACTGGAACTGGCGCGCCGGGTCCGGAGTGCCGACGCATTGCGGCTGCTGCCAATCGTTTTGCTGACGCCGATTTCCAAACCGCTGGAGCCCGGAATTATTTCGGCAATTGGCGGGATTCGCTGCCTGAACAAACCAATACTGCCGAGCGAGTTACTCCAGTGCCTGCAACGACTCAACGCATCAACCCGGCTAGCGGCTACGGACGTCAAAGGACACGTCAAAAGCGGCGCTAGCAATGCACGGCTTAGCATATTGGTCGCGGAGGATAACCCCGTGAATCGCCAGGTACTGACGGGCATGCTCGAATGGCTTGGCCACGCTGCTGATTGTGTCGAAGACGGACCGGCCGTCCTGCAGGCACTATCTGAGCGCAGCTACGACATGGTGCTGATGGACTGCCAGATGCCGGGGATGAATGGTGAAAAGGTCACCGAGACAATTCGGCATGACACGCAGCGCTTTCCCGTCCAGCCGTTAATCTTTGCCGTCACGGCCGACACGTCTCTCGAAAACCGGTCGGTATGCCTTGCCGCCGGTATGGACGATTTCATCGCCAAGCCCGTTCGCCTTGGCCAACTCAAGGAGGAGCTGCAACGTTGGGGCTCGATGCTGGTCGCATGTGAAAATGAATCGCAGGACGGGCAACAGGATTACGAGCTACAAGGAAATGAGAACTTGCTATCGCACCTGCGAGAACGGACCGGTTCCGATGACGAATTGTTCCTCAGCAACTACATCGATCTGTTTCTGCAGGATACCACCGCGCGGCTGGACAAGTTGTCGGCTGCAATTGACAGGCAGGACGCGGTCGCTATTACGCGCGAATGTCATTCCCTCAAAGGCGCCTGCCTCGAGTTCGGGATGTCCCGCATGGGCAGGTATTGCGATGACTTTCGTGATTCGGCTGAAACCGGAAATTTCGCAGTGGTTCCGCAATTGATGGTCGTATTGAAGCGAGAGTTCGCAAGGATCAGGCCCGTTTTCGAAGCCGAAAAACTTACGGATGCTGGTCGCTCGTAACCAGGTCGATAATTCCCTTCCGAGCGGCTATCGCAACCGCCTCGGTTCGATTACCTGCATCCAGCTTACTGAGTATGGCGTGCACGTGGAACTTGACGGTCGATTCTGAAATGAACAGTGTCGAACCGATGTCATGATTGGTTTTTCCCGCCGACAGTAATTCGAGAACCTGAAATTCACGCTTACTGAAACGGATTTCAGGTTGCCTGTTCCTGCCGGAGCGTTTGTTCATATGGTGCATCAGCTTTGCAGCAACCGATGCCTCGAGTACCGTGCCGCCATCATGGACATCGCGGATTGCGCTGGTGATCTCTTCTTTCAAACATCCTTTCAGGAGGTACCCGTCTACTCCGAGTTCGGCTGCCTGGATGATGCGCTCCTCGTCATCATGGGAAGTATAAATAATGACGCGCGTTTCGGGCGCAACCTCGCGAAACAAACGCAATGCTTCCACTCCGTGAGTTTCACCGAGCTCAAGGTCAAGAAGCACGACATCCGGCTGCAATTCCGCAAGCGCTTCCTCGATATCCTGCACGTTGTCGAATTCTCCGACGACCGTAATGCCGGGTTCGGCGTCCAGCATGAATTTGACGCCGTAGCGAACGACCGGATGATCGTCGACGATCAGGGTTCGGATGCTTGTCATTGTTGTATCCAAGGCCTACTCGTCGTGGCAGCTTGAAAAAACCTTATTTTCCAAGTATCTGCAAATATTGCGCCGTATTTCTTGCATACTGCAAAACCCTGCCAATACGCGAAATCCAAATCGGCCATTTGGTCTTAAGTGTACGCCATCGTACAGGTTTTGCGGTATCCAATCCATCCGGGCACGGCATTAATTTCAGCCTCATGTCAATGCAGTGATCACTCAAAAATGAAGTGATGCCTATCGAGCTACTTTTCCCAAACTCGACACTACCTGACCATTGGTAGAGGGGAGGCCTGTACCTCCATGCAGTCAAATTCCGTACCGCAAGCCAGTAGTTCTGCGGCCTCGCGTTCGTAAACTAAAGCAATCAAAAACCGCACGTTGGCGCCGCTTTTACGCCCGCATCTCAATCGATGTGCGTACGGCGACGGACTTCAGCAGAGACCGGGAGATTAAAAATGACAGACCGGGGGAATCTTTTTCACACCGAATCACTTTTTATGAAACACCTCAGGTTGCTGGTATTAATTTTGGGTGTCGGCGTTTCTTACACGTCGCAGGCAGAGGAATCGACAGCCGTCTGTAATCGCCAACTGAGCGCCAACGTCGTAGCCTTCGATATGCCACTAATGTTCAATCGACTGGGCGCACAGAATATCAACGGCATGATGTATGCGTTGCGCGGCGATGTCGTCGACAAGGGTTTTCCCAACACGCCGATCGGTGGAATGGGGTCACCGGCGGAAGAGCTGGACTTGGCCGGCAATGTCACGTTACGCCCGGACAAGCGGCCCCGGCCGTTGGTGTTGCGCATGGGCGCCGGCGACTGCATGACGATCACCCTTACCAACCTGCTCAATCCGGTAGCAAACCCATTTGAGGTATCCGGGCCGGCACAATGCGATGTAAACAATCCTGGCGAAGTCCGCAGCGGCATACCGTTCAACTGTGAAATCGACGACCAGGTTGCGGCGCGCGACATCAGCCTGCGCTTCCAGGGCACGGAACTGGTCAACAACATCAGTGAGGACGGTTCATTTGTCGGCGACAACCCGAGCAGCCTCATCGCGCCCGGGGAGACGCTGGAGTACACGATACATGCGCCGAAAGACGGTGCGTTTCTTGGCGTCAGTTACGGTGGCACGCTCGGTGGCGAAGGCCTCGGCGGCCAGACGGCGAGCGGGCTGTGGGCGGTCCTCAATGTCAACGCGAAGGGAGCGGCTTTTTATCGCAGCACCCTGTCCAATGAGGATCTGCAACTGGTAACGACCGGCACGTCTGCTACCGGACATCCGATCATCGATTACGAAGCAAGGTATGAGAACATTCCGCCGTGGAGCCTCGAAGGTAAAGGCGGCCGGCCGATCGTTAATATGTTCGACGGCCTCGAGTTGGTGCAGACCGCCATCGACGCCATCGTGGCGTACGGCGGCATGGACCTGGTGATGGAAGCGCCGGGCACCGGTATACACGCGTCAGACGTGGGGCACTTCCCGGAGGAAATTTATCCGCTGGAAAGCGTGGGCGCCAGGAACCCGACGGTACCGAACCGGCTCGAGCCTTTCCGCGAGTTCACCGTTGCTTTCCACGACGAAGTGTCCACCAAGCAGGCGTTTCCGAAGTGGTTCGAAGACCCGGTGCTCAAATTCACGCTGCACGGTGTCCGCGATTCCTTCATGATCAACTACGGTTCCGGCGGTATCGGTTCCGAGATCATCGCGAACCGCCTGGGTGTAGGACCCATGCACGACTGCGTCAACTGCGCTTACGAGGAGTTCTTCCTGACCTCCTACACCGTCGGCGAGGTCGGGCAGTTGACGGATATTCCCGCCAACTTCGGCCTGGAAGGCTGCGATCCTACCCTGGCGAATTGCGGCGCGGTCGGCCCGAAAGCCAATTACGTGCTGTACCCGGAGGATCCGTCAAACGTTCATCACAGCTACACCGGTGACGCTACGGCCTTTCGCAATCTGCATGCCGGGCCCGGCGAGCAACACGTATTCCATTTGCATAATCACCAGTGGCTTTTCAACGCCGACGATGACAACTCCAACTACCTCGATGCGCAGGGATTAGGCCCTGGTTCCGGCTACGCGTACTGGATTAACTTCGGTGGCTCGGGTAACCGTAACAAGACCGCGGGCGACGCTATTTTCCACTGTCACTTCTATCCGCATTTCGCGCAGGGTATGTGGGAAATGTGGCGCCTCCATGACATGTTCGAACCCGGCACTGAGTTGCGGACCACGGTCGATAATGGCGGAGCGCACTTGTCGTTCACGGTGGACGGCATAGGCATCGGCAACGGGACCCCGGCGCCGAATGCGCGTGCCCTGCCGGATGCCGAGGTCATCGCCGGCGCACCGACACCTTCTGTCGTGCCCCTGCCGGGCAAGGCGATGGCGCCGATGCCGGCTGCCGGCGTAACGGTGAGAGAGAACCCCAACCAGATCCTGACTTGCGTGGACAGCCTGAGCGCCGACGCGCTGCGGGTTCCGCGAACCAGCGCGGGCGGTTGCCCAACAGGTATCGAGGTAATGAAGGCGATCGGCAGCCTGACCGATGTCGATCGCGCCACGGTCTTCATAGACGAAAACAACGATGGAACGACGGACAAGACGGTCAGTCCCGGCTACCCGTTCTGGATCGCCGGCATGGAACATATCGTCGGCAGTCGCCCGCCAACACCGCCGCTCGACATGATTACCAATGCCCAGGCGGCAGCTCTGAAAGACACGTCTCCATTGTGGTCGCATCCGGGCTTTGCCGATGCCGAAGCGGTTGACGGCTGGGACGGCGGACTGCCGCGCTTCGCCATCGAGGGTTATGCAGCCGGCGGTGAATCGCTGATGGCAGTGACGCGGCTCGATATGTCCAAGGAAGTAACCAGCGCGAAGCCCGTGTTCTTTCCCGAAGAGGGCACCGATCTCGAACAGGTCGCCATGGCGCACCACGCGCAGCGTTGCCACGATTCAGCTTATCCGGACGGGTCCGATGCGCTCTGCGACGAGGCGCCGGTCAATCCGACCGGTGGCTATATCGCTAACGGTGCGCTGCCGGTTCCGGGTGCGCCTTACCAGGAACCCTGTATCGATGATCGTGGCGTCCTGATGGGCTCGGCCGGCGGCCAGTTTTTCGGTGGCGGCCTGGCCCCGATGCTGGACACGGCTGCAATGACCGTTCACGGGGCGTCGCCGCACAACGCTTCGAATCCCCGCTACTACAAGGCGGCGAACGTGCAATTCGACGCCGTGTTCAACAAGCAGGGCTATCATTTCCCGCAGCAACGCATCATCACCCTGTGGCAGGATGTCGTGCCGACGATCAAACAGGAACGCCCGCCAGAGCCATTCGTGTTGCGTTTGAATACTTTCGACTGCACCCAGTACGTGCATTCGAATGTCGTGCCGAACGTCTACGAACTGGACGACTACCAGGTGCGGACGCCGACCGACATCATCGGTCAGCATATCCATCTGCCCAAGTGGGACCTGACCTCTGCCGACGGTTCGGCCAACGGCTGGAACTACGAAGATGGCACGCTCTCGCCGCAGGCCGTAGTCGAGATGATTCATGCGATCAACGCGTGGAACACGGCGCCGGGGAACTCACCGGTGACTACGCGCGTCGACGGACTCCCGGTAGTGACTTCCGACGGGCAGGAGTTGTCCGGGTCCAACCTCGAACTGCACGCATCCGATCACCCGTTCTTTGGCACCACCGAGTTTGCGGCAGACTGGAAAGGTGCACGCAGCACTATGCAGCGCTGGTTCGCCGATCCGGTCGTCAATGTACAGGGCGTCGACCGCGGCCTCGGTATCATCTTTACGCATGACCATTATGGTCCGTCCACGCACCAGCAGGTCGGGCTTTATGCCACGGTGCTGGTCGAACCGGCCGGCTCGAAGTGGGTACATAACGAGGAAGGTGTACAACTCGGCCAGAGCCCGGACGGCAGCAGTCCGGCAGGCCGCACGGATGGCGGACCCACATCCTGGCAGGCAGCGATCCTGACCGGCGGCGATGGCTTCGGCAGCGCTTACACGCAGAACGTCAAGGCGGAGCAGGTCGAAAATTACCGCGAGTTCTACATCGAGTATTCGGACTTCCAGCATGCCTATCAACCCGGCGTATTTGTCGGCATAGGCCCGGATGGCTATCCGGTTACGCCACACGACATCCACACGCCGTGGGGCGGCCCGGACGGCATGGGTGGAGAACTCCTGCCCGGCGTAATCGGTGCGCCGGACCTGCGGAATTCCTTCCGCGACGCGATTCAGCCGCCATACAGACAACAGGCCTCGCTGACCAACGCATTCCCGGTCGATATCTGGGACTTCCCGGCGAGTTGTGTCGGCGACAACCCGGACGATCCGACCGCACGGGTGATGAGACCCTGTCCTGAAGCGATCACGGCTGACGATCCGGGCATGTATGTCGTGAACTACCGCAACGAGTCGCTGGCATCGCGGATCTTCGATCCCGATCGCCCGGCTACGGAATGTCCGGACGGCAAGCAGGGATGCCAGGCACAAGGCAAGCAGGGCGACCTGGCCTTCGCCATGGCCTCGAACGTGCAGCGGGCGATTCCGGAGTTGAACACGAAGCTGGGTGTTGCGCCCGCCGGCTATGCAGGCGGCACCTGCACCGGCGGCGTCTTCTGCCCGCCGATCGATGATCAGGGCGCACGAAAGAATGGAGATCCGTTCACACCCATGATGCGCGCCAATGACGGCGATCGTGTGCATATCAAGATGCAGGCAGGAGGGCAGGAAGAAGAACATTCCAATATCATCCATGGCCTCAAGTGGTTGCAGTCCGGTTCAGGCTTCGGCGAAGCCAAGAACTCAGGCTGGAGAAACGCACAAGCCGGCGGCATATCCGAGCAATTCGCACTGCGGACGCCGGTGTTTGCGGACTTCAAGCAGCGCGGCGAGGAGATTGACTACGCCTACAGCTTCAATGCCAGCATTGACGGCTGGGTAAACGGTACCTGGGGCGTCCTGCGCAGTGCCAAGAATTCCAACGACCTGTTCCTGCTGCCGGGCAACGGCTCCGGCAAGCCGATCAACGTCGTTAATAAGAAAGACTTCGATGGCGTCTGCCCGAAGGCGGCCTACGATCGGGAATATGACATTACGGCCGTGGCGGCCAACGATGTTCTCGGCGCAGCCGGGGTCACGGTCCAGGATCTGTTCCCGGGCACACATGCCGGCGGCTCGCCGGACGGCGGCGGTTCGCTGATCTACAACCCGCGGACAACCGTGGTGGCCGGCACGACGGAAGCGCGCGGTGGCGCGGGACCATTGCACGACCCGACCGCGCTGATGTACGTCAACACGGATGACCTCCTTGCGGCCGACGGCGATGGACACCAGGTCCGCGAGTTCGAGATCACGGGCAAGAAGGGCAAGGGTGGTTTCACCTACGAAGCCTGGGGCATCGACGGTTCCGGTAATTACGCGAAAAACCACGACATGACCGCCGCGCATTGGGGTGGTGTAGACGATCGTTGCTACGTTGCCGGTAAAGGCGGCAAAATCAGCTACCAGCCGAACCGCTCCGATTGCCCGGTTACGCTGCGTCTCGATGTAGCGGTAGAGCCGCTGGTCGTGCGCGCCAATGCCGGCGATTGCATGGACATTACCTTGCGCAACAAGGTGCTGGAGCCCGCAACCTACACCGACTCCGGCGGTGAGCATCGTGTCTACAGGGGTTGGAATACCGGCTCGCCGGCGTTCTTCGATACGCCCGGCGGCACCTTTGTGGCCGACCTCAACGATGACCGTGTGCTTGACACGGCAGACGGCGTAGTCACTGCGATCAACTGGGACCAGACGCTGGATCTCGCAACCGGTAACGCAATTGCGGCGACCCAGCGGCGTGACCCGGGTACCGGTTCTCAGGGCATGACTTCGTTCCAGAGCAACCTGATGCAGCCCTCGGCACATGTTGGACTGTTACCGCAGCTCGTCGAGTACGACGTAAGCCGCAGCGACGGCACCAACGTGGGCGGCAACCCGGCGCAACAATCGGTCGCGCCCGGCGGACAGGAGCATTACCAGTGGTACGCCGGCAAGATCGACATGGAAACGGTGAGTGTCACCAACAAACGCAACGTAAGACTGGTCGCGACGCCGATCGAATTCGGCGGTTTCAACCTGATGCCGACGGACAAGATCGAGCAGGGCCAGAAAGGGCTCGTCGGCGCGGGCGTGATCTATCCGGCAGGGTCTACGTGGACGGTCGATCCCGGCACCAATACCGCTGCCTCGGTATCGGCCCCCGCGACAGCGGACTACGCGGCGCACGACTTCCGTGACTTCACCACGGTTGCCGTGAAAGGCGCCAGCATGTTCTATGCGGACAGTTACCCGGTCGAAAACCTGCTCGGAGAGGAGGATTTCGGTATCGCCGAGGATGCCCAGGACATGGGTCACATGAACGTCAACTACGGCAATGAGGCGATGTGGTTCCGCTACGGCGTCAACCCCACGATGGTGGGTGGCAATGCAGCCGAAGCCGGCTCGCTGGGCAGCATTGCGAATGCGGGCGACGCCTTCAGTAACACGCTGGCGGGTGTCAACGGCGATCCGGAGACCGCGGTATTCGAAGTGCAACCGGATGAGCAGTTCCGCATGCACGTGCTGATGCCATTCTCGCCGGGTCGCGGATCGACCTACGATCTGCATGGTCACGTCTGGCAACGCGATCCCTACGTCTGCCCCGGCGATGACGATTTCGTCGATGACGGTTACGACCCGGGACTGCTCGGAAAATGCGAGATGGGCAGCGGCCTCCCCGGCAGCGGCTCGGTCGGATCGCAGAACCTGGGCGACAACCCGATCGGCTTCCACCTCGGTGCAATCGAAAGCTGGTTCTCCGGACAGCACTACGAAATCGTGATTCCCAGTGCTGGCGGCAGTAATGGCGTTCCAGGCGACTACCTGTTCCGCGACCACATGGGACTCGGCAATGCCGGGGGCCTGTGGGGCATCGTCAGGGTGGACCCGAACGCGCCATTAGCAGATCGATAGATCTGAGGAAAATCGAGAACGAGGGTGAGCGGTGTGTAAACACCGCTCGCCTCAGGACTCGAACAAAAACTGCGGAGCCCGGTAGCGGAGACCAAAGGCCCCGAAAGAACATAGAAGCAGGAGGAAATGAAGGTGTCACATTTCTCAATACAGCTGCGGCTGAATTGGATATTTGCGTCAATTGTCGTTACAAGCGTGCTCGCATCGGCGTTTGCACTGGCAGAGGAGACCGACTTCGTCGGCCCGCCCGACCTCTCAAAAATAAATTCGCAAAATATCGTCCGCAAGGGCGTGTCAGTGCAGTTCAAGGCAACGCCAGCGGCGCCCGGACGGGAAGATATCGTCGCGGGTGAATTCGCAAACATCGAATTCCGCATCGAGGGTGCCGAGGACGGCGAGCCGCTGCAGAGTGTGTATCCCGGCGTCTGGATCGACCTGACGCAGACAGCGGACGGCCAGACCAGGGGCACCTCACTCGAATGCCGGACACGGGTCGGGCAGTACCTGCAGGGCCTCGTTGGCATGCGCCCGATGATCGATCTCAACAGCTATTACGTCATGGTGTTGAACCAGGATGCGAGTATCTCGGTGATCGATCCTGTGGTCGGCATCACAGGCATCACGAGCCTGTATGCCAATATTCCGCTAACGCGGCCGGGCGCGGACTGGGCCAAGACTTCCAATGAGAAAACGATGTTCGTCAGCATGCCGCGGGCCGGACAGGTTGCCTACGTGGACCTGGATACGTTCAAAGTGTCGAAAAACGTGGCAGCCGGCGAGATGCCGATGCGCACGGTCTTGCAGCCGGACGAGAAATACCTGTGGGTTGGCAACGACGCTGCCAGCGGTGAAAGCGGCGGTGTAACCGTCATCGAGACGGCCTCGGGCGAGATCGTCGCGACTGTCGTCACCGGCGCAGGCCACCACGAAATTTCATTTTCCGCGGACAGCGCGATCGCGTTTGTCAGCAATCGTGAGTCCGGGACAGTTTCTGTCATAGACGTTGCAGGTCTCGAGAAGATTAGCGATATCGATACCGGGCCTACGCCCATCTCACTCGCCTATTCGGCGTTGAGCGATTCACTTTACGTGGCGGATGGCACGACGGGTGAAGTTGCCGTCATTGCGGCCGACAACGCAGAGTTGGTGGCGCGCATCAAGGCCGGACCCGGTTTAGGTCCGATGCGTTTCTCGGAGGATGGGCGCTGGGGCATCCTGGTGAATCCGCAGACGAATTCAGTGAACGTCATTGATGCATCGACCAACGAGATCGCGCATATCGTTCCGGTCGACAGCAAACCTTTTCACGTCAGCATAACCGCCACGTTTGCCTACATCCGGCGGCTGGAATCGGAGCGCATTGCCATGCTCAATCTGCAGGAACTCGACCGTGGCGGCGATGTAATTATCAACGAATTTGCGGCCGGTTCGTTCCCGCCGGGACAGGTCAGGGACATCAGTATCGCAGACGGCATGGTGCCGGCGGCGCAGGAAGCGGCTGTCCTGGTGGTGAGCCCGGCGGATGCGACGGTTTATTACTACATGGAGGGCATGAACGCGCCAATGGGCGCATTCCGCAACTACGGCCACAAACCGCGCGCCGTGCAGATTGCGAACCGCGCGTTGCAGGAGAAACAGCCGGGCGTCTATTCGGCCACTGTCAAAGTGCCGATTGCCGGCAAGTTCGAGCTCGCATTCCTCAACGAAACGCCACAGTTCCTGCACTGCTTCACCATGGAGGCCAAACTTAACCCGGCGTCGAAGCCCGAGTTCGACCCGGTTGCTGTCGAGTATCTCAACGAAACGACAACACTGACTGCGGGCGAGACCACTACGCTTCGTTTTCGTCTCATGGACCCTGCCAGGGGAGAGGTTTTTTCAGATGTGCCCGATATCAGGGTCAGGTATTTCAGGGCGCCGCGTTATGGGCTGACCGAGATTTTCGCAACGTCGCTCGGTAACGGAATCTATGCCGCGGAAATCAAGCCGGACTGGCCCGGCGCCTATTACGTCTATGTCGCCGCCCCGTCATTGAACGCCCGCTTTAACGATTTGAACTACATCACGATGATGGCGGGCAAAGCGGCGTCAGCGGACGCCACTGCCGGGGAACGACAATGATTGACGCCTTTGCCCGATACTGCCGCGAATCGAAGGTGCCGGTGACGATCGTATTCATTCTGCTGTTCCTTAGCAGCGTGGTGTTCGCGCAGGGCGAAGATGCTCACGAGCATCACAAAAAGATGTTGCAACAGCGGAGCGAAGCAAACGCCGGCATTGCCGAAATCACACTGCCGGATGTCACGCTGGTGACTCAGGATGGCCTGCAAGCCAACCTGGCGGACGATGTGGTCGGCGACAGACTGGTCATCATCGATTTCGTCTACACGACCTGTACGACGGTCTGTCCGGTACTCTCCGCGACTTTTAGTCAGGTGCAGGACAGGCTCGGTGATCGGCTCGGTGCCGATGTCGTCATGATTTCCCTGAGCGTGGACCCTCTGCGGGACACACCGGCAAGATTGAAGAAATATGCCAGCAATCTCGGTGCGCGCGATGGCTGGGTGTGGCTCACCGGGAGCAAACAGACGGTAACCGGGGTACTGCAGGAATTTGGCGCTTATACGCCGAATTTTGCGGACCATCCTTCAGTGGTACTGGTGGGTGACGGTGTGAATGGCAAGTGGGCCCGTTTCCTCGGGTTTCCATCGGCAGATCAGATAATCAGCAAAGTGGACGAATTCAGTGCCGCGCGCACGACGCGGCAGGCGCACGCTTCAATGCGGGAGAAAATGTAATGAATGCAACGATAAGGACCATCGTGACGGCATGCGTCATCTGCTGCTCGGGGCTTTCAATAGCGCCGGCCGCGACAGCACAGAATGCGACCGCCGTGGCAGCACCTTCGGCCGAACAGGAACTGGACAGGGCGAGAGAGTACTTCACCAATCTCGAACTGATCGACCAGGATGGCCAAACCGTGCGTTTCTTCGACGACGTTTTGAAAGACAAGGTCGTCGTCATCAATTTCATATTCACAAATTGCGATGGCGCCTGCCCGCTGATGACGCACAAGCTGTCGCTGGTCCGCGACCGCATGGAGGGACAGATCGCCGACCCCCTGCAATTCGTGTCATTGAGCATCGATCCGGAGCGGGACACTCCGGCGGCAATGAAGGAATTTGCCAAATCCCATCACGCCGATCACGACGGTTGGGTATTTCTTACCGGCAAGCCGGAAAATCTCGAGTACATCATCAAGCGACTGGGGCAATTCACGGACGATGTCGAAGCGCATTCCACGATGATGCTGGCGGGCAACGTTAATACTGCACACTGGATCAAGATTCAGCCGTACGAGCAGCCGCCGGCGATAAGCGAAAAACTGCAAGGACTCATTCTGGAAAACGAAACCTCATAGGCGGATGGCAGTATCAGTTGTGAATACTCGAGGACAGCAGTTTATTTCATTACAACGATTGTTGCGTACCGCAATCGTGGTGGTACTGGCTTCGATATGGATCGGGCCGCTGTCACATGCGGTTGAATTGTCAGACCAGGAATTGCGAGGCAGGCAGATTTATCGGCAGGGCGAATCGCACTCCGGTGCGCCGATAACTGCCTTGGTTGCACGCGGTGCGACGCCGATTACGGCTGCGTTGTTGCCGTGTTCCGGATGTCACGGGGAGGACGGCAAAGGGCGGCCGGAGGGCGGTGTCAAACCTGCCGACATAACCTGGAAGACACTGACTGCATCCTACGGACACGAGCATGATTACGGTCGTTCTCACCAGGCGTTCGACGAGATGTCACTTGCCCGGTCCGTCCTGCTAGGTCGGGATCCCGCCGGCAACGAACTCGACATGGCAATGCCACGTTACTCGATGTCCGAATCCGATATGCGAGACCTGGCCGCTTATATCAAGAAGATTGAAATGGATCTCGATCCGGGCCTCGACGAGGAGCGCATTCTTCTGGGTACCCTGCTGCCACTCGAGGGGCCGCTGCAAAGCGTCGGTCAATCGATGAAAAGCGTCCTCGATAGTTATTTCACGGATATCAACGCAAGCGGCGGCATTCATGGCCGCCGCATAGAACTCGTCGTCGGCGAATATGCGTCTGACGCTGTGCAGGGTGAATGGAATGCCCGCGACTTCCTGCAACAGGAGACTGTCTTCGCGTTGGTCAGCGGATACGTAACGGGCATTGAGCAGGAAATCGCCGCACTGGCGGAAGAACAGGAATTGCCGCTGGTCGGGCCATACACGGTATCGCCCGCTGACGGTGACGGCCTCTATAGCTATTCCTTCTACTTGCTTGGCGGCATGAACCAACAGGCACAGGTACTGGCCCGTTATGCCAATGCGGATTTGCAGGCGAATGAAAAACGGATGGCGATCGTGCGTCCCAATGGCACCGTGTACGAAGCCGCCGCAGAAGCCGTGCAGGTGCAAAGCGCCGGAGGTGCCGATTCAATCCTGACGATCAGTTATCAACCGCCGTATTTCGATGCTGTGGATACGGCAATGTTGCTGAAGCAGGAAGAAGTCGGCACGGTGCTCTTTTTCGGTGCGGCGAATGATCTGCGGCGACTCGCCGACGAAGCGGGCCGGGCCGCCTGGACACCGGATCTATTGTTACCCGGTGTCTTCGCCAGCAAGGGAATGTTTGACATACCCGCCGGCTATGCGGGCCGCATACTGCTCGGATATTCGTCAATGCCCTCCGATCACACCGCAAAGGGCGTCAGGGAATTCGAACGATTGCACGTGGATTACGGGCTCGATTACCGCCACAGCACGGCGCAGATATCGGCCTTCGTCGCTGCGAAAGTCTTCGTCGAGGGCCTGAAACGCGCCGGCAGGGACCTGAGCCGTGAGCGCCTGGTCAGCGAACTCGAGGGGCTGGCAGATTTTCAGCCCGGGCTGATGCCGCCGATCAGCTACAACGCGACGCGCAGGATCGGTGCCCTGGGCGGCTATGTTGTAGCGCTGGATTTGCAGCTGAAAGGCTTTGCGGACGCGAGCAAATGGATCGAGTTGCAGCCGTGATCGCGAGTGTGCGGTTCTGACCGCTTTTAGAGAGGATAGAACATTGGCTAATCGAAAATACCTGACCTTGATCCTGCTGATTTTTGCAGGTAGTGGCTGGGCGCAGTTATTCGGTCCTGCGGTAACCATTAATGGCGCGGACCTGTCGCGCGAAAAAATCCAGGCGCAGATCGATCACATGATCAATCAACGCGGCCTGAATTCCGGCGGCATCACGCAGCCGGCGATGTACAAACAAATACAGGAAGAAGTCGTCGACCAGCTGATCGTCCAGGAATTGCTGTGGCAGGAGGCGCAACGGCGCGATTTCGTCGTCGAGGATGAATTGGTTGATGAGCGTCTACAGCAGATGAAAAGCGGATTCGATACCGAACTGGCATTTCTGTTCAAAATTCAGGCAGGCGGATTTACTGAGGAGACCTACCGCGATGATATCCGGCAACAGGAATCGGTGCAGCGCATGATTGCACAGGGCATCTCAGCGGGAATTTCAATCAGCGATGAAGATGTGGAGCACTTTTACAACACCAACGTCGACCAGATGCGAACGCCGCTTGCAATACGCGCACGGCACATCCTGATCACGCCGAATTCCACCGCGCTGGCAGACCACCGGGCAGCAAAAGGAAAGGCAGAGAGCATCCTCTCCGAGATCCGCGACGGTGCGGACTTTATGGAGCTGGCGACGAATAGATCACAGGGGCCCAGTGCGGCACGTGGTGGGGATCTTGGTTACTTCGGGCTTGGCCAGATGGTGCCGGCCTTCGAACAGGCCGCATTCGCGCTGCGGCCAGGCGAACTGTCAGAGGTCGTACAGACCCAGTTCGGTTACCACGTTATCAGGGTGGAAGACCGTCGTGGCGGCGAGACGGCCCAGCTGGAGGAAGCAGCGGGCCAGATCAGGTCCTACCTGGCGCAGCTTGCACTGCAGAATGCGGTCGAAATGTTGGTGACAACGCTGCGTGAGGAGGGTGCGGTGGAGATCCTTCTTAACTAGATAGTGCGGTTTCCGTAAAGTTTGGCGCCAGTGGGTCCATTGCTGGCTGGTATTGGGGAGGTAACGTGGCCGATGACACCACTTCGGTCCTCCGCAGTTCCGGAGTTAGCGTCTGCAAGCTTCTCCGCGTGCCAGCCGACAAGCCTGCTGGCGCCTCCCTCAATGTGGAAAGCATAACTTAGTGGCGCGCTTCCCGCCTCGAACACTTCACATATTCCCGCCACAAATGTGCGTGTGAGACACCGGGTCAGATAGTCCAGATCAGTGCAATCGCTACTTACGTTCATGCAAGGACGTCGAAATGCTTTACAAGCCAGTACGTGCTATGGACCTAAGTTGTTGATTTTAAATGCAGGTACGATTCTTGCATTTATATCACTGTATGGAGCTGCGGATGAATTAGCTCACCCATAGCCTTGGCCACCTTTTCTGTGGCCAATCAGCAAACTCTTGCCAGGTACGGCAGTCTTAATAAGAAAAAGCACGAGGCGGCCGACGGAATATGGCGCTAACGACTCGCTCGATCTCTCTCAAGTATCTTTTCCCAAGTATTTTTGCCTTTGGCGCGTTGTCCATTGGCATGGTGATCTACTCGCAGTGGCTGACCTCGCGTGGCTTCGAGGAAAATGCCTCGCTCATCCGCCTGACGCAGACTGTTCAACAGGAAATTGCCACGGCGCATCTATGGTTCGAGGAAGCGCTCGGCGGCGATAACACCATCGATTTGCAGGACGATGTCCATGTGCGCATTCGCACCGCGATGCGGCAGATCGATACCGGCTTGCAGGGTGGCGAAACGGCCATAGGGCGCATCGACCCGCTGCCCGCCGTACGGGAAAAACTCCTTGGGCTAAGGGACAGCATCACGCTGCTCGATCAGCTCGTCGATACACGATGGGCCGGTCGCGAATCCACGGGCGTGATCGGCGGTGATGAAGACCAGGCATTCGACGCCGTGTTTCGGCAAATCCTGCAGCAATCACGGGAAATCGCGGACGATGTCGATACTTACATTGCCGGCGATCAGCGAAAGATTTTCGCCATCAACATTGGCATGCTGATCATTCTTGCGGCTTTGTTTTCAGCAATGGCTGCGCTTATCGCGTGGAACCGAAGAGCGATGGACGCGCGTGCCGCGGAACTCGAGCATCTCGTGCAGAAGCGCACGGCCAGTCTCGCCGCGCGTGAAGCCGAAGCCCTGCAGCGAAACAGGGAGCTTGCCCTCGCAAGGGACCAGGCTCGCGCGGCGAGTGAGGCGAAGAGTCAGTTCCTCGCGAATATGAGTCATGAAATACGCACGCCAATGAACGGCGTGATTGGCATGGCCAGTCTGTTGTTGCGCACCGATCTCACCGAGGCGCAGCAGGAATTTGTTGACACCATGCACAACTCCGGCTTGTCTCTTCTGAAGATCATCAATGCGGTTCTCGATTTCTCCAAGATCGAGGCGGGGAAAATTACGCTAGATATCACGGACTTCTCGCTGCAGGCAACGGTAGATGACGTGTTGCATCTTTTTTCCGCGGAAGCCGCGCGGAAAGGTCTGCTCCTGACCTCAAGTATCGATAATGATGTTCCGGATGCCCTGCGTGGAGACCATGTTCGTCTCGGCCAGGTGTTCGCAAATCTTGTCAGTAATGCAATCAAGTTTTCCGAAAACGGTGAGATTGCGATCGCCTGCCGGGTTAGCGAAAAACAACCAGGCAGCGGTGAAACGACGGAATTGCTGTTTGAGGTTAGCGACCCGGGCACGGGCATCGCAGAAGAGCATATCGACAACCTCTTCGAGCATTTCTCGCAGGTGGACGAATCCTCGACCCGACGGCATGGTGGCACCGGGCTGGGGCTTGCCATCTGCAAGGAGCTGGCAATTCTCATGGGAGGGCGTATCGGCGTCCGCAGCCAGGTGAATTATGGCAGCACCTTCTGGTTTACGGCACGGTTCGAAAAAGGCGACGCAGCAGCCGTTGCCGAACCGGGACGGGTCCTCGAAGAAGTCGAAGAGAGCTTCGCCAATTACAGCCAGCACGCGGCGGGTGCGAGTCGTTGGGCGGACTTTGACAAGAAAGTGCTTGTGGTCGACGACAACGAGGTGAACCTGCTGGTCGCGCAACGCATGCTGGAGGAACTCGGCTTCGACGTCGACCTGGCGACGAATGGCGAGGAGGCGATCGAGGCCGCCGCCAACCACGCGTACGCCGCAATTCTTATCGACAGCCAGATGCCGGGCATGGATGGCAATGAAGCGACACGCATCATTCGTCGTGCCGAGGGCGACAAGGATCACACGCCGATCATCGCATTAACGGCGAATGCGTTGGCGCCGGAGCGTGAAAAAGCGTTCGCCGCCGGTGTCGATGACTACCTCAGCAAGCCGGCCTTTCTCGAAGACCTCGAAGCGGCACTGAGGCGCTTGCTCCTTGACGAAGAGGATGCAACGGTCAACGTAATCTCCTCGGACTTGCGGCCAACGGATAACAGCGCAAGCCCGGTATTTGATCGGGAAATGGTTGACGAGCTGCGTATGATCGGTGGCTCGGGGAAACTCAACCTGTTCAACGAAATGGCTGACCAATTCGTGCAGCAGATGCCGGCGTGGCTGGAAGAAATCAAATCAGCGGCATCGCAGGGCGATGTGGAGTCAGTCAGGAGTCACGCCCACAAAATGCTAGGACTGTGCCGCCAGATTGGGGCGGAACGCATGGCGTGCGTCTGCGATGAGCTTGAGTCCGCGGGTTTCGATTCGGACACGGCCCGCATGCTTCGGGAGGTCGCACTCCTGCACACGGAATTTGATTCGGCCCATCGGGAACTGCGAAAAATTATCTAAACTAGTGGTCCAACAAGATTATGTCGCTGGGTTCAGAGCTACCCAGGTGATGCAAGACAAGGCGCAGTCCGACCGGCTGCGTGAATTCCGCATGTCCGGTGGTGTGGGCAGGGTAACGGGCGCAATCCCGTTACCTGCATGCCGTTGTCAGCGGCTATTCGCGTACCACTACTTGTTCACGCACCGTTTGAGATGTACGTCGATGCGGCAGATGTGGTCATCCAGCCACTGGTCCACGGTGTCTACGAACCTCAGAGCATCCGTATGGTCGTAGCCGCTCTCCGCGTAACGCTCCTGAAACTCAGACAATTTCCCAGCGAATCTTCCGTGTGCCTCCTTGTTCTCCCCGGCTACAGGGCAGCGGAATTCCTCCATGCACCGTTCCTCGAAGGCAAAGTGGCTGCGGCAGTAGACACTGAGGGACTCGAGCAGCACAGAGTAGACTACATCCCCGCGCCCCACGTCCAAGGCAGCACGGAAGTCTTCAGCCATCTTGAAGATCATCTGGTGGTCCTCGTCGATGCGCGGGACGCCGGTGGCGTAATCGTCGCTCCACTTCATCTTCGACTCTTGCCTTTCGCAGAAACGGTAGCTATGGCGAACAATGTTGACAAGTCACAGTCCCGCTCTCGGATCCGGACGACTGAGTAAGCACCGCAGACCCCTGATCGCCTTTGTTAAGTATGAACAATTACGGGGCACCCTAGTTCAGATTTGATAATTCACCATAGGTAGATACGCCTACGTCGGACAATAATCAGCGTATCGCGCCGCCGTGTCGCCGACATCGGAAAAGATGCCAGCTATAACGATAGATCTTCATGCGCTCCTTCTCTGAACTGGTGCGCTTTATGAGTCGCTCACCGACCGGACATTCAAACTCGTCATCGTCAGGCTTACAGATAAAATCCTGCTTAGCGTATAAGCACTTGGCAAGGCTGTTCGCGGCCCCGGGCTTCGGTAAACAGGTCGTGATCCTGGCCTCGTCGCAAGCCTCGATCTCTTCACCGCTGAAGTAGCCGCGCTCTGCCACCGCTTCGATCTTTTTGACGCCCAAATATAACCTTGTTGAACCCCCAAAATATCCTTATCAGACTCAGCGTGATGCGGTCTCTGCCGTCGCCAAACGTGTTATTGCTGGAATCGTTGTCAAGGCAAAAAATAATCGCCCGGCATCGGCAAGGGATTGTGCGCCCGTGTGGCACAATTGCCGGGGCCGCACATCTGTGATTTGCACGAATCGGCGGCGTTTAGTCTGTTACCGGGTAGCGGAGACGACACGGGGGGTCAAAATGCATATTTCGAATTCCAAACGGCTGCATTGCGCCGCAGCCGTCGCCGCCACCATCGCGTTTTTTGCCGGATGTGACCCTGCTCCGGTCCTGACTGGCGCTATGCCACCCGACGTGATCTATCATAATGGCAACGTCATCACCGGTGTTGCCGGTGCAACTCCGGCGGAAGCGGTCGCCGTGCTTGACGGCAGGATCATCAGTGTTGGTACGAATGCCGAGCTTTTGCAGATTGCATCCAAAAACACCGAGCTTGTCGATCTCCAAGGCAACACCATGTTGCCGGGCCTGTTCGACAATCATGTGCACGCCGATGCGTCACGCGTACTGCTGATGGAATGGAAAGGCGGCCTGATCTCGAAAGTCCCTGACTGGGTGAGAGAGGCGACAACAATTCCCGAGTTGCAGGACGCGCTGCAACGGGAATCTGCAAATGTGTCTAGTGGTGACTGGATAGTCGGCGCATTGAGCCGCGAAGTCTGGCCCAATACCAGTCTTCCGACTCGTGCCGATCTCGATGAGGGCACGACAATCAATCCGGTGCTCCTGACGCGTGGGCCGCATACCACTGTGCTGAATTCGATGGCGTTGGATCTCGCCGGCATCGACCGCACAACGACGTTCCCTGGTGGCGGGCACATTGGACATGACGAAGACGGTGAACCGAACGGCCGTCTCTACGATTCGGCACGAAGACTGGTGAGTAAGGTGGCCCCAGCGCGTGACGGCGGACGACTGAGCGACGATCAGGCGATAGACAAACTTCGTCAGCTCTTGCTGCAGTTTGCGAGTTCCGGTGTTACGAACGTCAACGTCGCCGGCGTACGGCCGGATAACCTGCGCCTGTTCCAGGCCCTTTACGCCCGCCACGGCGATGAGCTTCCCAGGGCAACCTTGCAGATCCGGCTGCGTCCCGGTTACGACGCCTACGATGATCTGGATGAAAGCGTGCGCGTTGCCATCGCTGAAATGGAAGGTCTTGGTTTCGTCACCGGATTTGGCGATGAGCGATTGCAGATCGGTGCTATCAAGATGAGTATCGACGGCGGTCTGAGCGCACCGGCGTACTGGTCGCTGGAGTCCTACGAGAATCGCCCGGATTACACCGGCGCCATACGTATTCCGGCCGAGGCATTTTATCCGGTTGCGAGGCGCGCACATGAACTCGGCTGGCAACTCGGTATCCATACGATGGGCGACGCTGCGGTAGAAATGGTTGTCAACGAACTCGAAAAAATTCTTACTGAACTGCCACGCGATGATCACCGGCATTATCTGCATCATGTCGCGGTCAAACCGCCGCAACAGACGATAGAGAAGATGGCGCGTCTCGGCATCGGGGTTGCGAGTCAGCCATCCTTCACTGTCGGACTCGGTTCGTTTGCCGTTGAATCGCTGGCGGGCAAACGCGAGGCTACAATGAATCCGACCAGGTCTCTCCTTGATGCGGGTGTGTGGATGAGCTGGGGTTCGGACGGCGCACCCTACGGTCCGCGTGTAACTCTATGGACCGGCATCACCCGCAAAGGCTGGGACGATCAGGTGTATGGCGCGGAAGAAGCGGTTAGCCGGGAAGAGGCGATACGCCTGCATACCTGGGCGCCTGCGTACCAGACATTCACGGAAGAATTGACGGGAACCATCGAAGCGGGAAAGCTCGCGGACTTCACGGTTGTAGGCGAAGACATCATGACCATGGAAGCCGACCGGATTCGCTACCTGCCAATACTTCGCACGATTGTCGGTGGCAAGGAAATATATTCGTCCGGAGAATGAATCGTTGCGGTCGCTTAAAGCAGAGCCTCCGGGTGTCGATCGGCAACTCTCAGCAAAGCTTGTGCAGGACCGCGAGGTTCACGTCGCATCTGCTCCCATTCCTGTAGCGTCCGCAGGCTGACACCGAGCAATGCCGAAAAAACAGATTGTGAGAAGCCGAGTTTCTTGCGTATTCGTTTGACCTGGGAAATCGGGCGAAACTGCGACTTACGGTGCGTTGAACATACTACGAGGCACCAAAGCGCCACGCCGGTAGGAAAGTGTCAGTCGATTAGTTCGTCCATTCCGATAATCGTCTGCAATAGCACGTTTGCACCGTTGGTAATTTGCTGCTCGCTGGTAAATTCACCGGGCGCATGACTGATTCCATCCTTGCTCGGAACGAAGATCATGCCAATCGGCGAGATACCGGCCAGGCTCTGTGAGTCGTGCCCCGCGCCGCTCGGCATGTGCATGACGCTCAGCTCCAATGCTTCGGCGCTGTCCTGAATGATGTTTTTTATGCGATCGTCGGTAATAGCAGCCGGTGATTCATAGTATTGATCAAACGCGATGGTCGTATCAGTTTGTTCGGCCAGTGCTGTTGCCGAATCACGGATCCGCTTGAACAACATGCCGATCTTGTCCATATCCAGGTCTCGGATCTCGAGACTCATCGAAATGCCACCCGGGATCACGTTCGGCGCACCAGGGAACGCCTGAATGCGCCCGACGGTGCCGACCTGGCGCCCGGGCTCTTCGATGATTATTTGCCGAACCTTGGCAATGAGCAGCGCCGCCGCATACAACGCGTCCTGGCGCTGATCCATCGGCGTCGTTCCGGCGTGATTGGCAAAACCCTCGATGGTGATGTTCCAGCGCCTGATACCGACGACCCCCTCGACGACACCTATCGAGATCTTTTCCCGGTCGAGAATCGCGCCCTGTTCTATGTGTAATTCCACGTAGCTGGAAATGTCACCGGCTTGCCGGATATTTTCCGACAATTGCTCCGGTTTGCCGCCGAGAAAACGAAGACCGTCACCGATAGTCTTGTCGCCCAGTGCCAGCAGATCGAATTCCTTGTCCTGAACCGATCCATTAAACGATCGGCTACCCGTCTTGCCGCCTTCCTCGTTCGTCCACACAATGATTTCGAGCGGGTGATCAAGAGCAATTTCCGCCTCGTACAGCGATCGGGCTACTTCGATCGCAGACATTACGCCAACGATACCGTCGTAGTGCCCACCATTCGGCACCGTGTCGATATGCGAACCGGAGACGATCGGCGCGAGCCCGGCGACCTTGCCTTCGCGGCGACCGACCAGGTTGCCGCCGACATCGATTCGTGGCAACAGGCCGGATTCCGACATGAGCGAGGACAGATACGACAGCGCGGCCCGATTCGCGTCGCTAAATGCCACCCGCGTCGAGCCGCCGGTGTCGCTCATGCCAAAGGTCTTCATGTGCTCCATGGTTGTGTTCAGGCGGGCTCCGTCAACGCGCAGCGCTTTGTCTGCCTCATCCGCTGTTATGCCTGAGTCGGGCAAGCCGGCGATACCGATAACAAGGACAAATAGCCAGGATTTGAATGTGGTGGCTCTATATCTCATGATTGCGAAATTCCTATTGCGCCTATCCCTTCAGAAGACCCGCCAGGCAGGTCATGCGAATGCTCGATCGATCACTGCCAACATTTAAGCACATTTTCAAGAGCAGCAATTTACTGCTGGCAATGCTCTCCGGCCTGCCGGCTTACGCAGCCGATTCGACGGTTGATTTGCTGGATGGCGGCAGCAGCAACTGGTTGCCTGCAGACTCGACCTGGGCATTCGAGAACGGCGAAATTGCCGGCGCTTCAAGCATCATGGACGGCGCAATTACAGATCCGGCTCACCAACGCGAGCGTGCACATTCACCGACTGACCGTTGAGTCTGATTGGACCGATTAAAGGTGTTATCGGTGACCAGCTACATCCCAAATAAGGATTATCAACGATTGTACTTGCTCTAAATTGGATGCTACCGTCCACGCCTTGCTCGGACCTGTTTATCACAGATGGGAATATTGTCGATCAAATGAAACATCAACGAAGTTTTACTCACCCTTACATTCCAAATTCCGCACCAAAGACCAAGCAGGACATGCTGACGGAGCTCGGCGCGGAGAGTTGCGATGAATTCTACGAAGACATTCCATCCAGCCTTCGTGTTGACGGACAACTCGATCTACCGCCGCCCAAGCTGTCGGAATTTGCACTGCAACGCCATGTCGGTGCGATTCTCAACAAGAACCAGACAGTAGAAGAGAATCTATCGTTTCTGGGTGGTGGCTGCTTTCATCATCATGTACCGGCGATTTGCGATGAAGTAAATCAGCGCGGTGAGTTCCTCACAGCGTATGCCGGTGAACCTTACGACGATCACGGTCGATTCCAGGCAACGTTTGAATACACCAGCATGATGGGTGATTTGTTGAACATGGATATCGTCAACGTGCCGGTCTACGACGGATATCAGGCTGCCGCAACGGCGGTCTGTATGGCAGCTCGGATTGCGAAGCGGAAAAC
>Ga0255052_10000447_pt1 | contig 33568 bp, 37 predicted proteins | sample JV7_2_21_MG_FD_188632 | JGI IMG/M metagenome (GOLD analysis project Ga0255052, IMG submission 188632) | Seawater microbial communities from Jervis Inlet, British Columbia, Canada - JV7_2_21 | ecosystem: Environmental > Aquatic > Marine > Inlet | place: Canada: British Columbia | collected...
TTTTTACATATCGGCTAGAGATGCGTTGATCTTTGAAGACATCACCGATGTCGCTGCGTCTGTTGTTGCGTTGAGTCTGTTTGCAGCTTCGCTTGTCATTTTCGAGTATATTGCGAAAATGACAACTGCAGCTACGATGATTCCGCCAGCGAGCAGGATGTATTCAATTGCGCCCTGGCCTTTTTCTTCTTTCAGAAATCTTTTCAGCATTTAATTTGCCTCCATTGTTTTTAATAAGTATGTGTACAGAGGACTTATAAAATATCTATGCAAAATTTTTTTGAACAAAAATAGATGAGAAAAAGCCATGAACACATTGCAGGCGCAAAAAACATGGGCAAAAAAGAGATTTGAAAATCCAGGCGCAATCGCGCTACTCGGAGCAGTAGCTGCAGCGATAATCCTTTTCAGACAAAAATACTTGTTTGACACAGACCCCTACCTGCATCTGGCAACCGCGGAATACGTGGCGAACCACGGCTTCCCCGAGCAAAATCCATTCATCCAGATAATGGGTCCACAGGGATTTAACTACCTCTCAGAAAAATGGCTTTTCATTAAACTGCTCACCCCAATCTACAAACTCCCCATAAACGACATCACAGGAGCAAAAATAATCATCGCAGCAGTCTTCGGAGCAACAATTCTCATGCTCGCACTCATTTTAAAAGAGCTTGGATCAAAACCGGTATTTGCACTCACTCTATTCGCCCTACCGTTCCAGGTTCTGCTGAAGCTAAGGCCTGAACCACTGGGGATACTGCTCACGCTCAGCCTGATACTTGTACTTGTGAAAAACACGGGCAACCGAGAAAAGACATTGCTCTCGGCAGCTATTCTACTTGTCCACAGCCAGGCGCACGCTTTTTTTGCAGCAGACATTTTGATTCTGATTTTTTACAGCGCGCTCAACAGAAAACCAAAGCTTCTTTTTGCGTTCTCACTCCTGGCAATCGCGCCCGCCGTAAATCCCTATAAAACCCAATGGCTAACAACTCTGTACTATGATACTATCCCAAGAATGGGATTTCAAAATACTTCGCTTGCACCCACCGAGCTTTCACCTGCAGGAGCTGTTGAAACCCTGTTGTTTTTCGCTCTATTCGCATACAGCCTGCAAGCCGCAAAAAAGTGGAAATCCGGAGATAAAATATTGATCTACACAGTAACAGGGCTCTTTCTCATTACATTCGCATTTACAATCAGAACAATATCCTACAGCACCGCATTTCTAGCCCTCACAATGGGAACCGCAATTTCAAGAGACCACGCCAGATTTATGCCAATATTCATAGCCAGCCTAGCAGTTGTAAACCTTTTTGCAACAGTTTTCTATCCAGGGCTCATGATGCCGGGTTATAGCGAAGACATGCAACTGGAGATACTCGGCGAGATCAGCGCAGACGAAACTGTGCTGACACAATGGGACCTCTCACCCTACGTCATCTACTACACTGGCGCAAAAACAGTTACCGCTGCAGACAACTACTACCTCTGGATGCACTCTAAACCTCTCTATAAAGACTATGAAGACCTGCTTTATGGCAGGAAAAACACTCTTGAAAAATTCGATTTCACAGTGCTTTACTTCGATAAAAGACAGTTTCCAACTTTATCCTCGAAAACAGATGATTATGGCTTAACACTTGTCGCTGAAAACGAGGCGTTCGCAGCCTACAAATTCTCCTCCTGAAAAAGCGAAAAACGATGTAATAAAGAACTGATAAATAAAAAAAACAAAAAAAAGAAAAGGATTAGACCAGTTTTCTGGTCTAGGGTTTTTACATATCGGCTAGAGATGCGTTGATCTTTGAAGACATCACCGATGTCGCTGCGTCTGTTGTTGCGTTGAGTCTGTTTGCAGCTTCGCTTGTCATCTTTGAGTAAATGGCAAAGATAACTACAGCAGCTACGATGATTCCGCCAGCGAGCAGGATGTATTCAATTGCGCCCTGGCCTTTTTCTTCTTTCAGAAATCTTTTCAGCATGCGTGTACCTCCTATATTTTTATATATTTTTTATGTTCATTGATATAAATACCCTTTGTTGACAGTACTGTAACCAAACGGTTACATTTAAAACATAGTAACCATACTAGGCATGATCTTTTTGATGAATGAATAAACCACAATTGCAAAAATCCCCATAGGTATGGCGAACTTAAATCCCTTCTTAAAATCGCCATACATTGTAACACCCATCATCAGTCCTGCGGCAACGGCCTGGGCAAAGACATAGAATGTAAGCGCGCTTACAACACCCTTTATCTCTTCCAGGGGGAGATCTGTCATTCCACCGGCAACTTTTTCCATGACGTTTGGAAGCCCGCCTACAACGCCCATGACGAAGGGCCCGGCGAAAAGCGATGCCATTGCCAAAAATGATATTTGCTGGGATGTTGCGGATTTACGCTCGCGCTTAATCATTTTTATGGCCCGCATGTTATCGGACACTTCTTCAAGCACATCAGCAATCGGTCCGCCTGCCTCTACACCTTCAAGAATAAGCCTCATAATCCTCTGGATATCTTTTGAACGAGTCCTCTTTGCGAAGGCTAAAAGCGCTTCTTTCAGTGGTCGGCCCTTGCGGATTTCAAGTGTGATTCGCGCATACTCTTCTGAAAGCGGTCCGTATTCTGCCTCTGAAATCTCTTGTATAACGCTTTCAAGAACCAGCCCTGTTCGTACTGCAACTGCCATGTGGTGGAGGGCGTCGGGTAGTGAATCTTCTATCATGGCCTTGCGCTTGTCAGCCCGCATAGTGGGAATCATGACCATGGCCGCCATGCCTACGATGAATGCGGCAAGCCCGATAAATACGTTGAAAAAGAATGATACAAGTCCAAATAGAACTACGCTCACTATCAGCCAGATGGAGATCCATTCAAGCCCTGAAAAAGGCATTCCAGCGTTTGCTAGTGAAACCTCCACACTTCGCAGGAGCTTTTTTGGGACAATTCCTTGTGGTATTGTTACTGCTATTTTTGCCATATTTTACACCTTGGGTTCAAAGCGTTTCACCATGAACGATAGATAGACTGCAACTCCGAAAAAGGCCACATAAAGAACCCACATCACATCAGCGCTAAGGGGCAGGCCACTCATTGCGATTCCCATTGCGATTACAAGGGTTGTGATAAGCACTGGCGCGACGACTGTGATAAACATGTACATGAGCGAGAATGTGTTGAGAACCTGTATAAAGTCTTTGAGCTTCATGCGCATCTCGGTTGCAACTTCTTCTGCGATGATTTTAAGGGTGTTTGCCAGGTTTCCGCCTGTTCGGAGGGTGGAGGATATCTGGCGGGTTGCTTTTTTAAGGCCTGGTGAGTCGATTCGAATGTTCATCCGTTCAAAGGCTTCTTCAATGGTTGCGCCGCGCTCGATTTCTAAAATCGCCTTTTTGAATTCCTCGCTGAGAACGCCGTAGTCACTTACAGAGACAGAGCGCATGGTTTCAAGCAGGCCTGAACCAGATGAGAGCTGTGTTGCCATGTGCCTCAGGGCAAAAGGCATTTCACGGCCGAAGGCATCCGAGCGTTTACCGACCTTTGAATTCGGATACATCTTAGCCAAAAATAGAGTTATTCCGAAGACAGGGATAAAAAGCGTGATACCAAGCACACCGCCGGTGACGCCGACGATTGCTGAGAGAAGAATAGCTGATATGAAGGCGACAGCCGCGCCGGCAATAACGCCCACACCTACGCTGATAGCAATATATTTGGATGCAGGCATGAGAATATTAGCTTTATACAGGCTTTCCTGGATGTCACCGAAAAATGACGCCGGAGCCTTGGAATAAGTTGAAAAAGAGTCTGCAAGTATGTTTCCAAGTCGCACGCTGAAAGGGACTTTCAATTCTTCGCGGTCTTCAAGATCAAGGGTTTCGTCTTCACCGATAAACTCTGAGGAAACACTCACACTTTCACGGATCTTTGTAAGACGGTCTTCAAGTGCCTGTTTGCGGTCTTCTTTATCTTGAGCGGATTTCTCCATTATCGATGAGACCGCGTCCTCTTGTTCTCTGAGGGCGAAGGAAGCTTCTGCAAACATGCGCCGTGTGCTTTCAGCGGTGTTCAATGTTTTAAACCCGATTCTATCGACGAATCGTATCAGGATATTTCCTTCAGCCACTTGGGCCACCTCCCTCTATCTCGGCGAATAGCTCATCTTTATCTGAATAATACCGGTTAAAGGTCTTTCCAACTTCGTCTATTCTTGAGATTTTCTTCTCTATCATATATTCTATGACCGTTTTTCTCTTATTTATCTCAGAGTCTATGTCACTTATCGGCACGCCCTGGATTCTTGCGAGCTTTTGCTTGAGGATGCTTGGAACGCCTGTGGATATCAGTGTGTCTGTCTTTGGATCCCATTGGTAGACGTTGTTTAAGACGACTGAGCCTTCTTTTTCGCCGCTTTGCTCTGATACCTCGGCTATCTCTGTTATCCTGCGTACCGTTGTTCCTCTCAGGTATATCTTTTGCTCCATCAGTATTAAATCTAACGCCGGGAGCATGATGTGGGGAACGCTCATCGGCGGGTTTGTGAGGCGTGTTACGGTTTCACGGGCGGAATTGGAATGTAGCGTGCCCATTGAGCCGTCGTGGCCGGTGTTCATCGCTGTAAAAAGCGTTCGCGCTTCTGGGCCTCGGACCTCGCCTACAATAACACGGTCCGGCCTCATCCGCAGCGTGTTTTTCACAAGCTCGTCCATATCCACTTCGCCTTTGCCCTCAACATTCGGAGGCTTTGTCTCAAGCCTGACCCAGTGTGTAGCTGGAAGCTGGAGTTCGGCTGTGTCTTCAATTGTGATGATTCGCTCTGTGTCTGGGATGAAGCTGCAGAGGCAGTTGAGCGTTGTCGTCTTTCCGCTGCCAGACCCCCCGGCGACAAGGATGTTTCCAGGCTTGATTCCCGCGCCTTCTGTAATATACCAGAGATAGGCTGAAATTTCCGGTGTGAGCGTGTTGAATCCGACGAGATCAACTACTGTAAGCGGGTCAGCCTTGAATTTACGGATTGTAAGCGTTGGGCCTGCGATGGAAATCGGCGGCAGCGTGGCGTTTACACGGCTTCCATCTTCAAGACGCGCGTCAAGAAGCGGCGACGCCCGATCAATTCTTCGTCCAACTGATGCAGCGATTCTTTCAAGTATGCGTTCAATATCGCTGTCTTCATCGAACACGATGTTTGTGCGGCAGATATCATATTTGCTGTGGCTGATATACACCGGCTTTTCAGTTCCGATGACCATTATCTCTTCAAGGGCTTCATCTTTCAGAAGGGGCTCAAGATTTCCGTATCCAATGAGGTTGTTTACAACGATTCGCGTGAAATCCTTGGTTTGAGATGTGCCAAGTGAGTAGGCTGTTCTGATAAACTTTGATACCTTTTCTGTGACTAGGGATTCAGCTTCAGCTTTATCTTTGATTGAACGCGGGTCAACGTCGAGCTTGTCGATTACCTTGGTTTCAATCTCTTTTAGAAGGATTTTATCGTCCTTTGTAAGTTTCGGCATTTTCACATTGTAAACCGGGTTTTTCTCAGCTTTCACCCTGATTATCTCGGCAAGTGGCGTGGTTTCAATAACCTCTTTTTTTGCTGCGCTGAAGAGGTCAACAATTCCCTTTGAACCTTTCTTCGCAGTCTTCTTTGACTCCGCAGTTTCAGTCTTGCCGCCTGTGACGCGGACCATGAATTTATCAGAGTCGATTATGTACTCGTTTACAAGACGTCCCACCTCTTTTACACCGTGAATCTTTTCTTTAACCATCCACTGAAGCACAGTTTTTCGCCGCGCAATCTCAGCATCAATGTCTTTAAGCTCGATTCCACGTTTTTCAGCAAGCAAACTCTTAATTCTACTGGGCACATCTGTTGCAATCACAGAGTCGGTTTTCGGATCCCATTCAAAGACGTTTGAAAGCTTCACATGCCCATCTTCAACACCCAAAATCTCAGTAACCTCGGTTATTCTTCGCACTGTTTTACCTTTGTGTGTGAAGCGGTTTTGCATGATAATCAGATTAAGCGCTGAAATCATGATTGTAGGCACGCTCATAGGTTTATTCACAAGGCGCGTTATCGTCTCCCGCGAGTTATTGGCGTGAAGCGTTCCCATGCTCCCGCTCTGGCCTGTGTTCATCGCAGTAAGAAGTGTGTTTGCCTCAGGGCCTCGGACCTCTCCAACAATTATTCTGTCAGGCCGCATACGCAGCGTGTTACGCAGAAGGCGCTCCATACTTATCTCGCCTGTGCCCTCAATATTTGGCGGACGTGTTTCAAGGCGCACCCAGTGATGCACGGGAAGCTGGAGTTCGGCTGTGTCTTCAATGCTAAGCACGCGGTTGGTCTGCGGAATATATGAGCCCAGACAGTTGAGAGTCGTGGTTTTGCCGCTGCCAGTTCCTCCTGAGACAAGTATGTTTGCAGGTTTCACCTCGTATCCATCAATTGCAAGCCATAGAAAGGCTGCGAGATCAAAGCTCAGGGTGTTGAAGTTTATGATGTCAACTACTGTGAAGGGGTCGGCTTTGAACTTACGAATAGTTAGTGACGGACCGCCGAGAGAGATGGGTGCTACCGTTGCGTTTACACGGCTGCCGTCTTTAAGCCGCGCATCGAGAAGCGGTGTTGATGCGTCCACCCGCCGTCCAACAGCCCGCGCGATTCTTGATATGATTTTTATCGCTTTATCAGAGTTTTCGAATATTATGTTTGTCTTGCACATTCCGTGTTTACGGTGATACACATAGACCGGGACGTTTGTTGCGATAAGCATTACTTCTTCAAGGTCGTCGTTTGAAAGCAGCGGGTCCAGTATGCCGTAGCCTATCATGTCCTGCACGATAAATGTGGCAAACCAAAGTTTAGTTGCCTTTTTGATATCGGAGTAGTGGCGGTTGATAAGTTCCATCACTTTTTCAGTGAAGACCTTCTTTTTTTCCGCATAGTTGTGGATGGCTTCTGGGTCTACGTTTATCTCGGAAATCGCTCGTTTTCCAATGGTTCCAAGAAGTGTTTTTTCATCGTCTGTAAGCTTTGGCAGAGTTACAAGGTAGGTAAGGCTTTTTTCCCCTTTTATTTTCACGATTCGATATCCTTTACCGGATTCAACGATTTCGCCTGTTACATCTTTTCCAATTTGAGCTGATTTCTCCAGATCTGATATTCCTGAAAACAAGCTTTCATCCGCCGTTTCAGCCTTTAACCCGCCTGTTAGCACCTTTCCAATAAGCCCTCCCAGCTTGACTTCGGTGCGTGGGGTTTCAGCTTTTTTCGGCGCCTGTGTGTGCAGCTTTACAACGCCTTCTTTTTTCGGCTGTATCCCTGATACTTTTTCTGGTTTGATTCCCTCTAAAAACGAGTGGTCTGAGGCATCTTCAGTTATTTTTTTGCCCGGAATCTTGGTTTCTCCTTCTTTTTCATCGGGAGTGGCAAAGAGGTTGAGCTTGACAGAACCCTTAGCATCATCCGATTCACCGTTTTTCTTTTCATCAGCGTCTGAATGCGCCTTTTCTTCTTCTATAAACTCTTCGATCCCTTCTAAAAATGAATAGGCGCTATTTTTCTTGCCTTTTTTTTCTTTTGACGTATCTGCAGAATCGGTGGACATATTCTGTGCAATCCCCCCCTGAGCTTGGGGTAAAATACCTGCCGTATAAGCTTAAACACTGAAAAGACTATTGAACGTAGTAACCTCCAGCACAGCTTTATTTAAGCTAAAATATCCCGAAGATAGGTTAAAAACCTTTTGTAAAACATAATTGAACCCAGGCGAAGAATAAGCTTAGGAACCCTCGGTCCATCGAGTGAGATCAGGCGTTCTCCCCTCGCTTCTGTCTCGAATCCCGCGAAGGCTTTTTTTCATCCGCCGCTCACGGGCAACACTACTCCAGTAAAAACCCTCGTCACGAGTCTTTTCGGCAATCAAAACAACCACCCGACCCACACGGCTCCTGCCAGTTCTACCCCTGCGTTGAATCATGCGAATCTCGCTTGGAACAGGCTCGAAAAAGACTACCAAATCGACAGAGGGAATATCCAGCCCTTCCTCAGCAACTGATGTTGCTACAAGCACATTATATTCGCCGTCCCTGAACTTTTCGAGCGCTTCAAGTTGCTTCTTCTGCGAGAGACCCTGGTCACCAGCCTTTGACGCCTGCCCCACAAAACGCATGGCGCGCACACCATCAAAAGTGTTGAGAAAATCAGCAATCGCCCTCGCTGTATCACGGTACTGGGTGAAAACGATAATGCGCGTGTCCCGATTAATGCCTTGAACAGTTTCACTAAGCGCCGTCATCTTTGGATCACTATATTTTTCTTTAAAACTCCTGCTCATGGCAAGAGCCCGTTTAAAGTCATTTTTCACCGACAAGCTTCTGAGAGCCTTCGACGCCTTAGGCTTAGACGCTTTTTCAGCGGTGCGCTCAAGATACTTTGAAAGCGGAATCATACCCTGCGTCTCCAAAAGATCGATTGCATGAGTGATTGTAAGAGCTGCGCTCACAGCTGAAACCGAGGCATAAAACTCTGTGCCGCCGGAGCGAGCGCCTTTCTGAAGAGCAGTCATCAAATCGAGAAGCTCTCTTTTTGACACTTCAGTTCGAGCGCTTTTAATCGCCTGGTTGGCTTTCAAAACCTTGAGTCTGTCGCGCAGGAGATTTACAAGCAGATTTCGAATCACCCAATATGGCTCTGGTAGAACAACACGCTTGTACTCAACATTTGTGCCTTTCACATAGGGCGCGGTGTCAGCGTCTTTTTCATCACGTATCTCCACAGATTCGATTTTGAGGTTTTTGCAGACAAGATTGATTGACTCTTCATGTCCGCCGGGCGACGCGGTGAGCCCCATGATTCGACACTCCATCCCCTGGGCAAGCTCTGGATAAGGGTAGTTGCCAACAGCCCGGTGCGCCTCATCAAACACGGCAAGACAGAGATCATCTGCGTTGTATCGCCCCGCGGTAAAATCATTTCGAATAACCTGAGGCGTTGCACAAACAACCCTGGCACTATTCCAAAGAGCAACCCTTTTCACCGGTGAAACATCGCCTGTAAGCATGACAACACGGGACTCAGCGACCTTCAAAAACTTGCGAAAACTCGCCGCATGCTGCGCTACAAGAGGCCGCGTTGGAGCTAGAATCAAAACCTGCTTACCCGGATATTTTTCGAGAAAATGGGCTGCAGCTAAAACCGCGATAACCGTTTTTCCCAGAGCCGTGGGCGCGACAACAAGCGTGTTTTTTTCCACAGCGGTTTTGGCAATCGCTTCTTGATAGCTGCGTGACTCGATTAAATCTTCTTTAACTAGAGAATGGGATACAAACATAATCAGGGTATTGCCGCAACCTCTTTTTTAAGGGCCTCAAGAAATTCGTCGAAGTGTTTTTGCGGGATGCGCGCGCCTGCAGCCGTTGGATGACCCCCGCCAGAGCCGCCAAACCTGGGTGCTATTGTTCTGAAAGTAATGTTTAGGTCAAGCGAAAAAGTAGAGAGTTTGCGAGCGCTGAAATCGACATAGCGTTTTTTCCGTCGCGTGCTGATGCAAAGAGGCATTCCAGAAACTCCGAGCGCAAGCTTTGCAGACTTTGTAGGCGAGTAACCGCGTGGCACATTTCGCACAATCCCAATTCCATCGATGATTTCAACGGCACCGCGCACATATTCAATAGCCTCCCACTCCCGCTTCGTCCCGGCAACAGCTTTTCGCACAATATCAGGCCGACTGCTTGGCATAACACCTTTTGAAAGCGCGTCTACAAGCTTTCTTTTAAAATCATAGTCCCGTCTGCCCTGCATTCCAAGCGCCTGAGAAAGCAGCCCTGCCTCAAGATAAATTGTTCGCTTGTCCAAAACGTCGAGCGTGGCCTTCACAAAAGGCGTGCTGTCAGTGTAATAATCAGAAATTGCGCCGAAGAGCGCTGTAAGCTTCATTTCAGGACGGCCGAGATAGGAGAATGTGAGTTCAGAAGAGGATTTCGTGAGATCGCGAACCACATGCGACGCGGGGATGTCGCCGGCGATTGTGTCAAGGGGCAGCGGGTGATGGTCGATGTAGATGATTTCAGAAGTTGATGAACGGTTGAGAAATTCTTCGAAAAGCTCTTCTTTTTCACGCTCTGAAATCGCGAGATCACAGATTACAATGCGTTCAGCCTTTACATTTTTCAAATCACCGAGCAATCCTACTGGGTGGGTGAACCAAATGCTTGAGCCGGGATATCTGTTCAAGGCGATTGCCGCGCTGCAGATGCCGTCAGAATCTCCGTGCACAACAATTGCGGTCTTCATAATAACTCTCCATTGGCAAGCTGGATATTTAGGTTTTCCTGTTGCCTCCCACAAAGAGCCGCCGCTCTGGACAGCTTAAAACATGCTGATAAGAATCACGCCGCAGACCATGATGAACGCTCCTGTGAGCCGGGCTCGCAGGTTTTTTTCAGAAAAGAATAGAAAGCCGTAGACTGAGCCGATGAGAATCGATGTGCGTTTAATCGATATTACATAAGGTGTGAGTGTCATACTTATTGCGGTCATCTGGCTTGCAACGCTTAGAGCCATGAAAAAACCGATGGGCAGAAGGCCTCTCAGATTTTCTCTAATCTGGCTCTGGTAGTTCTTTGACCTAAAGTGCATAACCGGTGTGAGGCCAAGAGTTACTGCCGCCATGACAATTGTTGCGTAGAAAATCGGGCTTGAATTCACAACACCGATCTTGTCAACATTGGCTGTTATACTCCAGACAAAGGCAACAATGAGCATCAGCCTTGCCCCCGGTTCTGAAAATAGCGCACTCAGAGGTTTGAACAGGCCTTCCCCAATCTTTTGCACATTCAAAACATAAGCGCCCACTGCAATCAAAAGAACGCCAATCTTGCCTGCAAACCCTGGGCTCTCACCCAGAATCAAAGGCGACGTGATTAGCATGAAAGCTGGTGTGAAGGAGAGCATGGGAAGGGTAATTGAAAGCGGCGACGCCTGAATCGCTCGCATATAGATTATAAGCGTAATCGTAAGCATGGTCCCTTGAATCAAAATCGCATGCCAAAACCAGGGTCCAAGGACCGGTGTTTCTATAAAAAAGAGAAGGGGCAGCAGAAAGAGAAATGAAAAGGCGGAAAGCGACCACGCTGAAACAACGGGGTCCACATCCCGCATGGCACGCTTGCTGAAAAGGTCTTTTGTGCCCTCGGAAAAAGCATTAATCAACGCGAAAACAAGCCACATCATTATAGACACAAATGAGCCAGTCGATTAAAAAACTATTGAGGCAATACCCTAACAGAGTTTAAACTTTGTCAACTGCCCAGTGCACAACTGCTGGAACCCAAAAACCGAGCAGGAAAAAAAACCCAAGCTCAACGGAAAATACTGGAACACCAAGATTCAGAAAACCAGCGATAAAATACAATGGCACTCCAACATAAAATAGACGTGATAGGGGCCCAAAAATCGGATTGTGGGAAAGACCTCTGTGTCGAAACAAAAAGATATAGGGCAGCCAGAAAAAACGAAGCCCGCCCCAACGCCGATAACTCGCGCTTCGACTGTCTATATCAGGTGAAAACAAAAAGAAACTCAAGAGAAAACCAAATGCAAAAACCGCAGCCTCAAGCCTGCTAAACCGATCTAAAATAAAAAATGAAATAGTCAGCAAAACCCCGAGGCTTACAATGTCATGGGTTTTACCGGAGGGAATAAAAATCCCAGCCCAAGTTTATCCGCAGGAATTGCAGCCAGAGCCGCATCCACTGGCAGGAGCTGCATTCGGATTCGTGATGAGAAAACCAGAGCCATTCTCAGTAACCTGATAATCAACGGTTGCCCCATCAAAAACAGACTCAAAATCCTTAGCAACAATAAGCTTCACACCATTGCTCTCAATCACAAGGTCTTCATCTTTGGACTCTTCTTCAAAGGCCATCCCATACTGGGGACCACCGCAGCCCATGCCCGCAACAAAAAGCCTGAGCCCAGAATTGTTTTTACCTTCTTTCTCGCTAAAGGTCTTAAACTCCTCAGCCGCTTTCTCAGTAATAGATATCATAACCTCCCCTGCGGGGATTCACAATATAAAACTTTTCTGTGCAAGCCTTTCTTGTGTAAGAAAGTTTTGCGCATCCAAAGAACCCACATTTCCGCAACAGCGAAAACGCTCCAAATATTGTGTATAACCGGAATTTCGCTCAACGCAAAATTCTCCAGAAAAATATTTAATCCACAATATTTGAAATTACATTTTATAAGGGTGTGGAAGAAAGGAATAATGATTAAAGGGATTTGTTTACTCATTCTCTTCTCTACATTATCTGGATGTCTCGACATGGGTGATTTCATTTCCAATCACTATTTGCGTGAAGGGAGAGCAAATGAACGCGAGAATAACTATGAGATGGCACTTGAAAATTATGAGAAAGCAATTAGATACAACCCTGAAAATAAGATCGCCTGGATGGAAAAAGGCTCAGCTCTCTTTAACTTAAAGAAATATGATAGATCGATTGAAGCGGCAGAAAAAGCAATCGCACTAGACCCGAATTATTCTGAGGCGTATTTCGTTAAAGCAGGTTCTCATCAAGCCAAAGGAGAATATAATGAAAGTATTCATTGGTTCAAAAAAACCGTTGAATTAAATTCTACCGATTACTTTGCATGATGCTCCTAGGAACAAATTATCTTATTATTGAGGATTATGATAATTCTATTATAGCATTAAACAAATCTCTGGAAATTAATCCAAAATATGGTTTAGCGCTATTTAATCTTGGCAACTTCTACGTAAAGCAGGAAGACTATGCAAGAGCCAAAGAATTTTACATTAAAGGAATAGAAATTAATCCAAAAATTGCCTATGAACATTATTACTTTGGATGGATTTTACAAAAGGAGGGAAAATTTGATGATGCTATCGACTCTTATAATAAGGCCATTGAATTAAATCCTGATGTCGCTATATTTTGGTTTAGCAAAGGATTAACACAGTTTCAACAAATGGATTATACAGCATCCCTCCACAGTTTAGATAAAGCTCTCCAAATTGATCCCGACGAGCCGGAAATTAAAAAATATCGGGAATTTACCCTTCAACACATGAATAAAAGCTCTAAGGAAGTCATTCCATAACATCCATATTTTTCAATTACAAATTAAAGATCTTTAACTTCTCGCCTGCTCGTAGAGTGAGTTGATTCCTTCGAGGACTCGGATGGCTTCATCGAAGTGGCGTTTGTCCTTTGAAATTCGGAGCCGCAGGAAGTCTGCGAAAACGTTTTTGAACCATGCGCCGTGAACCGAGTCGCCGCTGAGGCTTTCATCAAATTCATAGGTTTGGTCAGAATTCACGATACGTTTGTCAGAGAGCTCAAGCTTGTGGTTGCACTCATAAATCGTGTTTTTAATCTCCCGACGCGCTGCGCCCCAATCCAGTGTTATCTTTGCGCTGCGCCCCATTGGAAAATCCAGTCTGAAACACGCTCGTTTCTCAATCTCAGGATTTGATTTGAAATAGCTGATTTCTTCGAGAACCGCAGTTGTGAAATCCGCACCGAAAAGATGCATCGCCAGATAAATGTTGTGATAGCCGTGGTCCATGATTATGCCGCCGCCTGAAACACTTTTATCCACCCGCCAGTCAGGTTTCCAATCCGGGTTTCCAGTGCCGTAATGTGTTCGAAGCGTGTTCATCGTCAGGTTTTCCACACCTCCGTTTTCCACAACAATCTCCTTGGCCTTCATATACTGCGGCGCGTGTTTCCAGTTGTGAATCGGGTAAAAAAAGATGTTCTTATCTTCCATGAGTTTTTTCAAATGGTTGTGTTCGCCCGGTGTTGCCACAGGTTTTTCGCAGACCACATCAAGCCCCTGATTTGCCGCGTATTCAATGGGCTCGTATCTATAGGATGGTGGTGTGCAGATATCAATAAAATCAAGCTCCAAGTTGTCAAGTCCAGCCAGATTTTCAAAGGCCGCAAGACCGGCGTCAGTGGCTTTGGCCCGACGTTTTTCGCAGATGTCAACAGCTGCAACCACATCCACGCCAAGCTCTCGCAGAGCTGGCAGATGACCTAGCTGTGCAATATTTCCAAATCCGATTATCGCGCATCTCGGCCTCTCAGTTTCTCTTTTTCCCTCGGTCAATTTAGAAAACCTTCCGCTCGTAAAAATTCAATCGTCTTCTTCGCAGCATCTTTCGGGTATTCTGTGTGCTGATTAAGTTCAACCGATATAATGTCCTTGTATTTTATACTTTCGAGGTATTCAAAGACCTCGGCGTATTTCACATCGCCATCGCCGGGAATCAGGTGTTTATGGGGGTGCTGCCCGTATTTTGCATCATCCACATGCACATGATTCATGTGTCCTTCCATTGCTTCGATAAACTCACCTGGCGTCATGTCCAGCGCGATTGCATGGCTGAGGTCAACGACTCCTGAGAACGCGGGTATCCCGATTTCGTCGATGAAATTTACGAGTTGCTCTGGTGTGCGCAGTAGTTTTTCAGGCTCAGGCTCAATGTTAATTGTCACATTCTTCGACTCAGCATATTCGCCGACCTCGGTCATAGACGCGTGGAAATTGTCCCACATCCACTGCTCCGGCTCTTTTCCAAAGAGGTAGCCTGAAGCAGTCTGCACTTTAGTAACATTGAATGCTGTTGCGAGGTCGATTACTTTTTTGAATCTGCGAACATTTTCAGCTCGCATCTCATTATTGTCGGTGATGAAGTCGAGGTGCGCGGCGAGCGCGTAAACAGGCAGCCCCTTGGACTGGCAAAGCTCCTTTACATAGGCGATTCGCTCCGGGCCTGCGTAGGGTGTGATGTGATGACCTTTGCACCATAATTCCAATCCTTGATAGCCAAAATCGGAAAGTGCGTCCACCGCGTATTCAAGCGAGTAATGTTTGAATGCATTTGAAAAAAAGCCGAGTTTCACAAGTATCACTTCCTTGCCCGCATAAGAATCGACGCCCCGTAAAGCGACTCTGATTTCACATCTTTAAATCCCGCTTCATTTAAGATTTTCCTCCATCCCTCGCCGTTGTAGACAAAAAATGTGCCCAGCTCGACAATGTGCTTGACAAAAGGCAGGTATGTGTATCGCAGGACGAGGTTTTCAGGATATGAAAAGTCATAGAGCACCAGCCGCCCGCCTGGCCGCAGCACCCGGTAGGCTTCGGATATAATGTTTGAAATCTTTTTGAACTCATGGGCTGCAAGCGTGTTATACACCGCGTCGAAGGAGTTGTCGGGAAAGGGCAGTCGGAATGCGTCGCCAACAGTTATGTTCACATGCTTGCGCTCCCTGTTTTTATCCCGATTCACGCGTAGCATGCCCGGCGACATGTCGAGTGCGACCACTGTTTTTGCGTTGATGTGCCCGGTCACATAGCCTGTTCCGCAGCAAAGGTCAAGTGCCCGCTCCACAGGCGGCTCAGAAACAATCCTGTTTCTCACCTTGCCGTAGGTTCCCAGCATCAAAATCTTTGTGGCACTGTCATAATACTTCGCCATTCGTTCAAAGTGACTTGTCTTAACCATAATATTATGCCTCGCGTCTGTTATTATATTAAATCCTTTTCAGGCCAAAGAGCGATTGACCCAGGACTAAGACCGGGATGATTTCCAGCCTGCCCACCCACATGTTGAATATGAGCACTATTTTTCCAAAGGGATTGAGACTTGCGCTTGTGATGCCTGCGGACAGACCTACATTTCCCTGTGCCGCCGCAACTTCGAACACTGAGTCGGCGCCGCTATATCCAAGATACATAAGCGACAACGCGCCTGCTCCGAGTATCACGAAATAGAGAAGCGCAAAAACTGTTGCCTCATGGGTTACTTCAGGGTTCATTTCAATTCCGCCGAGGCGTCTGCTGAAGACGGCGTGCTCAGGCAGAAGGGTCTGCTTTATCCACCAGTAGATGAGTTTGACAATTATAAGCATTCTTATTATCTTTATTGCCCCGCTTGTTGAGCCGGCGCTGCCGCCGATTATCATGAGTAGCGTGAGAATGCTCTTTGAAAAATCATTGAGAACCGCGATACTTGCTGTTGAGAGCCCGGCGTTTGTGAGCGCTGAAACCGTTTGAAAAAAGGCGTCTCGAAAACTAAGCGATGTAAACCCGATAATCGCTGTCGAGATTATTAAAAGCGCAGCCATTGCCTGAAACTGCAGGTCTTTTAGGAGAAAGCCTTTCTTGCCTGTGAGCATTTTATAGTGGACAAAAAAGTTGATCCCGCCGAGAAGCATGAGAAAGATTGCTACAAGCTCGATTTGAAGGCTGTTATATGCGGCGAGAGACGCGTTTTTCACTGAGAAACCGCCTGTTGAAATGGCTGTCATAGAGTGATTCGCCGCGTCGAATGTGGACATGCCAGCAATAAAGAAGAGAAAGATTCCAACAAAGGTGTAGACTGTGTATATCCACCAGATAAGCCTGGCAGTTGAAATGAGCCTGGGCTTTATGCGTTCTTTACGCGCTTCAGCCTGATATAGCCTGAGACCGGCTCTCCCGGTTGTGAGAATCGTGAGTAGAAGTACGATTATTCCAACGCCACCGAGCCACTGAATAAAGCTGCGCCAGAATAGAAGGCTTCTAGGAAGGACCTCTACGTCGGCAATCATTGTTAGGCCTGTTGTAGTCCAGCCTGACATAGCCTCGAAGAATGCGTCGAGTATGCCCATCCCATAATAGGTGAAAGGAATCGCGCCCAGAAATGAGATAATAAGATATGTAAGGGCTGCGGAAATCGCTGCGTGCCTGGCCTGAAACTCGGTATCAGGGTGTATGAAGCGCACAGCCAGCATCCCGAAAACCATAGGGATTACTGAGACAAGGAAAAACGGCATTAAATCCTCGTTATAAAATGCTGCGACAAGTAGAGGGATAACTGTGAGAACGCCTATGATGATAAGTATCATTCCAAGGCTTTGAAGGATGATTTTCAAATCGCCGTGGTGTTTGCCGTTCATAAGCTCTCCTTTGACTTTTTCTTCGGCAATTTCTTTTGTTCAAGTATTTTTTGCAAAACAATCGTTGAATCAGCGTTTAAGGTTGCGCCTGATTTCTCAACCTCAAGCTCAAGGTCTGCTATCGTTTTGCCAGCATCTAAAAATACAGCGATATATGATGTGGTTGTTGTTACATTGAGAATTGCCACGCGATCGTCGCTCTGAAGCGTACGCTCTTCTAAGGCGGCTCTGAAGTTTACATAAGGCAAAAATTCCTCTGGCATTTCACGGACATATTTGATGTCAGCAATGCTTGCAATAAAACCTGATGCCGCCATTATTCACACCCCTCCTTCGGGATTCGGGTAGTTACGTTCGATGATGCGCTCAAGAATGCTTCGTGTGCTGTTCAGCTCGCAGGCCCGAAATTCTGAGATGCGCCGCACTTCAACTGCGAACCCGCGCTCACCGAGGCCGTTTCGGATTTGCTCTTCATTATGATGCTGATCAGGACCCAGTGCAATTACATCCGGCCCGATTTCTTCAATAATATCCAGTGGGTCGCCTTCATAGCCGAGAACTGCTGTGTCCACAGGCTTTAGATGCCCAACCATCTCCACGCGCTGCGACTCTGGAACGATTGGTATTCGCTTGCGCTGTTCAACCGTTGAATCCCGTGCAACGATTACAATGAGCAAATCGCCCATAGCCTTGGCTTCACCTAGTATGAATGCATGGCCGGGATGGAGTATGTCAAAGACCCCGCCGCAGACAACGATTTTGATTGTTTTTCGGCCTGCATCAGTCAGTGAAACCAATCCGTTATTCGATGTTATGAGTCCTTTTTTTTCCAGATGGAAAAGTGCTGAATCTATGTCTGATGAAACGGATTTTTTCAGCTCTGCTTCAAGGCTGTCTCGATTGCAGTCTATGCTTGCATGATTCTGCATCCAAATCGCTGAAAGAACCTCTTTCATAGTTTTTTACAACCCGCCGAACTCTTTTAAATATTCCTCCTCCATAAAATGCAGCTCTCCCAGCACGATGAGAACCTGGGGTACAGAGCCGAAATCACAGCTCATCAGACTCTCGATTTTGCCTGCGACCATAACCTGATTTATTGATCCGACGCAGCCCAGCCCAACTGCGATTGATTCTATGGTTGCAACGCCTTTTTTCTTTTGCGCTTCCACTGCGAGAAGGATTTCAAGCGCTTCGTTAACTGTCATCAACTTTTCTTTGATGTCGAGAAAAAGCAGTGTGTGAAGCCCGCGTTTTTTGTTCTCAGCAATCACGTCATAAAAGCTGTCAGGCGTGTATCCTTCGCTTGGAAAGGGGATGCTTGCAGAGGCTCCGAATTTATAGTTGAAAAGGCCGGAAACCGCGGGAGCTGCTGAATAGATTGAGCTGTTATGCACAATCCGTGTTTCAATCCCGTGTTCTTTGGCATCGATTCGAAGCGAGATATGTGTTGTTGAAATCAATGGGTCGCCGGGCACGAGAAAACCTGTTTTACCTTTTTTTGCAGCGCTGATTAAAACATCTTTTTCCTCCACGTCGCCGCGGTTTAAAACAATAATCTTTTTTCCAAGGATTTTTTCAAGACCTTCAACGGTTGTACCAGTCAAACGGGATGTGTAGAACTCGGCAAAAAGTGTGTCACAGGATTTAGCTTCTTCAATTGCTCGAAGCGTAAGGTCACGTTCGTCATAGAGTCCGAGTCCGATAAATACAAGCATAGAATATAATGAAAACAAGTTTGATTTAAAGTTTTTATGCTTGCCTGAATTTTGACAGGTGTTTTGGGTTTATCATTTCAAAGAGCACGTTCATTTTAACATCTTTTTCAACCGCTGATTCAATGAGTTTTTCAAGGCTTACATTTTTTTCAGCAGCCAGGTTAAGAAGGGTGATGAAGACATCAGTGTCAAAGGGCTTTGAAACATGCCAATCAGCATCTGCATATTCAAAGCTGCGCCTCCGGTATTTATCTTCAACCATGATTGTAAACATAATAATAGGAATATCCTTTGTATCACCGCTTGCCTTTAATTTTTTAGAAACCTCCCAGCCGTCAAGATCATTCATCATCACGTCGAGAAGAACTATATCTGGCTTTTCTGTTCCCGCCATTCTAAGGCCCATCTTTCCATTTACAGCCTTCAATACTTCAAAGCCGTGTTTTGTCAGAAGACGATTGACAACAACCATTAGATCAGGCTCGTCATCAACGAGAAGTATTCTAATCATCTTTTACCCTCACTAATATTCTTATGATTATAAACTATAAAAGTTTATCAGCCGTTCCATTCACGCAGAAAACGATGTGTATCGGATTTTCTGAAGTCTGCGAAGAGTATCTTGGACACACCGATTTTTATGAAGATAACTGGGAAGAACTCTGACGCTAAAGTGAAGATGAAAACAGCTGCAAGAACAGTCTTTGTCAAAAGAGATGTTTCAGGAATGAGAAGCGCGACAAAAAGGACGAGAAAAGTTATTAAAACCGAGTTTATTGCGCCTGCAAGATGAAACAATGCGCGACTCCGCGGTGACGCCCGAATATATGTGGCATAATCTACTTTGAGCGTGGGCTCGATTCGCAAGGGTCCGTTTAAAAAATAGAAGTGAAATCCAATCCCTGCCGGATAGCCCGCGATAATATGTGAAATCGGGTGTAAAGAGGTCATGAGTATCAGCGCTGAAGCCGTGTACAAGATTGTGCTCATAATATCATTTGACAAAGACCCGAGATAAAGCAGTATGAATCCGATGATTGTTAAAGCCAGTTCAAGCAGTGTTCCAGTTTTATAATCCAGCTTTACACCTGTTTTTGATTCGAAAATTCTTTTGTCGATTTTCCCGATAGATTGCGCATATTTTTCTGCGATAACATTGTCTTTTTTCGCAGCAGAAACAACCTTCCAAAAACCAAGCTCTTTTGCAGATGTAAAGTTGCCTTTTGAAATCTGCTTTTCCACTTTTTCAATGATTTCAGAAACGCGGCCCTCGTCCATTACTACCCTCACAATACACCTTGAGCCTACAGATTATTTAATGATTTTGGTATCTCTTTTTCGAAAGCATGTGTCGTGAAAAAAAGGGCATCGGAGGGTTTATATTCTGTCCAACCCATTTATCAGTGGTGTTTTCACATGGCAGAAGACGATTCTATCGATGATTTTGACGACACCTTTCACGACGATTTTGAGGGTGGTGAAAGCCAGTTCGCCCGCAGTTTCAGAATGGGATTCGGCTTCACAACAGGCGCATTATTCGCAGTTTCAATAGCAGTTGTAATCGTAATTTTCATTGTATATCTTGCAGTTGACAGCGGATACACCACATGGGGCGAGCTGTTTTTATTGGAATAATCTCTCTGGTCTACTCTTGTGACAGAATCTCTTCAGCTTCGGCAAGCAAATCTAAATGCTGTTTTTCATCTGAATAAATCTCTGAAATCCGCATTTTAATCTCCCCTTCTTTCAGCTTGCCTAAAAGTTCAGAATAGATTGATTCAGCCTTGGTCTCAAGGAGTTTCAGGCTTTTCACATGATTTTTCAGACTAGTCTTAAAAGTCATCGCCCGCCTCCGCTGAGACCATCTCTAAAATCGATAAAACCTCATTTCCATGCCGCTTTGAATCCTCTCTGATTATGCGGACAATTTCGAGGAGCCGGCTTCGATTTGGAATTTGAATCGCCTCCTCCGCCGGGTCGAAGCTTTCAAGCAGTGATTCAAGCCCGGTGGCAACATGCGTCGCAAGCTCTTCTTCAGCTTCAATTGCATGATTCAAAATCTGCATTAGCTCAGCTTTTTTAACCATAATAATATCTCGTCCGCCCTGTTAATAAATGTTACTTGACAACTTCAAATATCTTCACACCGCCAGTTTCATCTTCATAGGCCAGGTTGAAGTATTCTGACTTGGAAAATTTTTCTAAATCGATGGGCACGCCGTACTGTGATGCTGGCCGGTAGTTTGAGAGAAGGTTTCCGTAGCTTTCCATATTTCTGGAGTAGAAAATGTGGGTGAGACGGTATTTATCTGAAATCTCCAAGGCGGTCTGCGGGCTGGATGTGTTGTATAAAACGTAGAGGTCATCTTGCACAACCGCTGGCACGCTGATATATGGGAGATCCACATTTCGCAGCGGAAACATCCCGCCGTCAAGCGACCTGCCACCGCTTACGCCTGAAAGCATCTGCGCCCGATAATAATCAGCAGCAATACGCGAGTCTGCGCCCGTGTTTTCTGAAAACCATTCGGCAGCCCGGTATTCCTCAGTTGTAAGGCCGCTTGTTCTAAGCTTCACATCCAGTTGGTAGTGGGAAAAAAGTCCCCAGAAAAGCGGGGCCATAACCAATAGAAGCAGAAGCGCCTGAACCTGTTTTTTCGAAATATCTTTGAAAACACTTTTTCCCGCGCCCCATGAGAACAATGCTCCAACCGCAATGGCCGCAGGCTGGGCGAGATAGGGGAAGAATCGAAAACCCTCCAATGGTTTTGCAAGCGTAGTCCATGTGAGATCAACCCTGTTAATAGCAAAGAGAATCGCTTCGTTTTGGCTTTCAATAAATATTGGAACTGCCCAGAAAAAGAGTAGAAGACTCCACTTATCTCTGCGAGCGGCGAGGTAGATGAAGCCCGCCGCGCCGAGAACTGCTGCCGCGATTCCGTAGTCGCCAAGCTGCCACGTTGCAGAGTAGAGCCCGCTTGATGTGACAAGCGATTTAATCCACCACCAGTAGAGGTTGTCCGGCAGCCACCAGAAAATGGTAAGCACCTGTGACAATGCGACTGCTGCTGCGAGGTCGCGAAAAAGCCATCGCCCCGCATCTTTACCTATTACAAGCGCGGCTGTAACTGAAAGGAGCGCGAGAACCGCAACAAAATATGATAGATGAATCAGAAAGTTCAGAGCCAAAAGCACGCCGAGAAATGCTATGTTTTTTCGATTTGGCGCTTTGGAATGGCGCAGCCAGAGCAGGATGTAGAGTGGGATGAAAAAAAGTGTGAACGACTGCGGGTCGGAAATGGCGGTCCAGAATACAAATGTAGGTGTGAGCGAAAGTACAAGCACCGAAACATAGCCGGCTGTTTCGTCGTATAGGTGGCGTGCAAGAAAGAAGATTGAAATCGGGCTTGCAGCTTCAATAAATGGGATGATTCGCGAGCTGACTGTTGGCAGGTCAAGACTGGTGAGCTTGCTCAGTGCTGCGAGAAAAATCGGTCCAAGCGGAGGATACCACATCGGAATGTTGCCATAGGGGAGATAGCGTAGGTCTGGGTTTGGAAGAGCGAGATTGTCAACGATAAACTGCGACATTGCAAGCCTGTACCAGATGTCGCCTTGAAATGTGAGAAGATGAGCGTCGATTCCGAGACGCGGGTAGAGACGGATGATAAGCCCCAGGAGGTAGACGGCTCCTAAGAAGGCTTTATATGAATTTTTCATGATTAATCCAAGGAGATAGCTTTTTATATATAGTTTTAATAAAAGTAAGTATTCAAATCAGATTTAATTGTTAAGTAGAGGTGTGATTGTGAAAAAGCCGGTTCGGATGAAAAAACTCAAAGTTCTCCTTCACAAGGACAAAAAAGAGCAGGTTTTAAGAAGGCTTTTTGATGAGGGGAACTTCCAGCTTGAAAACGTTGAGATTGAAGGGATTGAGGACAAGGGAAAGCAGTCAACTGCAACGGTTGAAGCTATGTCGCTACTTTCTCGCGCAGAGGAAGTTCGCGCCATATTTTCTGAGCTAGGAATCAAAGCTGAAACCGACGGAGCGCCAATCGAAAAAATACATGTCGATGAAAGAACCTCTGAAGAAACACTCAAAGAAATATCTGAAAAACTCACAGCCCTTGAAGAAAACGCGCGCAAACTCTACACACGGATGCATGAAATCAAGGACTCGCGGGAGCAGCTTGAAACACAGCTTCAAACTCTAAAGGTTCTTGAAAAACTTAATATTGATTATTCAAGCGTCAGAGAAGAATATGAGCGAAAATATGTGCATGTCTACATGGCGATTGGAAGCCTTGCAACAGACGAGGTTAAAATTGTTCAGCAAGATATTTCCAAGGTGACAAAAGACTACGCCTTCTTTTCAAACCCGCTTTCAGATGATCACTCCATTGTATTCATAGTGGCAATGAAAAATCAGGGCGAAGAGATAGCATTTATCCTGAATCTGCACACATTCAAACCCCTTGATCTGCCAGAGGAATTCTCTGATTTCGAGCTCAGCGACGCGCTCATCGAATTTAAAGAACGCATCACAAACCTTGATCTTGAGGAAAAAGACGTGTTTCGCAGTCTCAAAACACTGGCGAATTCAGAGGAGAAAAACCTCAATGTCTTCAGTGAACTCCTTGAATTTGAAAAAATACTTGACGAGATTATGACGCTTTTCGGTCGCACCGTTGAAACCTATGTGCTCCACGGCTGGGTGCCGTCGGACGAGGTTTACAACATCTCAAACATTATTCGCGAAGAATCTGAGGGTCTTGCAACAATCGAAACAGAGGATGCAACGAAAAAAGAGTCTCCTCCAACGCTTGTTCAAAACCCTCATTACTCAGAGCCACTTGAAGTTATTACAGGGGCTTACGGCACACCAGCTTATGACGAATATGATCCCACAAGCCTCATTAGCGTGACATTTCCGCTTCTCTTCGGATTCATGTTCGGCGACGTTGGGCAGGGCATTATTATCGCGCTTGTCGGCTTTTTAGTGGGCTTCAGATTAAATGTTGAAAGCACGGTTCAAAAGGCAGGGAAAACAATCATGCTCTGCGGGATTGCAGCAACACTAGTCGGATTTTTATACGGCGCATTTTTCTCAATTGAAGGTTTGTTCACGCCTCTCTGGCTGAGCCCTGTGCACGCAGCATCGACAAACATGAACGCACTGCTTGGCGCGTCACTCAAACTAGGCGTGGTCGTTCTCTCAATCGCCATGTTTGCAAACATTTCAAACGAGATGGCACATCACAAATATGCTGAAGCAATCGTATCCAAATACGGCGTCTCAGGAATCTGGATGCTTTTGGGCGGCGCATATCTGATATCCAAGCATGGAACAGACCTCGGCGGAATTGCAACAGACATTCTCTTCCTGCCCCTGGTTCTGTTTCCACTTATTGTCATGATTATCGGAGGCTGGAAGGTAGAGGAACAGCCACTCATGGTTTCTTTTGTAGAAGCTGTTTTTGAAGGTCTTGTCAAGCTGCTTGTCAACACTATTTCATTCATGAGAGTAGCGATACTTGCAATCATTCACGGCGCACTCAGCCTAATCATGGTAGGCGTCATGGATATCATGCCGCCTACTACAACGGGATTTGTCGGAAAAGCCGCGGTATTTCTCATAATGAATATTGTAATCATTGTAATGGAGCTCTTTGTAGCATTCATCCAGACTATGAGGCTGCACTACTACGAGATCTTCTCAAAGTTCTACAAAGGAACGGGAAAGCCATTCAAACCATTGAATTTTATCAGGAAATATACGACTGTGGATAAAAAGATTTAAAAAGGATTACGGCTATCTCACAGAAAAGTTACGCGGAGTTAATAATTTTTACTTAGAGGTGAAAGGATGGATAGAAAATTGAAGGTACTAGCAATATGTATGATGCTATTTTTTGTAGTAGGAACTGTATCAGCCGCTGAGGATGTAGAAGGCGGAACATATAATCCTGACGGTTGGAAGATAGCAGCCGCAGCAGCATTTGCCATTGGCGTTGCAGCAATCGCATCAGCCTATGGAATTGCTAACGCAGGCAGCGCGGCAATGGCCGCGATGGCTGAAAAGCCTGAGATCGCCACATGGGGTGTAATCATCGTCGCTCTTGCGGAAGGTCTGGCTCTCTACGGTCTTGTTATTGCTTTTATGATCATAGGCAAGATATAAGACAACTAAGTTTGGAACATAATAAAACTGTCGCTGAGGGCTTTTTTTCTCAGCGCATTTTCCTCATTTTCCCATTTAATTTCTTACTTTACATATCAGCGGTAGACAGATTGAAATGCACTCAGAAAATGCCCCTTCAAAAAAAGACGGTAAAACGCTGTTCGACAGATTTGTTGACGCTGCTATAGTATTCTTTTTCATACTATACATAGTCGTGTGGATTGTGATACTACTATAATCCAGCAGAATTTCATGCTGTTAAATAATAACTAGTTTCAACTTCTAAATGTTTAGATTAAAACCAGCAGTTCTTCAATCTCTTTGGCTGGGAAAAACTCGTCTTTTGTTTTAATTATCGTTATCAAGTTTGAAATCTCGTTTTCCTTTAGATTGAGGTATGCAATAAGTGTTCCAATATGAAACCTGTTGCCTAGAAAAAGCTTTTTACTCTCCTTTAGAAGATGCTTTTTTGTTACAAGCTCAAACCAGAGAAGCGATGGTTTTTCATTATATTTTGAAATTGCCTCAGTGGTTAGTTCGACAAAGCGATTGGGCACAAGCTCCGGGAGCCTTGACAGGTCGTCAACCGCTCCAATAAGTTTGAACTGTTTAAGTGAAAGACTCTCCCCGCCTTCAATGAAAAACTCTTCAGCATCAGCAGCAATCCCGCGGAGTCTGAGAGCCATAAGAAGGTTTGAGATGTCAATGTTAAATCCTACGAAACGCTTGACCATTGACTTGTCTTTTTTTGAGAGTTTGTCCATGCGTTCTGTTACACCATGAAAATAATGTGTGTCAAGAGCGTTGATATAGGGCAGATCCCGCGCCTCGCCGTTTTCAACAACTACTTCCTCCTCCTCTTCTTTTTCGCCTTCCGTCATCTGATGAACAAGTTTAAGCGGTTCAAAGTACTCTGTACTGCGGAGGGCTTCGATGAGGCAGGTTATATCTTCTGCGCGAATAATCTTTTCAATAAGCGCCTCGTCAACGGTTCCAAAAGGTATGAGGTATTCGGAGAGAGCGATATTCAGAAACTTCATTTTCACAAGGCTTTTAAGGGTTTCAACCTCGTATTTTTTCGCCATGCTATGGATAAATTCCTTGGGTTTTCCGTCGACACAGTTCACGAGTTTGAGATAATCTGTGTAGAGGCTGCGTTTAAGCTGGAGCTCAAGAGCAAGCACGTTTGCATCTGTGATGGTTGCGCTGTAACTTGTGTTTTTAAGCTGCGACACAAGTTCTTCGAGATTACGGCTTTCAATTAAACTGCGGAAATCCTCTTCTTTGAATAGAAAAGACTTCATCCCGCCGATTCGAGCATTTACATATGCATAGGTTGAAACAGACATCTTCGCATCACTAGCGCTAAAAACTATTACGGGGTTAATAAAAATATCGGTCTAAAAAGGCTGTGAAATTCTAATAAGCTTCGGGCGCGGGCTCTTCAGAGGTGGCGACTTCTTCTTCAGATTCAGAAATTATGGGTTTCATATCAGACACGAGGACGATATCCTGTATATTTCGGATGCCGCTGTATGAGAAGATGATGCCTTTTTTGTCTTCGATTCCCTGTTTCTTTTGAAATGCTGAATCCAGGTTTGAGACAAAAATGTCTGACACGCTACGTGTGTTTAAATCGATTGCAACATCCACAACGCGCCCCACCTTGGCGCCGGAGTTTGTGTACACCTCTTTTCCAAAGACTTTGCTGAGCTTGGTTATCATATTATATTTCTCCCATCAAACATCAGGGTCATGGATATTTATAGCTTTTGTTAAACCAGCTTTTTTCAGAGGCTAATTTAATTAATTTTATATATGCTCGATGTGTTAACATTCTGGTGATATATTATGATAGTTACATCTGAAAAGAGCTTTGACGACATCCTCGCGATGGTTCAGGGACAGAAGGTTGGCATATTGGGCTGTGTCGGGGGGTGCGCAAGCCTTTACAACACGGGCGGAAAAGAACAGGTTGAGAGTCTTTCAAACAGGCTAACTGGCGCGGGTGTTGATGTTGTTTTTGCTTCGACTCAAGGCAGGCATTGCACAGTTTCTGATTTCACGAGTATTAAGGGTAGTGAAACCCTTGGTTCTGCCGATGTGATTCTTATAATGGCATGCGGCGTGGGTGTTCAAAGCATAGCAGGGCTCGCTGAAATGCCGGTCTATCCCGCTCTTGACACAAGGTTTGCAGGGATGCGCTTTGACGCAGAAATTGCGGAAAGATGCCTTGCATGCGGCGACTGCATACTCCATTTGACAGGTGGCATATGCCCGATAACAAGATGCCCGAAAAGCCTGCTCAACGGTCCCTGCGGCGGAGTATACGCCGGCAAATGCGAGGTTGACAAGACCAACGACTGCGCATGGATACTCATTTACAAACGACTCAAAGAGCTGGGGCAACTCGACAAAAACAAGACCATAAAGCCTGCCAAGGATTTCAAGGTCATGGCGCATCCACGTAAATATTCGGAGGCGGTTTAAAATGGCTGTAAGTAAATTCATGGCGTCAATTGAATCAAGCGAATTCACAATCTCAGGCGAGGTTGACCCTCCAAAGGGCGCGAACCGAGAAACAATCGTGCACCAGTCAGAGCTGCTCAAACCCCATGTTGTGGCTGCAAATGTTACTGACAACCCGCTGGGAATCGTGATTATGAACACACTTGTGCCCTGCCATATCATGCAGAATGAAGTCGGCCTTGAAGCAATTTATCAAGTCACCTGCCGCGACCGGAACCGAATCGCGATTCAAAGCGATATACTCGGAGCAGCCGCGCTTGGCATCAAAAACGTGCTTGCACTCACCGGCGATCACCCCTCGCTTGGCGACCACCCTCAGGCTAAGCCTGTCTTTGACCTCGGTTCAGTTGAGCTTGTGGACCTGCTTCGGACAATGGTTCACGACAAAACAGACTACGCAGGAAACCCGCTGGATGTTGCGCCTGAGATGGCAATCGGCGTTGCGCTGAGTCCTGGCGTTGACCCTGTGGAACCTGAGATTATGAAGCTTGAGAAAAAGATTGAGGCAGGCGCGGACTTCGCTCAAACACAATGTGTTTATGACACAGGCGTTCTTGAAAAAATGCTCGATGCTACAAGCCATCTCGACCTCCCGATCCTGCCTGGGATTGCGCCTTTGAAATCGGTGGGTATGGCGAAGTTCATGGCGGCAAACGTGCCGGGTGTAACGATTCCAGATGAGATGATCGACATTTTGAAGAACGCAAAGGATGTAAAGGATGCGACTATTGAAATCACCGCTGGTCTTCTGCGCGATATTAAGGAGCTGGGTTTTCCCGGAGTGCACATAATGCCTGTTGGCATGGACGCCTATGTGGGTGAGATTATAGATCGCGCTGGCATTCGATGATGAAGACTTTTGCGCTAATACCTGTAAAAGACCTGAATAATGCGAAATCCAGGCTTGCTGATTGTCTCAACGCAGATGAGCGAAAAAAGCTGCTTCTCGCAATGCTTGCCGATGTGCTTGCGGCAACATCTGCCATACCTACAATTGTCATATGCCCAGAGGATATTTCAGTTCATTTCCAAGGCTTTGAAAACGTCGTGTTTCTCCTGCAGGACGGTGGGCGAAACTTGAACAGCGCAGTTGTGCAGGCCAACAATTACGCGGTTAGCCAGGGTGCTGAGGCAACTCTTTTTGTTCCAGCCGACATGCCGCTAATCAGAGCAGAGGAGATTGAAAAAGTGCTTGAGCTCGGTCGAAAAAAATCAGTTGTTATCACACAGGCCAGCGATGGTGGAACAGGCATCTTATACCGTTGCCCGCCGGATGTGATGGAGAGCAGATTTACAAGTGACAGCTTCACCGATCACCTGCGTGAGGCACAAGATAAAGGAATCGAGATGCATGTGCACAGCGCTTTTCCACTGTCACTGGACATCGACACAATCGATGATCTGCGTCTTTTCATGGAGCATGGTGCGGGCACAAAGACCTATGCATATCTGGTGAAGCTAAAACTCTGGGATTAAAAATCTACCACTTTTCCTGGTGAACTATTTGTTCAATTGGCATGCGGTCAGTGGGTTTGGGTTTTTCAGCGGGATATCCGATTGGGATAATTCCAACAGGCATCGCGGTCTTTGGGATGCCCAGTATCTTTCTAACTTTTCCCTCGTTGAACGCGCCTACATAACAGCTACCACGTCCTTCATTTGTGCAGGATAGCATGAGGTTTTGTGTGGCAAGTGCAGCGTCAAGAATTGAATATAGATTTGCTCCTCTGCGGCCGTATTTAGACTTGCTTCGTTCTTTGTTTGCGCAGACCACAACCACAACAGGAGCTTCGGAAATGAACGATTGTCCCAGCGCGGCCTCGGCAATTTCTTTTTTCCTGGTTTCATCGCGAATAACTATGAAGTCGCGTGCCTGCAGATTTCCTGCGCTTGGAGCTTTGTTTGCATCTGAGAGGATTTGGTCAATCGTAGATTTCTCAACCTGCTGTTGGCTGAAATTGCGTATGCTTCTGCGACTGGAAATTGCCTCCCTCAGATCCAAACTATGCCCTCGGAATCCCGGTCTCGTTTACGATGATTACGTCTTTGATTGCTTTAACTGCGTTGAATGGGATGAATATCTCGCCGTAATCGTTTGTGATAAACAGTCGCGCGTCGATTTCGTTTGAAGGCTTGACAACAAGCATTGTTACCTTTCCGCTGCGAGTCTCCATTGAAAGGTCTGTAAGCTTACCAATAACTGTCCCTCTATCGCTCACCACGTTTCTGGATATTAACACCTTCCCTTCTATCTTTGTCATAGGCTTACCTCACTTAAATTAGTTATAATCAACTAATGCTATAAAAACCCTCCTTATTTGCCTTACTAAATTGTGAATTATTATCGGTTATACCGGCCTCTCAAAAATTATTCTCAGAAGTCATATTTTCCTATCAACTTTCCAGTTGAAATATCGTCTTCCATCTTTAGTTTATTATTGCAATGTGGGCAGACTTTTTCTATGCAATTGTCTCTTCTTATTTCTTCAGCGAACTTTGATGCTAATATGCCTGCTGGTAGTGCGAATAAACCTATTCCAAGAAGAGCGATAAACGCTCCGAAAAATTTCCCCAACGGAGTAATCGGGTACATGTCCCCATATCCGACTGTTGTAAGGGTTGCAACGCTCCACCACATTGTTGCGGGGATGCTGGAAAAAAGATCTGGTTGAGCGGAATTTTCTGTATAAAATAAAACGCTTGATGAAACTATTAATAATATTAAAACTGCTCCCGCGGTGATAACTAATTCTTCTTTAGCGTTTCTTATTACATTGCCAAAGGTTGTAACAGCTTTTGAATATCTCCCTATTTTTAAAATTCGTGTAATTCTCATTAGACGCAGCGCTCGAAGAATTCTCAAGTCAAACGCTATAAACACGGGCAAATAAAACGGTATTATTGCAAGTAGGTCTACTAATGCAAGCGGTGTAAATGCGAATTTTAATCTGCCTTTGATTGGGTTTTTGAATTTATCGTCTGAGGTTGCGCTCCAAACACGCAATATATATTCGATTGAAAAAATTGCAACAGATGCGACTTCGAAATAGAGGAAAAAAGTCGCATATTTTAAGGCCAGACTTTCAACGGTTTCAAGAATAACTGCAACAACATTTAGAGAAATAAGGCTCATTATAAAAATATCAAAGATTTTGCTGATAGAATCATCTTCCTCAGCAATTTCTAAGACCTTAAAAATCTCACTTTTTCTATCAGAGCCTATCATAGAACTATATTGTAGCTCATGGCACAAGTATAAAATCTTTTATGGATGGTAGATGCCGAGAGGTGGACGAACTCAATCAATTCATCCATCACTTTTTTATCACATGCGCCTTTTCCTTAGACCATGAAAGCCCCCTACCTCGGCAGAATCGACTTATACTGGTGTCAAAACTGCAACGTGCCTGTGCTTGCAAAGCGCTGCGCCTCCTGCGAAACGGCAACAGTAAAAATATCTATCACCCCTCCCGGCGATGTGAGACCAGCCTTTGCACATGACATTGAATTAATCAACAAGGCAGCGGTAGAGCAATTTGGCGTCCCCCTGATTACGGATGAGCGAATCGTGCTTCTTAACAGCGTGCCCGGCTTTGACCGATTCGATGAAATCCTAGTTGACGGAGCGGTTGCGGGCGCGCTTCGTTTTGATGTTGAAAACCTGGGGCTTGAATTCATGCCCCGGCTTGAAGGAGCTGCCCGGCTATGGAATGCAGGGGCGTCGAAGGGCTTTGTCGAGGTTGCAGAGGATGCAGCCAAATATATTTTAGATGGAAAAAGCGTGCTCATGCCCGGTGTAGTCGATTTTGACCATAGCCTTCAGGCAGGTCAGGAGGTTATTGTCACCAGTGGGAATCGGGTAATCGCTGTTGGGAAGACACGGTTTTCAGGCATTGAGGCTGAGGCTGCAGATAAAGGCATGTTTGTAAAAGTGAGAAAGCACGCCAGCGAAGGAGACATTCGGATACATTTGGGCGGTCAGAATCGGGAGACGCTGCTTGCGGCGAATAAAGCGGTTATCCAAAGTTTTGAGTCTGAAGCAATGGCATTCATTAAGAAGACAATTGACGCAAATATTCTGCCTGTTGTTGTTTCATTCAGCGGGGGCAAAGACAGCCTTGCAACGCTTCTACTTGTGAGAAAAATTGTTGAACCCAAGGTGCTATTTATTGACACTGGAATCGAGTTTCCAGAGACACTGGAATATGTAGAAAAAATCTCGAAGGATTTTGGGCTGGACCTTATCACAGCCGAGGCGGGAGACCGCTTTTGGAAAGGGCTGGAAGTTTTCGGGATGAGCGGGCGCGACTACCGATGGTGCTGCAAAGTGTCAAAACTTGGACCAGTTGCAAAGGTCATGGCTGAAAGCTACCCACGGGGTTTTCTCAATTTCATCGGGCAGAGGCGCTACGAATCTGAGATCAGGGCGAGAAGCGGACGGATCTGGCGAAATTCATGGCTGCCCCGTCAGCTCTGCGCAAGCCCGATTCAAAACTGGACCGCGCTACATATCTGGCTCTATATTTTTAGAGAAGAGGCAGAGTCAAACCCGCTTTATGAACGAGGGCTTGAGCGCATCGGCTGCTGGGTCTGCCCTTCATCATCGCTTGCTGAGACTCATTCATTCAGAGAGCTGCACCCTGAGATGTGGCAGCGTTTTGAAAAGGCTCTGCTCGCGCAGGGATTTACAGAAGACGAAGTTCGGTTTGGCTTTTGGCGGTGGAAAAGTCTTCCAAAGGGGCAGAAAAATCTCATGGATGATTTGGGTTTAGAGCCGGGCAATCGCAAGCAACTGGCTGAGCCTGTGGTGTCTGATACTGTTAGGGAGGAAAACCTTTCATTGGCCATGGGAATCTCTGAAGTCACAGACGACATCTCCCTTCGCGCAGGTCTCTGCCTGAGTTGCGGTGTCTGCCTTGCCCATTGCGAAAGTGAAGCCATCGAATTTCGGGACGGCAAGATATGGATTAATGAGGACTGTTGCGGCTGCAAAAAATGCCACATGCGCTGTCCCATCGTTAAGTATTTATAAAGAGATTTGTACATAATATACTCATGATAGTTAGAGACATAATGCACTCGGCCACAATCGTTGAACCAGAGATAACCGTTTCAGAAGCGGCAAAGCTAATGAGAAAAAAAGAAATCGGCTCAGTCCTCGTAAAAATCCACTCTAAAAAATGGGGCATGGTCACAGAACGAGACATCCTGAACAAAGTGGTCGCAGAAGACATCACACCAACAAAAATGGCGGTCAAAGAAATCATGACCGACCTCAGATGCACAATCGATGCAGACTCACCACTCGAAGACGCAGGTGAAATATTTGCCAGAGAAAAAATACGCCGCCTACCCGTCATGGAAACAGGCAAAATCGTCGGCATCATAACATCCAGAGACGTTGCCAGAAGACGAACCTACACACAATACAAAAAGAAGGTCGAATACTCGCGACTCTCAAGCAAACATATACGATAAAAAAACAACGCCTGCCAACCGCGGGCATTCTAATTTTATTTGTTCTTGATAGCCCTCAAATATAATATTGTTCATTGCCACGGCAATAAACTCTGATAGATGGGCTAAGAAGCCCCTAAAATGAGGAGTTTAAATTCTATGTAATGAAACATTACGTGGAGACTCGAGTAAAATTCACACCATGAATTTCGAGTCTGACGAAAGTTCGATAGTGGTGAAACTTAGTAAACCTTGTGGTAACAATTCTGGTTGATCCTGCCAGAGGTCACTGCTATTGGAGTTCGATTAAGCCATGCGAGTCAAGAGTTCTTCGTGAACTCGGCGGACTGCTCAGTAACACGTGGGTAATCTACCCTAAGGTCAGGGATAATCCCTGGAAACTGGGAATAATACCTGATAGGTGAAGATGTCTGGAATGATACTTCGCCTAAAGCTCCGGCGCCTTAGGATGAGCCTGCGCCCGATTAGGTTGTTGGTGGTGTAAAGGACCACCAAGCCCGTTATCGGTACGGGTGTTGAGAGACATAGCCCGGAGATGGGGGCTGAGACACGGCCCCAGGCCCTACGGGGCGCAGCAGGCGCGAAAACTACGCAATGCGCGAAAGCGTGACGTGGGAACTCCAAGTGCCTTGCCTTAGGGTAAGGCTTTTGTTAAGTGTAAGTAGCTAAACG
>Ga0255052_10000449_pt1 | contig 33514 bp, 32 predicted proteins | sample JV7_2_21_MG_FD_188632 | JGI IMG/M metagenome (GOLD analysis project Ga0255052, IMG submission 188632) | Seawater microbial communities from Jervis Inlet, British Columbia, Canada - JV7_2_21 | ecosystem: Environmental > Aquatic > Marine > Inlet | place: Canada: British Columbia | collected...
ACTACCGGTTTTCATTTGTATTGGATTCCGATGTGGGAATGCATCGCATCACGTAAGCGCCAACAGAAGTCATTGTGGCGCGCTGTCCCATTGGTCAAAAAAATCGATGCGTTTTTACACAGTCTCGATCCAAAGCGGACATACGAGCTTCACGGCGATTTGGTATTCTGCGTCGTCAATAACTAACAACAAGCGGGAAGCGAATCCTGCTGGCCAAATTTGGAGATCCGATATGTGTAAGCGATTCCTTGCCGTTACCGGGCTGATTATCACCTGCTTGTTCTCAGCGCAGTTATCTGCGCAAGACAGCACCCAGTCCCAAACGCTCATCACAAATGTGCGGATTTTTGACGGTGTAAACGAATCCATGATGTCGGGAAGCGTTCTGATTACTGACAATCTGGTTACCCAAATCTCACCTGAACCGATCCGTGCGCCTAACGCGACAGTAATCGATGGGGGCGGTCGTGTACTGACGCCGGGATTTATCGATTCGCATACCCATATGTCGCTGATCGCGCCGTTCGATCAGCTTGAGAATGAGTACTCCGCAGTTTATGTGGGCGCTGCCGCCGGTCAGATGGCCGAGGATATGCTGATGCGCGGCTTCACGTCTGTTCGCGACGCAGGCGGTGCGAGCATCGGTGTCCAACGAACCATTGATGATGGTTGGTTTAAAGGACCGAGGGTGTTCTCATCGGGCGCCTTTATCACACAGACCTCAGGACACCTTGATATGCGGGATCGTACTAATCCGCATTCACACGTCGGTGGAGCAAGTAGCTATGCCGAACAAACAGGTCATTTTGCTGCAATTGATGGCGAGGCAGAGATGCTCGCGGCAGCGAGGCAAAACTTTCGTGATGGCGCGACGCAACTCAAGCTTGCGACCAACGGCGGCATCTCCGCAGTTTATTCACCGGTTGATATCGATCAATTCACCGATAGTGAATTGGCGGCAGCTGCATTTGTTGCAGACAGTTTCGGTTCTTATTTTATGGTCCATGCGTACTACGACAATGCGGTGACGCGTGCTATTGACTTCGGGGCGAGAAGCATCGAACACGGTCATCTCATGACTGATCGTGTGGTCAGGAGAATGGCGAAAGAAGATGTGTATCTCGTTGTGGAAGCGTTCATGTCTGTTGCTGAAGCACCGCCTTCCTTTACTCCGGATCAGGCAGAGAAAATGGAGCAGGCACTATCAGGATTCACAACGATGATTGAGCTTGCCAAAAAACATGAAGTCAAGATCGCCTTCGGCTCCGACTTGTTTTTGTCGAAAGAAATGTATGACTTTCAATCTCAGGAATGGGTCGTTCGCAGTAAATTCTTTACTCCACTGGAGAATCTAAGGCAGGCTACAAGCATTGGCGGGGAGCTGCTCGCATTGTCCGGGCCACGTAATCGTTATAGAGAAGGCCCGCTCGGAGTCATCAAAGCAGGAGCATATGCGGACCTTTTGATTATTGAGGGCAATCCACTAGAAGACATCACGATTCTGGCTGACCCGGAGACGTCTCTGAAACTCATAATGAAAGACGGCGTGATATACAAAAATGCGCTTTAACTGCCTGACAGAAATCGTGGGGGCAAAAGCAGACTTGCGACGGCATACGCTGCTCACAATTATCGTTGTCTCCATGTTCTGTACGGCTTGCGGGCCTTACTCGGCAGACCAATCAGATGGAGTCGAAGGCTCGCAACTAAACTGGTTGCCCCTACCGACCGGCACTGTTACGCGCATCGCCTTCGGCTCCTGTACTCGCCGCTTGGCGGATCACTCCATCTTTAATGCGGTGGTCGAAGTCGATCCAGATCTGTTCCTGCACTTGGGAGATGCCATCTATCCCGATGTCGACGATGAGGAGACAGCGCCGTTGGATCCTTGGCCGACCCCGAATTCGCTCTCCCGCATCGAGGCTTTCTATGCCGAGGTGGCTCTACGGCCTGAGTACACTCGCTTACGGGAGAGCGTGCCGACTATGGCGGTCTGGGACGATCACGATTACGGCGTGAACGACGGAGGGGGTGACTTCGAGTTCAAGGAAGAGACGCAATCCCTGTTTTTGGATTTCTACGGAGAGCCCGCCGGGTCGTGGCGACGTTCGACTCCGGGGATCTACGACAGCCGGGTTTTTGGCCCTGAAGGTCAGCGGGTCCAGGTGATTCTGCTTGACGTGCGGTACTTCCGAAGTGCTCCTATACCGGACACCCGGTCGGACGACGAAAAGAAGGCGCTCAATATAGCGGGACGCTACATGGCCAGCGACGATCCCGCAGCCACTGTGCTCGGAGATGCCCAGTGGGCGTGGCTCGAAGAGCGGCTCCGAGAGCCGGCCGAGGTGCGGCTGCTCGTTTCTGGATACCCGATCGTGCCGACCGAGGTCGGCAGAGATGCCTGGGGCAACTTCCCGCGTGAGCGCCAAAGGTTGTTCGATCTCGTCGGTGAGACGGGCGCTAACGGTGTGGTCTTCCTGAGCGGCGACGTCCACTTCGCCGAGATCTCGCAGTCGGACGAGGGGCCGTATCCGATGATCGACTTCACGTCCAGTCCCCTGGCAGCACCCAGCGTGGGTAACGAGCTGCTGGCCAATTCGCGACGTATCTCGGATACGTACACCGAGCACAATTTCGGCCTGATTGAGATCGACTGGGACGCTGAACCATCGCCGATTCTTACTCTCCGGCTCCTGGATATAAAGGGCGCTGACGTACTGCGGCACGAGGTCCCACTGCGAACCCTTGCCTTTGGAGGTATCTGAACGTCCGCTTTGGGGGAAAGCGGTCACTAGGCGACCAGCGGAAACGGCTCCATGTCAATCTGCATATAATTCGACAATCGCGCCCCCGCTACCAGGAAACTGAAAACCCGGCCATGTACCGGGTTCTTCTTGTCCGTCAACCTCTCAATCGAGGTCTTCATTACACCCAAAAGAGACACTCGCGGAGTAGAGCGCCTAGAGCTAGGCCGCTTCCAGCGGTCCCACAGCTCCGCTTTCTCTGCCGCCGTAAAACCTGGACGTCTCCTTTGATTCATCAGCATACACGCCATCTTCTGCGTTCTAGTTAAAGTGTTGCGTCGACCGGTTGAAATCGCAACCCAATAGCGGAAGTTAGGCTGATACGATACTGAGGGGCCGTTGCCGACCCAAAGCCGACATTCCTAGGACAACATTATGTAACAGTAAGTACATCTCCGAATTGACGCCTTCTGCCCCTTCCAAGATACAGTTCAGTCATAACTGACAAAGCCAAACCCGCCTAAAGACGGGGACGGAAAGCCACGGGTCCTCGCTTCCTCCGAGAAGCCACGGACGACTCCCCGAAGGACCCAAGATCGCCGAGCTGCCGAATTGCAACTTATGGGCAATATTACTTGTAAGTTATCACTAATCGGACAAAGCCAATTTTAAATTCTGATATTGGGCACCTTCGGCCAAGGCCGGTCCATCCATCTTGAATTGAGTTCAGTCCGGGAGAGCATAGCGATGAATACGAAACGTAACGTAGGTATTTTGGTTTTTCTGGGTGGTCTTTTGGTGGTGATGACGGCCCACGCGACACTGAGTATGAGTGAGAGTGTCATTAGGAAGGGCACGACCATTGAGGTGTTGGAACCGGGACCGGATCTACAGGACCTTATTGACGGCATTACGGACGAAGGGCCAGCCAAGCCGTACCTGATCAAGCTCGGTCCCGGCGTCTATACCATTACGGCTGATGGTATGACTGGATCCGGTTTGGTAATGGCACCTTATATCTGCATCATGGGCAGCGGCCAGGGCGTGACTATCCTCACGGGTGCGATCAGCAGTGGACTTACGGACTCCTCATCGGCCATTGTGACCGGTGCCAGCAATGCGTCACTGACCGACCTGAGTGTGGAGAACAAAGGGGCCGGCTTTGTCTCAACCGCAATACTCAACAGTAGCACCTCTCCTCGTATTCAGAATGTCACTGCCACGGCTTCGGGAGCAGCATCGAACAATTTTGGTGTGCGCAATGTTTCATCCTCGCCAACCATGAGCAATGTCACCGCCACGGCTTCGGGTGCAGCAACGGTCAATCATGGTGTGAACAATGTTTCATCCTCTCCAACCATGAGCAATGTCACTGCTACAGCTTCGGGTGCAGCAATGAAAAATTTTGGTGTGCGCAATTTCTCATCCTCTCCAACCATGAACAATGTCACCGCCACGGCTTCGGGTGCAACGTCGGGCAATGTCGGAATGGAGCAAATGATTAGCGGAGGCACTCAGGTAGATTCTTCTACTCTGTCCGGAACCGGCACAGGGGCAATAGGGGTAGACGGTATATCTGCTGGAGACCGAATCACCAACACTCGCATTGTTGGCGGCGTAACAAACGATGACGCGGCTACCAATTGCCTCAACACTTTCGATGCGGCACTTGCCGCCGTGAGTTGTTGACCGAGGTTTTGTAAATACGCTGCATCGAGCCTAAGGGGCCGGACTGGGTTAGGTGTGCAGCGTCCAGGTTGAATTTGGATTCTACAAGTTCGTACGGAAGGTCCGGAGTTGGCCGTTTCCAGCCTGTCGTTTACGTGATTTTTTTCTGCTCTGAACGGCCGCTATTGAGAAAAGCAGACATTCACTACACGAAGTCGATTTCTCGATAAATAGCCCGATTTCGTAGGCTGAAATGACCTCATTCGCTGGTCATCCCCAGGCCATGCTCACCGAAATCTACATCGAAGCCCTGCTGGTTGATGAGGAAGCGGCGGACCAGGTTTGGGAGGCTTGGGATGCGCGTGAAACCGACGATGAAACCGCCCGTATGGCATGGTTGCTTATTGCTGGATTCGTCTTTCCCCATCAATTCTACGGTCTACGTACTTCCCCGAATTGACGCGTTTTTCCTGCTCGCGCATAAACCGTAGTCATATCCGACAAAGCCAAACCCGCCTAAAGACGGGGACGGAAAGGCACGGGTCCTCGCTTCCTCCGAGAAGCCACGGAAGACCTCCCGAAGGACGCCAAGATCGCCGGGCTGCCAAGGCAGTTGGTTTAGGCGGCGATCATCTGCCTCGTAGTCGATGGCTGCAAGCGAGGGTAAGGCAATGCGTCTTACAACCTTCCTTTCCCTCGTATTGCGAGGGTGACCGAGACTGTCGGGTCGCCAGCAATAACAGCGTATTAGCAAGGGGAACGCTCATGACTTCACCAGCGATCAAAGGTTTTGCCTATTTTGTCATGGCAGGCGTTGGCCTGTTCGGTGTCGCATTGATGAGCGTGGACAGCGCTCATGCGCAAGTGTCGATAGGGAGCGATGGCGTGGCATTTCCAGATGGCACTTTGCAGACCACAGGCATACCAGGAACATACGCAATCGGCGATAGAGGACCTGCGGGCGGTTTCGTGTTTTACGTGACCGCCGATGGTCTGCACGGCCTGGAAGCCGCACCGGCGGACCAGCCATCGTTCGTCGAATGGGGATGCTTTGGCACGGCTATACCTGGGGCCGACGGCACGGTGATCGGCACGGGTGCAAGCAATACAGATGACATCAATGATCCTGTTCATGGCTGCACCACCGCTGGGATAGCAGCTGCCGTGGCAGCCGCGTATATATCGCCGAGTGGTTACTTCGACTGGTACCTACCGTCCAAAGATGAGCTGGACTTGATGTATGACGATATCGGGCCAGGAAATGCGACTGACCCGAATGTGGGCGGTTTTGGCAGCTTCTTCTACTGGAGTTCCTCGGAGTTCAATGTCAACGACGCGTGGAGCCAGGCCTTCTTCAATGGCAGCCAGGGCGCCAACCTCAAGGGCAGCACAGTCAGGGTGCGTTCTGTTCGGGCTTTTTAACTATTTGTCCCTTTAACTATTTTTGGCCCGCCGTAGGCGAGAAGATTTTTTCGACATTGAGTTTTCTCATTTTCAATCCAGCGTCACTGGGGCCCGGTCTTGGCCGACTGCCGCCCTTCGTGGCAGGGTTGTTCTAGTGTTTTAAATGACTGCTATGGGTGAAAGCAGACATTCCCCTTTTGTTTTTGTAGCGGCGTGACAAGCACCCTCATGACGTTATTCACCTGAATGGTTTTTGCCCCCTGGCACCCCTCTAGATGGGACCCATTTCAGCAAGAACAGGCCAATTTCTAACAAGGTAAGCAATCCACAGTCCGGTCATGCTGAATTCATGCTCACCGAAATCTACATCGAAGCCCTTCTAGTTGATGAGGAACTGGCTGATCAGGTTTGGGATGCCGGGGAGATTGACGATTCCATAGCAACATTCGTCTGGTGGTCTATAGTTATTGATTGGGGCCAAAGAAAATGGGATCGCTCGGCAGGAAAAGATGATCAGGAAAGCCGACGAGTGCGCGCACAAGGTAATCGATCTTTACAGAGATATGATCCGGTATTGCGACAACGCTCAGGAGCCCATGCAACTTGGGAAACAGCCGGCTATTCTGCCGGTTTTAGTTAAATCGGGCTGAAAAGTGTGCGATTTTCAGACGCCACAAATGTGCAATTTTCGATCGACGTTGACATCCAACTTCTCAATTGGGCCCGATTTTTTCGTCATGCCTGACTAGTAGCCCAGCATCCTGCGAATATCTTCGTTTCTGACGCAGCTGCACCTTTCATCTCCAAAACTTTTTTTGCACCACGCTATCGTGCCGCTCGGACACGATGGTTCACTTACTGTCTTTCGCCTTTCCTCTGCTTCAATTCTCTTATTGACCAGAGACCAGTCGCCGGTGAAATGTGCTTGTTCAATAAGATCTTGTGTGCTGGGCGCACAACCAAGTAATAGAATCAACGAAAATATGCTGAGCGTTTTCACTTTGACGGAACCTAATTAAATTCCTCCAAAGCCCCTTTTCTCGCTGTTGTAATTCTGCATGGTGCTGTTCGGCAGCGACCATTGGTTCCATCCCGCAGAGGCAATCTAATGTTCTAAATAATTCTATCCCCTGGTGATGGCCTTTTCCGTAAACGCCATCACACTTTTGATAGGGGCGAGGTACTGCGGAATTAAGCAGCGTCACGTGTTTGAGTTGAAAGCAGACGCTGTGGCGATACGACTTTTGTCAGTGTCGTCAGTGAATCCGCAGTAGATATAGAAAATCACCCCATTTCTCGATCTCACCAGGGAAATTGGGGACGCTGGGCGAAAGATAGCGACTCTTTTGCAAAACGACGATTTGAGGCGTTGGTATCAAGGGGCTGTAGCGTGTCGAAACGTCGTTGTAAGGGGGTAGTACCAGTACGACATCCGAACACGCTGGAAGCCGCATAAACACTGAGAATGAAATTCCTGCTTCAAGCCATAGAAAACGCCTAAATCGGACTGATCGAGGAACTGCCGATTTAATACCCGTCAGACATGGCTATTCGGAGTTTCCAGGCACGATCTCCGATAGGGAATGCTCCTACCCCTATTAGCGACTTGTATTAGCGACTTGCGTTCGTAAAACCGGTCAAATGGCAGGGCCCAAACCCTCTAACACCCCTATCGTGCGTCCGGAGTCACCGACGAAATAGAATTTTTCGCCCACTGGTGTATCTTCTTTTACGGAGAAACATCATGTCCCTGATTCTTGGGAGCGAGCGAAAGCTTTTCGACCGGCACATCGTTGAGGCCGATCTCGACGTTGATGACTTTGAGATAACCAAAGAGACAGATGCACCCGGGACCACAAAGCTGATTGGTACAGGCACGGTCACGGTGACCTATAAGCCCACGGGAATTGTGCGTCATTATCGTGACGGGGTGTTTCCGCCGCCGCACGTTGAATTTGACCGCGAAATCAAGAAGGACTTATTTAAGACGTGATAGCGCAGCTTGCCACGTCCGCCATTGGCCGCTTTGCGACAGTCTTGTGCCCAACGACAGGCAGCCAGCGACCCTGTGAAATGCCTGAAAACATGACGTACGTCACGGATGCCTGGTCGTAATGCTGCTAGGTTATGTCACATGGGGGACGGATGCCTGGTGTGTAGACCTAAAGTCGGTCGGATTCATCAGGACGCAGTCCCCTGACCCAGCCAATAAGAAAAAAGCCGCTGGCTATGGAAATCGTGTGTCAATTCTTTGATGAGGTGGACGACTTCATCATCGCCACGGCGCTCCGTTTGCAGCGCTCGCTATCTCCGCGGCCACCGGAACGACGGCGAGTCCCCAGAACACACCTGACATCGCAGTCAACATCCACTCTTGGCCGGCCGCGCCCAACGCTCAGACAAGCAGGGGTTTTGTCAGTGAGTTCTCAATAAATATAGAAAATCACGCTCTCGATAGCCGACCCATCATCTCAGTAAACAGATTCCTTATTTGCTGCATCGATAATCGGCGGCACAAGATTTTCCCAGGCGGCGGAGGAATAGAACCAAGCCCCCTCGACACCGTGGTATATGAACGATGTATTCGCGGCGCCGTCCTGCACGTCTGGCAGGTACATGAAGCCGTGGGGAAAAGAAGGGTTAAAACTGTAGACCACAATATATGTACCAACAATGTCGCCCTGTGATCTTCGCCCTGCAATATGAAATTTGACGTCGTAGCCTTTGAGGTCATCCGGAAGGTGCTCAACCGTTCCCTTCGGCCAGTCGATGAACCGCCCGCCAATCTTGTTGGGGTCCAAGTAAGCAGGTGGATTAGGTACTCCATGACTGCTCGTGCCCACACCAGGGCCGTTCCAGATATTAAATTTTCTGATTATGTCCGGGTCGGTGATTTCGATTGGCGAACCAAGGCTGTCAGCGGTTATTTCGATCTTGGCGGCTTCACCTTTTGACCAAACATTGGTCGGCACGACGAGAATCGTGAGGCAAATAAGAAACGCGGCGGTCGTCTTGCTCATGTTCGCCTCCCACAGATAAGGATCTCCAGTTTTCATTGTGAGTATAGACAAATGGTTGTTGCCTTCTATCCGATCCTTAGGTTTTGTCAGTGAGTCGTCAGAGGGGATGGATCGCCGCGTTCTGTCGCGCAATGCCCTAATTAGCGGTTGACGACCAAGGGGAAGGGTTCTGCTTATAAATGTACGTTTTCTAACAATCGCGCCCCCGATACCAAGATTCGGCTGTTAGTACGCAGCCCGTAAAGAGCCTCTTTTCTACGGGGCTTTTTCATCTTAGGCACAGTGTAACCGCACCATCTCATCGAATTGTACAACTTAGGCTTGTTGCGCGGTGCGCAACACGCTATACTATTACAGTGATCAAGTCGTTCAAGCATAAAGGCCTAAGAAGATATTTTGAGACCGGAAGCAAGGCAGGGATTCAGACCAAACACGCTGGTCGACTTCGATTGCAGTTAGCGGCCCTCGATACCGCCCAAGTCATTGAGGATATGGACGTGCCAGGGTATCGGCTCCATCCTCTCAAGGGGCGGGCGAAAAATCGATGGTCAATTTGGGTCAGCGGGAATTGGAGGCTGACCTTCGAATTCAGAGACGGAAATGCGTACGTTTTGGATTACGAGGACTATCACTGATGGCTATGCATAATCCCCCGCACCCGGGCGAGTTTATCCGGGAAACATATATTGAGCCGTTCGATATTAGTATCAGGTCGTTGGCTGAGAATCTGGGCGTCGCTGCTTCTACCTTGGCACGTGTCGTCTCCGAGCGTAGCGCGGTAAGTCCTGAGATGGCGTTGCGCCTGTCCAAGGCGATTGGCCGATCTCCTGAGAGTTGGCTAGCCATGCAGGACAATTATGATCTCTGGCAGGCCAGAAATTCTACAAATCTCTCCCAGGTTCGGAAGCTTCAGTTTGAAGCGATCGCGTAACGGCGGATTTAAAGAATGCCATAAAAAACTTGGGAGCTTGACATTTATGCCCGATTAGAGAAGCCGACGTTCGCATGGATTCCTGTCGCGGATCTATTTAAGATTGCGCCACAAGACAAAAAGAAGATTCTCGTATCTGTTTCCTATTGTGAGGTTCGAAATGCGACTGAATGGATTGATGCTGCTTAGTCTGATGATTCTGATGGGTACGGCTCATGCTCAGCAAAAGCCGAACATTGTGTTTGTCTTCATGGACAATTTCGGATATGGCGAGCTGGGCGTTTACGGAGGCGGTATTACACGTGGCGGGGCCACGCCACGGATTGATGCTCTCGCGGCTGAGGGGATTCGTCTGACCAATTTCAATGTCGAGGTGCAATGCACGCCTTCCCGGGCAGCGTTGATGACTGGACGCTATGCGATTCGCTCGGGTAACGCCTCGGTCCCGATCACAACAGGCATGTACGGCCTGACACAGTGGGAAATCACGATGGCTGAAATGCTATCGGACGAAGGGTACGCGACGGGAATGTTCGGAAAGTGGCACCTGGGTCATACGGCAGGGCGCTTCCCCACTGATCAGGGTTTCGACGAGTGGTACGGGATTCCTAACTCGACTGACGAGAGCCTGTGGCCAGAGCAGCCCCAGTTCAATGCCGTTGTGGAAGAAAAACTGAGTCCATACGCCGTACCTGAATACATCTATGACGGGCGCAAGGGCAAGAAGCCAAAGAAGGTAAAGATCTATGACTCCAAGATGCGGCCAGAGATCGACCGGGAAATAACAGACAAGGCGATTGATTTTATACAACGGCAGGCGCGTGCGGATAAGCCCTTCTTTGTCTATTTACCGTACACGCAGACGCATATGCCGGTTGTGCCAAGCGCGGAGTATGCCGGGAAGAGCGGCAACGGCGATTGGGGCGACGTGCTGATGCAAATTGACGCATATGTCGGAGAACTGCTTGGCACGATCGAAGAACTGGGAATCAGCGACAACACAATCTTCGTGTTTACCTCGGACAATGGACCGGAGATGCTGCCCGGTCACAATGGATGGGGCGGTCCGTGGCGCGGCTCGTATTTCACCGGCCTGGAAGGGAGTCTTCGCGTGCCGTTTATCATGCGCTGGCCCGGCAAGATTCCAGCTGGACGTGTGTCGAACGAAATTGTGCATGCTCTTGACATGTTTGCGACGTTTGCGAATGTTGCTGGCGCGGACGTTCCTGACGACCGTGTTATCGACAGCGTTGACCAACTGGGCTTTCTGACGGGAAAGCAAGATAAGTCGAATCGCGACGGATTTATGGTGTATGTCGGTAGCGACCTATTCGGCATCAAGTGGCGAAACTGGAAGATGATGTTCAAGGAGGTCGAGCGCGGTACTGACTCGAAGCGGACATTCGATTTTCCACGATTCTTCAATCTCTACTCTGATCCAAAAGAAGAATATCCGCTGACCAAAGCAACTGCGGGTCATTTCTGGGTGCGGTGGCCGATGGGCGAGATTCTTACTGAGCATGGTGCATCGCTACAAAAAGAGCCTCCGATCAAGCCGGGAACTCCTGATCCGTATTCGCCTCCTGGCGATAGATAGGGACGTCTGCTTTCGGGAAAAGCGGACATGCTAAATCGTTCTGAAAAGGCCGTATTACGTTAACAATCCGGTTTTTTTTGAGCAACAGGGCGTATAAAGAAAGCACGACAAATAACGACCAATAACGACAAAGCTAAACCCGCGGAAAGATGGGGACGGAAGAAAGTCACGGATCTTCGCTTCCTCGCTTCCTCGCTTCCTCCGACAAGCTATGGACGACTCGCCGAAAGATCCCAAGTTCGCCATTACGCGGTCCGTCCTTTTTTTATTATTCAGAAGCGCATAATCTATCATCTTGGCGCACTGGCTCAAGGAACCGGCAATGTTCATGGAACTCCCTCAGGACCCGATGCTCATCGCAGGTGGGGCATTTCTGTTGGGCTGGATCATGGCCAAAATCGGCGCTGCGCTTAGCAGGCGATCCAAAGCGGGGAAACGTGACCCGCTTGACGATCGAATCCGATCAATGGACGCGGAACTTCGTATTGCGCAGGGCGAGGTCAGCAAGTTGAAAATCACGTTCGAGGAGCGGGAAAAGGAAGTCACCAAGGCCCAGAAACTCATCGAGGGAAAAGACGGAGAGGCCCTGAAACGGACGGGCGTGATCGAGAAGCTGACCAGCGATCTCAAGGAATCGGTCCAGAAGATTCAGGAATTGCAAACCGAACTGACCGAGCGGGTATCTGAAAACATGAAGTCGGAAGTCAAACTCCGCGACATCGAAACGGAGCTGTCTGTGGCACAGGCGTCACGCAATATGATTTCCACCGCCGTTTTGGGCTACGCCGAGGCACCGGTCAAAGAAACCGAGCGAAGAAGACGAAAACGACGCAAAAACGACTAAGACGACGAGGATAACTTGGACATCGTCAAGTCCGCTACCTGATCTTAATGTACTCCACCCTCGCTTGAATATTTCCCTGCTTTACGTCCGCTCGTAGGTCCTGCCCCGGTTTGGTGGACACCTTAAAATAGGCGCGACAATGCGCTGGGAGGTGTCTTATGACGAAGAAGAAGCGATATAAACGATACAGTCCGGCGTTCAAGCGAGAAGCCTTGATGCGGGCAATTGAGCGGTCTCGAGCTACTTCAGGCGGACGCGTGTGAGTACTGTCGGAACAGCACAAGTCACGCCCCCGCCACCAGGATTTGGCTACCAACACGCAGCCGACCAGAAAGCCTCGTTTCGACGAGGCTTTTTGCGTTTGGACGAGCCCGTACCGGTCCAACGGGATATCGGTTTTCGACCCAATGCGCACATCGCTTCTTACGTACTTCTCCGAATTGAAGCGATCTTCCTATTACCGCATAAGACTTAGCCACACCCGGCGGCCAGCACATACGAGGAGATTTACGGCATGGACAGGAAGTACAGAATCGCATGGTTGCCTGGCGATGGCGTCGGCAAGGAGGTCATGGAAGCGGCACGAATAGTGCTCGATCGCGTGGGCCTGGATGCGGACTATGTTTACGGTGATATCGGCTGGGAATTCTGGTGCAGCGAGGGCGACGCCTTTCCGTCCCGGACCATTGACCTCCTCAATGAGGTGGATGCCGCGATGTTCGGTGCCATCACCTCGAAACCTGTAAAGCAGACGGAAAAGGAGTTGGTGCCCGCCCTCCAGGGGAAAGGACTGACGTACCGCTCGCCCATCGTGCGCATGCGGCAACTCTTCGACCTCTACGTGTGTCTGAGGCCTTGCAAGGCCTACCCCCGGAATCCAATCAACTACCACGAGGGTATCGATCTCGTCATCTTCCGTGAGAACACCGAGGATCTCTACTGCGGCGTTGAGTTCAACCCCGTTCCGGACAAGCTGCGAGACGTACTGTCAGAATTGGCGCCGGCCTTCAAGGCGTTTGAGGACCTGCCCGGCGATCAGTACGCGGTCTCCTGCAAGATCAACACCAGGAAGGGCTCCGAGCGGATCATTCGCGCAGCCTTCGAGTTCGCCCGGAAGTTCGGGCGCAAGAAAGTCACGGTAGTGCACAAGGCCAACGTGGTACGCGCTACTGACGGTCTGTTCCTGGAGGCGGCGCGCAAGGTGGCGAAGGACTTCCCGGACATCGCCATGGACGATGCCAACATCGACGCCATTACCATGTGGCTGCTCAAAAATCCGTTTAATTATGACGTGCTGGTGGCGCCCAATCTATACGGAGACATCGTTTCCGACCTCTGCGCCCAGATGGTTGGCGGGCTCGGTTTTGGCTGCTCCGGGAACATCGGTGAAAAGCTCGCTGTGTTCGAGCCGACGCATGGCTCGGCCCCCAAGTACTCGGGGCAGTACAAGGTCAACCCGATCGCCACCATTCTGACCGCCAAGATGATGCTTGACTGGCTGGGTGAGACGGACGGGGCACGGCGCATCGAGGATGCCGTCGCCGCGGTCGTTAGCGAGGGCGAAGTGCGAACCTACGACATGGGCGGATCAGCCACCACGCTCGAGATGGCAGAAGCCATTGCGGGCAAGCTTTAGGCGGGATTTTTCATGACACATATCGTCATCCACGAGGTAGGCCCGCGCGACGGATTGCAGATGGAGCGGCAGGTCGTCCCGATCGAGACTAAGGAGGACTGGATCCGCCGCGTGATGGAATCCGGCGTAGACATCGTGCAGGTCGGCTCCTTTGTCCACGCGGTCAAGGTCCCGCAGATGGCCGACACCGATGAACTGATCCGGCGGCTTTTCCGTGACAAGAGTTCCCCCGTGATCATCGCAGGACTGGCACTTAATGAGAGGGGTCTGGAACGCGGCCTGGAGTGCGGGGTGGAGATGTTCTGTCTGGGCGCCTCCGCCAGCGAGACCCACAGCCTCAAGAACACGGGCATGGCGACCATGGAGGCCACGCGCCGCATCATCGGCGCGGCGCAGCAGGCGGTGGCCGCCGGGAAAAAAGTGCAGGTCTCGGTGCAGTCGGCCTTCGGCTGCGGCTTTGAAGGTCCGATACCCGAGGAACGTGTACTCGGGATGGTAGGCGCGTACCTGGAAGCAGGCCTGTACAACATCAGCCTGGCCGACACGGCTGGCCACGCTTATCCGGCTCAGGTCGAGCGGCTGTTTGCGGCGGTATTCGACCTCGACCCCGACATCGAATGTACCTGCCACTTTCACAACACCTATGGACTCGGCATGGCGAACATCATGGCCGGCCTGCGCGTCGGCGTAACCTCGTTTGAAACCTCGTTCGCGGGTCTCGGTGGTTGCCCGTTCACGAAGGTGGCGGCAGGAAACGTCGCCACCGAGGACTTCGTGAACGCCCTGCAATTGCAAGGACTGCGCAAAGATGTGGACCTGGACCGTTTAATCAGCGTGGCTGGCGACGTCGCGGAATACTTCAAGCGCGAGATGCCCGGTTGCGTCTACAAGACCGGAGCAATCCGTAAGACGGTGGCGGCATGAGCGGACAGATCCTGAAGGGTGTCCGGGTCCTCGACCTCACGAATGTACTGGCGGGACCGTTCGCCACGCTGCACCTCGCGCTCCTGGGCGCGGAGGTCATCAAGATAGAGAGACCCGGGAGCGGTGACCTGGCGCGCAAGCTGGGCACCCTTTCCGAGTTGAACGAGCAACTGATGGGGACCAGCTTCCTGGCGCAAAACTCGAACAAGAAGTCGGTGACTCTTAACACGAAGTCGCCCGAGGGCAAGGAAATTTTCAAGAAGCTGGCGAGGAACGCGGACGTGCTGGTCGAGAACTTCCGGCCCGGTGTCATGGACCGGCTGGGACTCAGCTACGACATTCTGAAGGAGTTCAACCCGGGATTGATCTATTGCGCCATCTCGGGGTTCGGGCAGACCGGACCCGACGCGGACAAGCCGGCGTACGACCAGATTATCCAGGGCCTCAGCGGCGAGATGGCCGTCAATGGAGACGAGCGGCTGAATCCATTGCGCACGGGATTCCCGGTGTGCGACACGGTGGGCGGCCTGAACGGTGCCTTCGCCATCATGGCGGCCCTATACCACCGCGAGCGTACAGGTGAGGGACAATTCATCGACATCGCGATGCTCGATTCCATCATGCCCCTCATGGGCTGGGTGGCCGCGAACCTGCTCATCGCGAAGCGGGAGCCGGTACCCATGGGCAACGACAACTTCACGGCGGCGCCGTCCGGGGTGTTCCGCACCGAGGACGGTTATATCAACATCGCCGCCAACAAGCAGGAGCAATGGGAGTCGGTCTGTGACACGCTCCGCCTGCCGGAGCTGAAGACCGATACGCGCTTCCAGGAGCGCGACGTCCGCAAGCAGAACCGCAAGGAGTTGACGCCGCTCCTGGAGGTGAAACTGGCGGAGCGCGGAACGCAGGAGTGGGTGGAACTACTCAATGCGAATGGTGTGCCGAGCGGCGCAATCCTGAGCCTCGAGGATGCGCTGAAGCAGCCACAGATCAAGCACCGCGAGACCCTGAAGGACGTGCTGGTCGAAGGCATCGGCACCGTTCCGCTGTTTACGCTCACTGCGAAGTTCGAACAAACGCCGGGGGACATCACCACGCCGCCGCCGCGACTTTCGGCGCACACCGCTGAGGTATTGGCGGGCATTGGCATCACGAAGGACGAACTGGCCGCTCTGAAGGCGAAGCATGTTATCTGACAGCGACTGAGGGAAGGGGATTGAAATGGGCATGACGTATGTACAGAAGCTGCTCGCCCGGGCGTGCGGGAGGGCTGAAGTGGAAACAGGGGAAGTCCTCGAGCTGCCGGTGCACCTGGCGATGTCGCACGAGAACGCTGCGCTCGTCATCAACCAGTTCAACGAGATCTTCAGGGACACCGGGCGGAAGCCCCGGGTGTGGGATCCGGACCGGATTGCGATCATCTTCGACCACCGCGTACCCGCCGAGTCGTCGAAGACGGCGACCAACCAGAAGAAGATCCGCGATTTTGTCGCGGCGCAAGGGATCTCCAGGTTCCATGACATCCGGGGCGACGTGGGCGGCATCTGCCACCAGATCCTCCCCGAGAACGGTTACGTGCGGCCCGGCCAGGTACTGGTGGGCACCGACAGCCACACGACCACGCACGGTGCGCTCGGCGCCTTTGCTTTCGGCATCGGGGCCACGGAGATGGCCGCGGTCTGGGCGCTGGGGAGTATTCTTAACGTTGAAGTGCCGGGCACCATCAAGGTAGTGGTCACCGGTGAGTTGCCGAGTGGGGTCTGCGCCAAGGACCTGATCCTGCACCTGGTCGGCCAGCTCACCGCCGAAGGTGCAAACTTCAGGGTGATCGAGTTCCATGGGGACACGATCCGCAGCCTGCCGACCTCGGGCCGCCTGGTGCTCTGCAACATGGCGGTGGAAGCCGGCGCAACCGGAGGCGTGGTGCCGCCGGACGAGGAAACCCACCGTTACCTGCGGGACGACGCCGGCGTGCAGGACGAATTGGACCTGTTCGCTCCGGATGCGGACGCGCTGTACGACCGGGTGGTGGAGATCGATGCCACGCGGCTTGACCCGCAGATCGCCTGCCCCCACACGGTGGACAACGTCAAGCCGATCGGCGAGGTGAAGGGCAGAAAGATAGACCAGATCGTCGTGGGCTCCTGCACCAACGGCCGCCTTGATGACATCGAGATTGTCGCGCGGACCCTAAAGGGCAAGCAGGTGAGGGCGGGGACGCGCATGCTCGTGTTCCCCGCATCGTGGCGCATTTACTCCGACGCGCTGAACTCCGGTTACCTGCGCGACTTGATCGCGGCCGGCGCGGTGGTCTGCAACCCCGGCTGCGGGCCCTGCCTGGGTATTCACCAGGGGGCGCTGGGCGACAACGAGACGGCGCTCGCCACGACGAATCGCAACTTCAAGGGCCGGATGGGCAACCCGGCTGCCGAGGTGTTCCTGTGCTCGCCAGCGGTGGCAGCGGCGAGCGCGCTGACCGGCCTTATTTCCGACCCGAGGGAGGTGGACTGAAATGGCGAAAGGCAAAGTCGTACTGAAACTCGACAACGATATCTCGACGGACATCATCTACCCGGGCCGATACATGGCGACGGTGCTGCCGACGGAGACGCCGCAGTTCGCCTTCGCGGACAACGCAGAGTTCAATCAGGCGCTCAAGGAGAAGCGGTTCCCCGCGGGTAGCTTCATCGTGGCCGGGGATAACTTCGGCTGCGGTTCCTCACGTGAACAGGCTGCCTCGTGCATCAAGGGCTACGACCTGATTGTCGTGGCCCGCAATTTCGCGAGGATATTCCTGCAGAACTCGATAAACGTCGGGCTGCAAATGATCATCTGCCGCGGTATCGAGGCCGAGGAGGGCCATGAACTGGAGATCAGGGACAACAAGGTCTGGAACCTGTCCTCCGGCAAGTCCTTTGCGATCGAACCGCTGCCGAAGGCCCGCCAGGCCATCATCGACGCGGGCGGGCTGATCCCCTACACGCGGCGACTGCTGCTGGAGCGCGGAGTATAAGTAGAATAAAAACCCGTTTTTCTGGAAATCAACTTGCGGGAATTCCGCTGCACTTGCCGCCTCTGCATGTGTCATTCGGCTTGCATACGCAACCGTCGCGTCAATCATTGGACCTGGCGAGCCAGACCTTCACGTGCAACCGGTAAAAGGTACTAATATGAAAATAAGGTCAAGCCTATTGCTGAAATTGATGTTTATCTTGGGAGCAATAGTTGATGGCGCAATTGCAGTATCGTGGTTCTTGATAGCATCCGGTATGAGAATACCGAATATACTCAATGGCTATGTTGGATCGGGTTCGGACTATCAACTGGCGATGTATATTGGAGCGATGTTTATGGCGGGCTGGACTGTAGTGTTGGCTTGGGGGGCCATAAAGCCAATTGAAAGAAGAGGTCTGCTTCTAATTACTTCTGTGCTTCTTTTTCTATCGGTCGTTGTCGAACTTGTGTTTTTTCAGGACATGCTGGGAGGCGCTGGATTTATATTTGGCGTAACCAAGCGCATATTGTTGGGCGTGTTAGCTACCGCAATCTATTTCTATTCGTTTGGAAGCATAGATAGAATCCACGAATCACGAGGCAAGACAGAATGAGCGAAACTGGCTTATTACTAAAGCGAGAGACAAAGGCAATCCCAAAATGTCTGCACTGCAAGAAGGATGTCGATACAGTTTCTTATAGAGAGCTCTCTGGTGGATTCTGGGGAAGAAGATACATTTACTTTTGCCCATCCTGCCGGAACACTTTGGGTGTTTCCCACCGCAAGGGATTCTTCATGGGCTAGTTGTGATAACTCAGGCTCAACCGTACAGACAGTGATAGATTTACGCTCACCGGGACGGCGGCTTTGACCCGGGCCGCGGTCAGTCGAATGCTACGATGGCGACAGGCAGCAAGCAACCCGAACGAAGTGATGGCAAGAATCGGCCGTAGCCGATTCGCAGTTAATCGAACCACTGACACGCAAATTACCGCCAAACCGCTGCTCTGTTCGCCGATGCGCAGTCCATTCCCTCTACTTCCAGCCTCGCAGCAAGGATTCGCGGCCATTTCGAATCGCTCCTGGCTACGCCAACTCGATAGAATTCCCTATCCTTTGATTTCAATCACAGTTTCGGGTATCGGTGACCAGGTTCTAACATCTTGTTATGACGAAGTGTCCGGAGGTGAGACATCGGTCACGTTACGATCTATCGCGTTATTGCTAGCCTCAATCCCAGGCTGGCAATTAGGTATCGAAGACCGGCTGACAACAGGGGACAGGCTCTGAGGCGTTCAGAGTCAATTTTGACCAGCGAGACACGACATGAAGTATCTGTCTGTATTACCGCCATTGGTTTTGTCCAGCCTGCTTGGAGCATGTGGCACGAACGGCGTAACATCGACATCCGTCGAACCGACTAGCTTGAGCGCAAGCGCAATTCTGTCGCCAGCCACGACGCACGACACGATTCTGCTGGTTAGCCTGGACAACGGCTCGGTCATCATGCAGACGATCAATACCAGCGCCGATCTGTGTTTCAAGAAAAATTCGGACAGTTCGACGACCTGCCTTACGCAAGGGGAGCCGGTCATAGACCCTGCCACCGATACCGTGATTGGTTTTGAGATGATCGAGAACCGTATCGAACTGATCGCTGATTCCGACTGAATCCTCCCAGGCGACCAACTCTATCGGGCAACTGACCGGCGGTATGCCGCCGCTCAGGCACCTGCGAACGATTGTTAGCGCGCAAGCTGTAAGTTTATAGTTTTCCTTTATTATCAAAGCGTTCTAAGAATTTCCTCGACATATTCTCTATCATAAAAGCTTCCGAGGAGAGTCACGGCCCACCGCTGTCGGCAGCTGGGTGATCCGCCAACGTTAGTGATCTGTCAACAGGTGGGGCTTGTCAATGATCGCGACAAACGGGAAGTCGTCAATACCTTTCAGTTAGTATCGCTCGACCTATTTGCGGGCCTCGGCTCGACATTGCTCTCGGCAGGGTGCATCAGCGCCTGGGTCGGATGCTAAACTTGGGAATTCCAGGCCATGTATTGCAACCGCCGCGAAGGCATAGCCATTGCAGGGGAAATAATAATGCAAAGATCTTACGCAATGAAAAGCAAGCTAATAATAACTGTAACCGTTGCTCTGGCAACTTTTGTGCTCGGAGGCTGCGCTAGCACACCTTGGGGTAATGGGCGTGCCTCGACGAGCGCAAGTGCCTCTGAAATTGAGTCGCAGAAGGCAGACCTGGCTCGTAGAGAAGAAGCGCTTGCGCAGCAACAGTCGCAGCTGGACGCCGAGAGAGTGCGGCTGGCAGATGCGCGTAACGAGTTGCAGTCCGAGTCGGCGGCAGCGCAGACGAGCGGGACCGGCAACGCCAGCGGTCTGATACCCCCCGACCCGAAGCCAGGTGAGTGCTATGCACGAGTGATCATACCTGCAAAGTACGAGACCGTTTCTGAGAGGGTGCTGAAGCGCGAAGCGTCTGAACGCATCGAAATCATTCCTGCCCGGTATGAAATAGTTGAAGAAACTCGCGTCGTTAAGGAAGCTGCGACCAAGCTGGAAGTCATTCCGGCTCAGTACGAGACCATTCAAGAGCGCGTACTGGTCAAGCCTGCGGCAACCAAACTGGAAGTTATACCTGCCATATACGAGACCATCGAGGAGCGCATACTGGTCAAGGCTGCAACCACCCAGACAATCGAAATTCCGGCGGTGTACAAATACGTTAAAGAGCGCGTGCTGGCTCAGCCAGCTCGCAACGAGTGGAAGCGTGTCACAGATATCGGCAGTGGCATCGCCGTGTCCGGTGCGACTCAAATGACCCAGCGCTTTGGCGACTACAAAGTCCTGGAAACGCGCGTCGAAGACACCGGCGATTTGATGTGCCTGGTCGAGATTCCTGCAACTTACAAGGAAATCGAGAAGCAGGTGCTTGCGAGGCCCGCCAGCACGCGTACGGTTGAAAGTAGTCCGGCCGAGTACAAGACGGTCAAGAAGACGGTCCTGAAAGCGCCCGCAACGACGCGTGAAGTCCCGATTCCGGCGAAGTACCGCATGGTCGAAGTGACCAGGGAGATTAGTCCCGAGACTACTCGCGAACTCGCTATTCCTGCCGTATACGGCTCCGTCTCAGTGACCAAATTGGTAGAGCCGACAAGCGAACGTCGGATCCCGATTGCCGCTGAGTACACGACGGTGACACGCAATAACAAAATTAGCGACGAGCGTAGCAAGTGGCGACCGGTTCTATGCGAAGTGAACATGACCCGCGAGAACGTCAGTGCCTTGCAGGCAGCGCTCAATGAAACGGGTTCCTGCCGATGCGGTCCGAACCGCAATGTATGCCAGGTCGATGGCATTATCGGTCAGTGCACGCTGAAAGCCGCACAGCACTTTGCCGAACGAAAAGGCCTTTCTTCGGGCAATAAGTACGTCACTATGGACGTGATTCGTGCCTTGGGTCTGAAATTCTGATCTGATCAGAAGACCTGCCTGAACAGTCGGGCATCGACTTGACACGAGCGCAGCGAGGGCAAGATGTAAGAGCGGCTACCGAGCCGGGCAACCTGAGAAGCAAAGGGTGTGAAATAGGGTTTGTTCCTACGTATTGCCAGACAGGATCGGGATTGGCTTCGCAAGACGCATCACGCCGGGAATGGTGAGCTGCGCTACGTCCTTTTCCACCAATGTGCGGTCGCGGAGCATGATCGAGCCGCCCAGCTTCAGACTCGCCAGCCGGATCTCCTGGATCATTCCTCCCTGGACGACCAGGTTCACGCCCTGCACGTCTATCCGGGCGGACACATTGAATGGGAAACTATGAACTGTGACACCACGCACGACAACGTCGACTGACGGCTCATGCACTGACTCGATAGTATGATTACTCACCGGGACAACATTGATGTCATCCGGCGGTGTCTGTTCGGGGTCGGCGTATTTGCGTATCTCCTTCCAACCGCTCCAGGCCTGACCGAGGAGATCGTCAAGCGCAATGTCGAGCGCTGTCAGTATTGCCCTCTTCAGCGCACCGCCTAGCACCCCACGATTAAACTTTTTGCGTTCCTTGTCCAGTTCCTTTTCTGCCTTGTCGATTCCCTCCGCGATCGACGGATCTTTTAGATCGAACGCGCCGTCATCATCGGCGGTCAGCGCTTCGCCGAGTGTCATTGTCATTGCCGCTCTCCACTAACCATTGAAATCACTACCCGACCCGCATCGCGCCGCACTCGCATCGAGACCGAATCGTCGGCAGTGGTCGAACCGATCACCCTGACACTTCCTCGGTCCGACTTCGGTTCGAACGTGACGAGATCGGTGCCCGTCGACACCGCCTTCAATCCCCAACCCACCAATGACAGGATCGCGATTAACACCAATAACCAAAACCATAACGGTATGTCCCGATTTACGGGACCTGGGGGCACCGGGGCCGCTTGCACCGAGACAAAAAACTTTTTTTCGACAGACTCGCCCGTACTGCGCCAGGCCCTTATTAGCGCTTCATAATTTCCTGGCTCTTTATAAATGTGGCGCAGTACAGTTGTGCCGTCGGGCTCGGGCAGAACGTTACGTTTGACGACATTGTCGCCATAGTCCACTTCGTAGCGCACCGCTTGCGACACGTCGCCGGTAAATGTGAAATCCGCCCTGGGGATCTCGATGTCGTTGTATATTTTCGGGTCGCTCGGCATGACCGAGAATCGTGCATATGATGGAGGGGGTGGGGGCGATTGCACCGAGACTAAAAGCTCATTTTCGATCAACTCACCCGTGTTACGCCAGGCTTTCATTCTTGCTGTATAGACTTTTGGATCCTCATAAACGTGGCGACGGACAACTTTGCCAGCCGAATCAGGCTCTATTTCACTTTCGACGACACCGTCGCCAAAGTTCAGTTCGTAGCTCTCGGCTTCCGTCACGTCCGCGGTAAATGTGAAATCTGCCCACGGGACCTCGACGTCGTCGATTTTCGGGTCGCTCGGCTCAACAAAGAAGTGTGCGTATGACGGCGGGGGTTGGGGAGCCGGGGGGGGCGCTTTCACCCGCACTTCGAGCGTAAGTTTGATCGGCACCTCGCGAGGGTCACACTCAGTGTCACGCCAGGCCTTCATCACCGCTACATAACTATCTAGCTTTGTATAGCGGTGTGAACGGACAGCTCTGCCGTCAGGCCCGGGCGTTATCTCGAGTGGCTCGTCGTCGTCGCCAAAGTCCAGTTCGTAGCACTTCGCGTCCGTCACGTCAGCAGTAAACTTAAAATCTGTCTCCAGGAACCCGACGCCGTATAGGACATCCGCGCCGCCCGGCTCAACCGAAAATCTCTCATGAGACTGTGCGCAGACTATGAGCGGCGCACCCAATACCAGCATGAGAAATAGTATTCGTGATCGAGCCTGCTGACACATGTTCAGCGCCTCCCGCCGCGGAACATTCTCTGGATACCGGGGTTGCGCAAGTACGTGTATCGGGCGATTGAGAACTTGCGCAGATCTGGCAGCGAAAGAACCTACTTTAAAGGTAATACACACTCAGGACCAGTTAAGGTCGGGCAGAGACAGGGTAACAGACATCGAGCGTACCTATTTCGCATCCTCTCGTGTTTGGGGAAATGCAATGTCGTCGGTCGAACCCCCGTGAATATGTACGCTGCAGAAACTGTGTGGAATCAAAATGCTCAGACAGTTGCATCGGAAAAGAAATACCGCCCATTGTCGACTTGATATTATCTAAAGACCTGCGCCCGGACTTCACGTACATCAGGACCAGGCTCAACCGCGCACTTTACATGAGCAAAACCAGAAATCGGACGTTCGCGGAACAGGGCGCCACGAGCCAGGCAGCGATCAGTGGGACATCAATTACTGCAATCGGGTCCGACGTTGTTGCTGACGGTCGAAGCGAGCCCCCGCTACCACTACTCTTTGCTGGGGCTGCCGTTCGGGCAGCCCTTCTTCGCTGAGGCCACTTCAGCCACTGGCACTCGATCTCTCAGAAAAAAGGTTAAAGACGCCGTTTAGCTGATTTGCAGTCGCTCGCGGGCCTCCGGAGTCTCCACCGTGCTTGCGCCTGTACGGTATGGGACTTCCTTATCTGCAAGCAATTCTCGCCAGCAAAGGGCCCCGCTGGAAAGTAATTCGATGGTGACAGTGTCGTAACTGTCGCCCATATATTGTGATTGATCTTCGCGTTCCTGGCGGTACGTCGTCGAAACCCTGTAGGCCGTGGACGTAAGGCCACCCATAGCTTGCTATATACTGCGCCTACCCGAATTTTCGCAACGCGCCAGAGGGGTCATATTGTCCGAAAGCAGACGCAGGATTGCGACGCTGCTAGCTGCGGATGTGTCCGACTACAGCCGGCCGCAGGCATCTAGCGAGCCCCAGGCCGCGGAAGCCTTGGACATCAGGCGGGAGATCGTCCAACACCTGATCGCCGAACATGGCGGGCGCTACTTAAGCACCGTTGGCAACAGCCGCATCGCAGAGTTTTCCAATGCCGTCGATGCCGTGCACTGTGCGGTTGCGATTCAGCAAGCCATGCTTGGCGAGAACGAGCCGCTGCGCCCGGATAAGCGTGTTTTGCTGCGTATCGGGTTGAACGTCGGCGATGTCACGGAGGAAAACGGCAATCTTTCTGGACACGGTGTCGACGTTGCCGTAGGGCTACAGGCGTTGGCCGTGCCGGGGGGCATATGCCTGGCCGGTTCGGTGTACGAGCACGTAAAACACAGAACGCATGTGGGTGTTGAATTCGCAGGTGAAAAGAGGGTAAAGAATATTCGCGAGCCGGTAGCCATCTACCAGGTCGTGGAGCCCGGGGTAGAGAAAGGCTACATCTCGCTGTGGGCAGAACTCAGGCGGCGCAATGTCTTCAGAGTGGGCGTGGCCTACGCCGTCGTGGCGTGGTTACTGATCCAGGTCGCGGACGTCGTACTGACCACATTCGATACTCCTCGCTGGATCATGCAGGGCTTCATCTCCTTGATCATCCTGGGCTTCCCAATAGCCCTGGTGTTAGCTTGGGTCTACGAGCTAACTCCGATGGGGCTGAAACGCAGCGATGATATGTTGCGTCAAGCAAGCATTCGGTGGCTGACAGGCAGGCGATTGGACGGTGCAATCATCAGTCTGCTGGTCATGGCGGTGGTGTTCCTGGTTTACGAAAACTATGTGTCGAAAGGCCTCGCCGGCTTGAACGACGCAGAGCCAGTTTCCGTCGCAGTATTACCATTCGAAAATCACAGCGTAAATGCCGCAGATGAATACTTTGCAGACGGCCTTGCCGATGAATTGCTCAGTGCGCTCAGCAGAATCCGCGAGCTCAAAGTTGCCTCGCGGACATCATCTTTTTATTTCAAAGGAAAGGACGTCGATATTGGCACGATCGCCTCGACACTGATGGTCAACAATATACTGTCAGGCAGCGTACGCCGAGACGGAGAGCGTATCCGGGTAACAACTTTGCTGGACGACACCAAGACCGGCAGTTTGTTATGGAGTGAGACTTACGACCGAAAATTTCAGGATATCCTCGACATTCAAAGCGATATTGCCCGATCGGTGGCATCCGCGATTGTGCCGGTACTGTCACGCGAGTCACAGGTTCAGATCGTGGCGCACCCAACCGAGAACACCGACGCGTATGACTATTACCTCCGTGGTCGCGACTATTTACGACAACCGGCGGAGGCAACAACTCTTGCTAGCGCGGCCGAATTGTTTGACAGAGCGATTGTTCTCGATCCGCGCTTTGCTCAGGCGTACGCCGGTCTGTGCGAAACGCACTTAGGCAGTTACGAGTTCGCGAGGAGTCCGGAGTTCTTTGAGAGGGCTGAGGTTGCGTGTCACCGCGCGCTAACGCTGAACGATAGTCTGTGGGAAGTACACGTCGCCCTGGGAAACCTTTATCGAATTAACGGCCAGTTCGATGAAGCAATTCTGAATCTGGAGACGGCAATCGAGCGGCAGCCAAACGCAGTCAGCCCCTATCTCGCACTCGCACAAACTTATGCAGGTCAGAATCTTTTTGAACAGGCGGAGGCAACATTCCGGCGGGCGGAAGAGGTGGAAAGCGGATACTGGGGCGTCCACAGAGCCTTTGGGAATTTCCTGTATGACCTGTCACGTTATGATGAAGCCATCCAGCGTCATCTGAAAGTCACGGAACTGGCGCCGGATAGCGGCATTGGATATGACAACTTAGGTAATACCTATCTTGCGCTCGGTGATTTGGAGCAGGCCGAGAACGCATTTAACGCCTCGCCTTTGCCCTCCCGTTGGACCTATGCCAACCGGGGGCTCGTCTATTATTATCGCGGTGAATTCACCAAGGCAGTCGAGGACCAGAGGCAGGCTATCAATCTTGCTCCGGAAGTCCATTCGGCCTGGGGGTATCTGGGGGACGCGTATCGCTTCGTCCAAGGCGAGGAGAAAAATGCCTACGATGCCTATAAAAGGGCGATTCAACTTGCCGAAGGAGAATTGACGATCAACCCGGATGATTGGGACAGCGTTGGACGCCTGGGTCTGTACTACGCGCATACCGGACGCCTCGATCAGGCGAGAGCTCAGCTCGAACAGCTACTCGAGCTCACCTCCGATCCAACCGCGTTTTACTACGCAACACTGCTGAGTTTGCAGCTAGGCGACATGGATGGCGCGTATGATTACTTGCGGCAAACTATCGAAGGCGGATGGTCGCGAGCGCTACTCGCGGGGGACCCGGACCTGGTGGCTCTGCGGGGCCGGACCGCGTATGAGGCGCTGCTGGCAGAGCCTCAAGATTGACAGAGCTCTGGCATTGGTCGCTGAATAATGGTGGTAGTATTAAGTCACCAACAGGAAAATAAGAGCCAACAAGGGGAGGCACCACTATGACAACGGAAAAGAAAGCGGAATCACGCGGCGGTCCGGGCAAATCGCGCGGCGGTCCGGGCAAATCGCGCGGCGGTCCGGGCAAATCGCGCGGCGGCCCGGGCAAATCACGCGGCGGCCCGGGCAAATCACGCGGCGGTCCGGGCAAATCACGCGGCGGTCCGGGCAAAAAACGCTGAAAGTGATCGGCTAGGCCCGGCGCAGCTGTCGTAATCGCTGGCACTGACCTCGTAACGTCAACAGGGCTGTGCTGTCCTCAGGGCAGTTGCGGGTTTGCTGGCGGCTTTGCGCATGTCTACACCGGACCCGATCCATTTCGAAGGTATTGCCACCAGCAATGGGAGAAGCTGACATGGCCAAGGGAATCTCGTTACACATAGGCGTTAACAAAGTGGATCCGGGCGAGTACCCAATGGCGCCGACACATGCGGGGTGGGAAATGGTCGTTGTGCCCCAGGACGGTGGTGGTCGTGCGCGCTTCCCCGGTAATTTCGATATTGGTTGGGAGGGGCCTTTGGCGTCCTGTGAAAAGGACGCAGAGGACATGTTCCAATTGGCCGAGAGCCAGGGCTTCGAGTCAACGATTCTCAAGACACACAAAGCAACCGCGGAAAGTGTGGAGGATGAGATCCGTAGCGCTGCGAAACAACTTAAGACGGGCGACATATTTTTTCTGACGTATGCTGGTCACGGGGCGCAGGTCGAAGATATATCGGGCGACGAAAAGGACAGCGATTCTTTAGACGAAACCTGGTGTTTGTATGACCGGATGTTCCTGGATGACGAGCAGCAGGCGCTGTTTGCGAAATTCGCCAAGGGTGTCGGAATTATCGTCTTGTCCGATTCCTGCCACAGCGGTACCGCTACTCGATCAGGAGCTTCGGACGAGGAGAGAGATCGCAAACGGCGCGGAATACGCGCCGTGACGGAAAGGACAGCCAAGGCAATATATGAGGGCAACCAGGACAAATACGACCGCATCCAAAATAATCTCGAGCGCCGCGCGAAGCCTAAGGCCAGCCGAATCCTGATCTCCGCTTGTCAGGACCATGAACATGCCATGGGTGATGACGACAACGGTATGTTTACGCATGCGCTCAAGAAAGTGTGGAACGATGGTAAATTCAAGGGCAACTACGAGGACTTGGCCAAAAAGATAAAGGCGGAACTCAAGAAGGACTACAAAGCCGCGGTGAAGCGCGCGGGCGGTGACAAGAGCAAAGTCGAAGGTCAGGTACCGAATTTCGTTTGCATCAAAGGGGCGTCGGCGGCGGCCCTGGCTGAGCTCGTGAAAAAGCGGCCGTTTTCGATCTAGCTCTTTATCGATTAGTGAATGGTCGGTGACCAAGGCCATGTGATACAGATTCAAATGGACATACTTTTCGTTTCGGCAAATTCCCCAAATGCATATATCGACATAGAGCGAGAGCATAGGACGTTGCAAAAGCTGGTTGCAACGGGCAACCATTCATTGCAAGTGCTGCCCGCCGCCGAGGTCACGGATTTGCGAGACGCCCTCAGGGCGAACAAGAAAGACAAGGGTTTCGACGTCCTTCATTTCAGCGGACACGCTACGGAAGAAGAGGGTCTTCATTTGAGAGGCGAGGGTCGCCGAAAGGAGGTCCTTAGCGGCGACACGCTAAAAGCGTTTCTCAAAGGGGCCGAGGTGAAGCTCGTTGTGCTCAACGCGTGTCATAGTGAAGCTTTGGCGATCTCAATAAGCGAGGTAGTTCCGGCCGCTATCGGTACGACTCGTGTGATCCGGGATGTTGTAGCCAGACGGTTCACGCGCAACTTTTACGGCGCCCTGAAAGACAACGCTACCGTAAATGAGGCTTTCGAGGCCGCCCTGAAGAAAGGGAAGCAAGGCAGTTCTGCGTATATGCATGCCGGCGAGAACCTGAACATTACTGTAGTTCAAAACGCAACTCCGGAGATGGTGTAAACATGTTACAGATCATCATCGAGAGACTAAGCGGCGCCGGAGCCGCATATCAATTAATTAGGTTTGGGGGATCGACGATGCAATCCACTATTCTCGCGTCTAACGATTCTGCAGCAGAATCTATGATCGTTCGAATTGCTTTCATGATGTTCATGATGGTGTGTTTTGCTTTCCAATAATTTCGCTGATCGAACGGCGCCATTGATGGGTTTTCAGCCCAATGGCTGGGGGACAGATGGCTATTTCCTATGACATTCCGTCTAACAAGCGACCGCACTGGCCATCAGAGCAAGACTTCAAGTTCAAATATGTTGTTGACGGTCAACCCGTAGGATTTGGCCGGGTCAAGGTTCATTGGGCCGGTGACGGTATCCACTGTGGAGAAGACTTTCTGCCGTTCGACGCCATTCTTGACACGACGACACGTGGCACGAGGATCGCGATACTACTCGCTCCGAATTTTAGCCCAACCGGGAAAATGGCCAAGCGCCTCATGGCAGGCCCCATGATCGCGATTGAACCTTCGGGTGTATCGGCCAGGCAACTCGAGATGGCTATCGATCGGCGCTGCTCGGCCAGAGAAGCTGCGGCGAGACGGCGTCAACTGGTGACTGACGGGCACGCGGATCTGGTCCGTGAGGAAATATGTCCAACCTGTGAATCAATGGTTGATCTTTCAGGACTGGAGCGAACGGACTACACCTACTGTCGATTCTGCGAATCTCTTTTTACTCGCGATAAATGTATTAATGGCAACGAGTACAGAACCTGTGACCAGTGCAAAATGTTTGACCATATTCAGCCTTACACCGAGTTCTATTTCTATTTCTTTGTGATTTTGTACGGGTTTTCTTATAAGCAGGTTTTCCTGTGCCACAGCTGTGCCAACAAGCTGTTTCTGAAAGCTCTCGGTCTCAATTTGATATTCGTGCTAGGCGTTCCAGGCGCAATATGGGTGAAGTTAAAATCAATTATGAATCGCAAGCATGACTTTGAGGGTCTCGATAAAGCGAATTCGTTGTCCAGGTCGGGAAAACCTCAGGAAGCATTACAGTATTACCAGGCAATCCTTGCCAATTATCCCAACCACCCTGCAATACTCATGAACAAAGCGTTAGGCCAGTACAATGGCGACGATCAGTCGGGAGCGGTAGCAACGCTGCAGGAGTCCCTGCGAGCCTGTAACCACTACCGGCCAGTCTTGAGGATGCTGAATCAGTAGAGCGACTCAGGCTGGGAATGGCCTCAGCCGCATTTCCTGAGTTCTCGACGAACCTCAACGCGGGTGGGCACAACGAAGTTGATTCGCACTGGATCAAGGCGCGTCAGCGTGTCTACCGCAGCTACACGAGACCGTCCCATTTGATGCTCCCGGTCGTTGATCGACAATAGATAGCAGTTCCGACGGGCTTGCACTGGGAGCTGGGAATTTGGGGATCTGGGGATCGGACCCCTCACTGTCTAATTGGCTGCCTCAGCTGAGAGCAGCTGCTGATCAGCACCGAAATGGTAGCTGAAAGTCAGCCCCAACATATCGACACCCGGATTGCTGTTGCTCAATCCCGCATTGGATGTGTGTTGGTATCGAAGCAGGAGGCAAGTTTTTCTTTGTCGATCCAAATAGGCGCCGAGTCCCAGGAAGCTGGTAAAGAAGAAGTTGCCGCCGAGGGGCTTGCCGCCAAATTGAGATTTGCCGACATAAGTCGGGTGCGAGCCGAAATCCACAAACCATCTGCCCGGTTCGCTCTTGCTCATGTTGAACCGGTAGGTGGGGCCGAAGGAAACAAATAAAGCCGAATCGCTGCCACGTTCCAGCAGGCCGGCAGCGAGATCCAGCTTGCTTGGTACCCAGAAACCCCTGGACACCGTGTTTACCCGGTAGCTGAGCAAGAGGCCGTGCTGACGCATCCCGCTGAATTTCTTCACCGAGTCTGCCGAGAGAATGCCGACCGAACTGAGTTGAATATCGGCACGCGCCGACGGTGCGACAAATATCGCACACAGAACTACCGCCAGGCTTGATTGCAGCTTACTCATCGGCTCCCCTTTTTGTTGTCGTGGCGCCGACTCCCGCCAGCCTCTTACTGCTGCGGAACTCATGAGGCGCACTCCCGCACGCCTCTATTTGAGGCCCATTTTTCGCCGGTTTAGACAATAAATCAACTCTATTTCGGCCTATGGGCGGTTCCGGGCCTGAAAACCGGCCTGTGTAGCATGACGAATTGCGTTGCGCGCCCCCTGAAGATTGCCTTATAATTCGCGGCCTGCGAGGTGGTGGGATCAGGCTGATAGCTGGCTTGTTCCACCCCCGCTACCAGATTCTTGGTAGAAACAAAGCCCCGCTATGGGGTTTTTTGTTGCCCGGGCCAGATTCCGGGCAGGGCTAAGGAGCAGAATAAGAATGGGCCGGAGGCCCATTTTTCGTTTTACGAACATATAGTTAGGTGATTTAGTCGGTGAGCCGTGAGGAATTGATGAAGGTGCTGGAACCCGCCGTGGAACGTCTGGGTTACGAATTAACGGACCTCGAGATCAAGCTCGAGGGCCGGCAGGGCGTCATCAGGCTTTTCATCGATAAAGCCGACGGGGTCGGGCTGGAGGACTGTGAAACGGTAAGCCGGCAGATCAGCGCACTACTGGATGTTGAGGATCCGATACCGGGGCGCTACGTGCTTGAGGTGTCTTCCCCGGGGCTGGATCGAAAGTTGACGAAAGTTGAGCATTTTCAAAGATTTATGGGCGAAAATGTCCGGGTGAAATTGCGCTTTCCGGTCGAGGGACGAAGAAATTTTCGCGGCGCATTGAGGGCCGCGAACGAGGAAAACATAGAAGTCGAGGTGGATGGCGAGTCGCATCGTTTGTTGATGGCGACGATTGAGTACGCCAGGTTGGTGCCGACGCTTTAGCGGAGTAGCAGGTAAATGAGTAAAGAAATTCTGATGGTTGTCGATGCCGTTTCGAACGAAAAGGGCGTCGAGAAAGAGATCATATTCGAGGCCATCGAAGCGGCACTGGCGTCTGCAACTCGCAGCCGGCACGGCGAAGATATCGAGGTTCGCGTTGCGATCGACCGCGAGACAGGCGAGTACGACACGTTCCGGACCTGGCTCGTGTTCGAAGACGATTCGCCGGACCTCGAGTTCCCGGATCGCGAGCTGCGCATGATCGACGCTGTCGATATCGACGAAAATGCTGAGCCGGGCGGCCACGTCGAGGTACCGATGGAGTCGGTCGAATTCGGCAGGATCGCCGCGCAGACTGCCAAGCAGGTGATCGTGCAAAAGGTCCGCGAGGCTGAGCGCGAGCAGGTCGTTGAGGAATACGAGGACCGGGAAGGTGAACTGTTGTCCGGCATCGTCAAGCGGGTCGACCGCAATGGCGTATATATCGATTTGGGAGGTAATGCCGAAGGATTTGTATCCCGTGACCAGATGATTCCGCGCGAGCCCGTTCGCCCGCAGGATCGCATGAAGGCACTCTTGACCGAAGTTCGGTCGGAACAGCGCGGGCCACAGCTCTTCATGACACGAACCTCGCCACAGTTCCTGATCGAACTGTTCAAGATCGAAGTTCCCGAAGTCGGCCAGGGACTGATCGAGATTCTTGCCGCAGCACGGGATGCCGGACTGCGGGCGAAAATCGCGGTCAAGAGCAATGACGCAAGGATCGACCCGGTGGGTGCATGCGTCGGTATGCGTGGCTCTCGTGTTCAGGCGGTTTCAAACGAACTGGCCGGCGAACGTGTCGACATTATTCTCTGGGACGACAACGCGGCCCAGTTCGTGGTCAATGCCATGTCGCCCGCCGAGGTGGTGTCCATCGTGGTCGACGAAGACGCCCACAGCATGGATATTGCCGTCGACGAAGAAAAGCTGTCGCAGGCAATCGGCCGTGGCGGTCAGAACATTCGTCTCGCGAGTGAACTTGCCGGTTGGGAACTCAATGTAATGACGGAAACCGACGCGGAGCAAAAGAGCGAAACGGAAATGCGTACGCTGATCGAACTGTTTTCCAAACAGCTCGACGTGGACGAGGAAGTCGGGCTCATTTTGGTTCAGGAAGGTTTCTCAACGATCGAAGAAGTGGCTTACGTACCGGCATCAGAACTCGCTGAAATCGAGGAGTTTGATGAGGACATCGTCAACGAGCTGCGCACCCGCGCTCGTGATGTGCTGCTGACCCGGGCGATCGTCCAGGAAGAGAAGATCGACGAGGCCGAGCCCGCTGAGGACCTGATGAGTCTTGAAGGCATGGACAAGGGTCTCGCGTTCAAACTCGCAAGCGAAGGTGTTTTAACGCGGGAAGATCTCGCGGAGTTGGCAACGGACGATTTGCTCGAGATCAAGGAAATGGATCAGGAAGAGGCTGCGGCGCTGATCATGAAAGCGCGCGCGCACTGGTTTGAAACGGAACAACAGGCCTGATCACTGGTTCATCAGGAGTTAGACAATGGCTGACGTCACAATTGCACAATTTGCAGATGTATTGAAAGTTCCCGTCGAGAAGTTGCTGGCACAACTCGACGAGGCGGGCATCGAGGTCAGTGGATCGGAAGACACGATTTCCGAGGACGCCAAGCTCGAACTCCTGACACACCTCCGGCGCAGTCACGGCCAGGAGGATACTTCGGTTTCTGATGGCGCCCCGCGCCGAATAACGCTTCGCCGCAAGTCGCTGTCGGAGCTGAGGTTGGCAGGCGCGCAGGGTCGCTCGCGCACGGTTAACGTAGAGGTTCGCCAGAAGCGGACCTATATCAAGCGAAACGTGCTCGAGGAGCAGGCACAAAAGGAACAGGAGGAACTCGATCGCAAGCGCAAGGAAGAGCAGGATCGCCTTGATGCCGAGAAACACGAGCAGGAGCGTTTGAAGGCAGAGAAGGAAGAGCAGACACGGCTGGAGGAAGAGGGCCGCCGCA
>Ga0255052_10000451_pt1 | contig 33276 bp, 33 predicted proteins | sample JV7_2_21_MG_FD_188632 | JGI IMG/M metagenome (GOLD analysis project Ga0255052, IMG submission 188632) | Seawater microbial communities from Jervis Inlet, British Columbia, Canada - JV7_2_21 | ecosystem: Environmental > Aquatic > Marine > Inlet | place: Canada: British Columbia | collected...
ATCTGAATCCCAATATTAGAAAGTTTCTAGAAAGTTATAATAATTGATTGTTTTATATAATAATAACTATTAAGCAATTCGCCCAGTTTCGCAGAGATCAGCGCTGTCGTGCGCCGGCACCATGATAGGGTAAGCTGCGCCCATGTTCGATCCCGCCGATATTGAAACGCTGAAAAAATCCCTGAATACCCTCGCACAGGGCTTTTCCGAGCTGCCGGAATTTTCTCCTCACGTCGATCGCGCTGCAATGGATGCCGTGCTGATCGACGCAGCAGAGAGAATGCAGGAGAACTATCCCTACTACCATCCCCTGTATGCAGGGCAAATGCTGAAGCCTCCACACCCCGTTGCACGCCTGGCCTATGCGATGTCGATGTGGATAAATCCGAACAATCATGCACTGGACGGTGGCATCGCCAGTTCGGCGATGGAAAAGGAATGCATTTCTGCACTGGGCTCCATGTTCGGCCTGGACTCGCCCCTCGGCCATATCTGCGGCGGTGGCACGGTGGCGAACCTGGAGGCGCTCTGGGTCGCCGGTCGACTTCATCCGGGCAGGAAAATATTGGCATCGAATCAGGCACATTACACGCACGGGCGGATAAGCGATGTCCTTGCGCTCGACTTCGCCGAAACTGCGGTCAGCCCTGACGGCAGAATGGATGTCGATTCTCTGCAGGCATTGCTTGCACAAGGCGATGTCGGGACCGTCGTCGTTACCTTGGGTACCACTGGCGTCGGGGCGGTCGATCCCCTGCATGAGATTCTCGAGCTGCGCGACAAGTACGACTTTCGTATTCACGTTGATGCTGCCTACGGTGGTTACTTTCATATCGCGAGCAAACTCGATGACAGTGCCCGTCGAGCTTTCGACCGGATCCATGAAGCCGATTCAATCGTCGTCGATCCTCACAAGCATGGGCTGCAGCCTTATGGATGCGGCTGCATTCTGTTTCGCGACGCCGAAGTTGCCGCTTTGTACGCACATGACTCGCCCTACACCTATTTCACTAACGGCGATCTGCATCTCGGTGAGATCGGCCTGGAATGCTCGCGTGCCGGCGCCGCCGCAGTGGCGCTTTGGGCAACCCAGCAATTGTTGCCGATGAATCCAGGTGGAGAATATGCCACGTCATTGGACAAGTGCCTCCTTGCTGCCCGACAGCTGTGGATCCGGCTCGATGAGAGCGATCATTACCAGCCCCTGATGCAACCGGAAATCGATATCGTCGTTTATGCGGCAGTTGCCGACGACATCGCGGCGTCCAGCACCAGGGCCAGAAACATATTTACTCGCGCGGCAGAGGAGAATCTGCACCTCGCGCTGATCGAGCTGCCGACAGATATGGTGAGAAATTACCGGCCTGGACTGAGCGGCAATGAGGAAACTGTGACCTGTCTGCGCTGCTGCCTGATGAAGCCGGAGCACATCGACTGGGTCGATGAAATTATTGCCATACTGGAATCGTCAGCAGTCTGATCAATCACAGATGCGCTCAGCTAGTCGGATTTTCCTGACCTGTAAAAGTGAACCTCTACTTTTTCCACAGTCGCCAGGCCCTCGCCAACGGCGTCATCGATGAGTGGCAGAAATGCCTGTATTTTCTCCTCGCTATCGACGATTTCGACCACGAGCGGAAGATCGTTTGAAAGACGCAGAATCTTCGCCTTATGCAGTCGGCTATGAGCGCCGTAACCCTCGAGCCCTCTTAGCACCGTTGCCCCAGCCAGTCCATTCTCCCGTGCCTGGCGAACGATCCACTCGTAGAGGGGCAGTCCTTCGTGTCTATCGCTTTCCCCGATGAAAATGCGGAGGAGCTTCCCGTTCTTTGGAAGAACCATGGTCAGCCTACCTAGTTGCTGTCAATGTATAACCCAGCCACACCAATGCCAGACCGAGGATGACTTGCCCTCCAACGTTCGCAGTCGCTCGAAGGTACTCAGCATCCTTGATCATCGCGAATGTCTCGTAGCCAAAGGTTGAGAAGGTCGTGAAGCCCCCGAGAATTCCGATGAGGGCGAAAATGCGGAATTCCGGTCCGAACAGCTGTCGTGACTCAGCGAGTCCAACGATCACCCCGATCGCGAAACAACCGACGAGATTCACCACCATAGTTCCGTACGGGAATGTCGCGAATGGTACTTGCCGGTGCACCAGCCCGCTAAGACTATATCGCGCGAGGGCGCCAATGAAGCCTCCCGAACCGACGATGGCTGCGTTAATCAGTGTCGCCTTCAAATTTTTTTTCCACCATAGTGCCGCTGTCTAGCTATTGGCTTAGCTCACTGTTGCAAGTGTCTGGTGCGACGCTTGCAAATGCAAGCTGCGTGACTGGCGTCACATTTTGCCCGGTTGTCCATTGCTAGACTGAAATCACCTGGAAATTCCTGTGATCCTCGAAAATGGCCAGTTCAAAAAACAGCGCAAGCGAAGTGCAGGACCCATCGTCCGACGCCATACAATCGATCGAGAAGATCGACCTGAAAGCCATGTCCTACATACAGCTACGTCGCCTGTATGCCACAGTGATGCAGGCAGTTGACAATGTTGGCGAGGAACTGACGATCCGAGCGGAAGAAGACAACGGCGGAGACACCGTCAGAATTCCGGTTCCCTCGGAAGCAAAATAGTTTTTTCGATTTGCCGATTCAGGCAAGCATAAAACTGGCTTCGCAATCGGCGATCAGTGTATCGTCTGCTGCAGTTCTTGCTTCACCTTTCAAAACGACCAGGCGACGGCGTTCCTGTTCTATCCAGCCACTGAGATTGATCGTCTGGCCGACTTCCAGTGCTTTGCGATAGCGGATCTCGCATTTTGCTGTGTGAGCTTTCTTTTCCTGCAGATACAGTACGTTCGCCATCACGTCATCCAATGCGGAGTAAATGATGCCGCCATGCACCGTGTTCCTGTAGCCGACGTGTGTCTCCGCCGGGGTAAAGACGCCTGTGCAAATACCATTTTTCATCTGGAATCTTATTTGCAGCCCGATCGGATTGTCCGGTCCACACGCAAAGCACATGGCCGCCGCTTCTGCCAGACCCTTTCTTGTCAAAATCCTGCCTCCATCTAATGCTCGATCAATTCCGGATACGCCGGCAGCCATCTATACGCCTCGATGCTTGCATGCATCTCGTCCTGACTTGTTTTCTCGGCAACGCCATCAATCACCGCCTGATTGGCAACCGCCAGTCCGACTTCACCGCTGACGTCCCACAATCTCGTTACTTCCGGCATCAGGCAGGAATCGGATAGCTCAGCGCTGCTCAGACCATCGGCAAGCGCTTCTGCGGCCGCAGTGATCATGTCATCGGTGATCCGCGATGCGCCGCTAACAACCGTCCCAAGGCCGACCCCAGGAAAAATAAACACGTTGTTGGCCTGTCCAATGCGTCGCGGCGCACCGCGTATCGACACATCAGCGAACGGGCTTCCCGTTGCGATGAGCGCGCGCCCCTCGGTCCAGCGAAGTATCAGTTCCGGCTCCGCCTCGCTGATCGCCGTTGGATTTGACATAGGAAGAATTACCGGGGTGCCCACGGATGCAGCCATTGCGCGAACGCTCTTTTCATCAAATGCGCCGGCGCGCCCGGATACGCCAATCAGTACTGTCGGCCGATAACTCTGAATGACTCGGTGCAAATCTCTTCTGCCTTCGTCACCCAGATCCAGCGTCTGCACCAAATCCTCGGGCCAGGCTAGTTCCTGCTTGTACTCTTCCATCCCTACGCGGCCGTCGCTGATCACTCCCTTGCTGTCCATCACGAGAACCGACTGTTGAAGGTCACTACCGGCGACCCCGTTGCGCTTCAACTGGCTTCGTAATTGCCGAACAATGCCGAGCCCGGCAGCGCCGGCACCATACATCAGGATGCGACCGTCCTCGAATGGGTCACCCGTTATTTTGCAGGCAGCAAGTACGCAAGCAAGTGCGACTGCGCCGGTGCCTTGGATATCGTCATTGAACGACGGTACCTGATCCCGGTAACGGTCCATGATGTGCAAAGCGTTGTCCTTGCGAAAGTCCTCCCATTGAATCACGACTTCGGGAAATACATTTCGCGCCGCCGAAACGAATTCGTCGACAAGCGCGTAATACGCTGTGCCGCGAAGCCGTTTTTCGCGCCAACCGAGGTACAGCGGATCATCCAGCAGTGACTGATTGTTTGTTCCTACGTCGAGGCTGATCGGCAATGTGCGGGCAGGATGGATACCGGCGCCCGCGCAATAGAGACAAAGTTTGCCGACGCTGATTGCCATCCCGCCAACGCCCTGATCGCCGATGCCGAGAATTGATTCGTTATCTGTGACCACCATTAGTTGAACGTCACTGAACGGTGCGGCGGTTCTGATTATGCCTTCGACACGTCCCTGCATGTCCGGCGTAATCCAGATGCCGCGGGCGCGACGAAAGACGCGACTGTAATACTGAGATGCCGCGCCCACTGTCGGCGTATACACGATTGGCAGAAATTCTTCGAGGTGCAGGCTTAGCACCTTGTAGAACAGGTGCTCGTTTCTGTCCTGCAGGAGCCCGAGATCGATATTCTGGCCGACCGGGTCCGGGTTATAGGTGATAGTCCTGTAGGTGCGATCGGCCTGGGTCTCAATATCGTTATGGTGCGACGGCAGCAAACCGACCAGACCGAAGCGCTCACGCTCCTCCTGTGTGAACCCTGTTCCCTTGTTGTAAAGCGGATAGCGGAGCAGAGACGCGCTAAGAAACGGGACTCTTAGCTGGTCTCCTCTGGCAGTCCGCTTCAGGTCGTACTTTTTCATTTCGTTCCAGTCAGCACTTGGATTTACTGTACTGCGCGGTCGATGACTATCGATATCTCCCGGGTCTCTGATGGTCGTATGATCTTTTCCCCGTACCAGTCGCCCACCTGTGCGACCGGCTGTCCCGACAAAGATACTCTGGCAATGATCTCCAACTCGGAAAATCCTGAAAGCGGGCGGCCCTCTACCATCGCGTCAGAATCGCTGAGCGCGATCACGGCAGGAAAATCTGCGACACGCCGCCTGACCGCCGCAATCGGTGGTCTCGGTTGTGCGGGGTCACGGGCGATGATGAATACGGTCGCGTTCGGGTCGACAACACTCGCAACGTCGGGTGCCAGTTCAATGGCGGCCGAAACGACCGAAGCGACAGGTGTCTCCTGGATGGCGACCTCTTCACCGCGCAACTCTGCAATGCGCTGTTGCAGCACGCCCTGAATGTCTTCCGGAGGCGACGTTGCAAGCAGGGCCTCCCACCTGTCGGCAGCGAGGAACTTTTCTCCTCTTTCGATCGCCACGAGGCCGCCGTAAAAAAGCGCCTTGGGATTGTTGGGCGCAACAGCAATCGCATTTTCGAACAACTCGCCGGCACGGCCCGCCAGGGTAGTCGGGTCTTGCCTCCAGATGACTTCACCCAGATCGACGAGCGTCTGGCCGTCGGATGACGATTCGATTCGTACCGCGTGCTCGAAAGCCTCGACGGCTTTGTCGTATTGCCCCATTTGAGCATAGGAACGGCCCAACATTTTCCAGCCGGCCAGATCGTCCGGATTCTCCTGCATTCGCCGGTCGAGTCCGGCGACCATCTCCTCGACGCTCGCCATTTCGGCTTCCGCGGACTGCCCGTCCGGGGTGCCGATGTAGGTATACAGACCACCTGATAATGCGATGACGAGAACGATCGCCGCGACCGATGGCAGCGACAGCCCTTTTTGATGTCGTGCAAGCGGCCAGATAACGAAGCTGGTGGCGGCAAGCAGCATCAAGCCCAGGATCAGCCAGATCATGCGCTAGCCTGAATCAGAGTCATCGTCGATCGACAGGGTCATGCGGCCCCTAACCACTTTGACAGCAATAAGCCCGCCGACAGCAATGAGGAGAAACGGCGCTATCCAGAGCGCCAGCGTCTTGCCCTGCATCCTCGGCCGGTAAAGCACGAAGTCGCCATAGCGCGCGACCAGATAGTCATAGACTTCTGCATCCGTCTTGCCTTCTTGCAGCAATCGTCGTATCTCGCGCCGGAGGTCATCGGCAAGAAACGCATTCGAGTCCTTGATGGTCTGGTTTTGACAGACAAGACAGCGAACTTCCGAACTGATCTTCTCGTAACGTGCCTGCATTGCAGGATCGTCAAATGCATCTCCCGCGTCTATCGCGAATGCCAGTGCGTAGGCAAGCATCATGATTATTGCGAAACCGATGCGCGTCATTCCTTGCCCCCCTGTGCCGCGAGAATCTTCGGCAGGAAGTCTTCCTGCCAGACTTTTTCGGTCATCGGGCTGATGTGCTTGTGCAGAATGATACCGTTCTGATCGATCAGGAAGGTTTCCGGCGCGCCATAGACGCCCCAGTCGATGCCGACACGCCCGTCTTCGTCGTATGCAGATGCGACATACGGATCGCCCAGCTGCTGCAACCAGACGAGCGCCGGCGCGCGGCGATCACGCCAGTTGAGGCCGTAGATCGGAACGCCGCTTTCGCTGGCCAGTTTCAGCAGATATTCGTGCTCCTGACGGCAGCCGCCGCACCAGGTCGCCCATACGTTTACCAGCGCAAGCAGGCCTTCGTAATCTGCGCTGCCGACGGTGGCGCCCGGATCTTTCAGGCGAGGCAATTCGAACTGCGGCGCCTGTTTGTTGAGCAACGGCGAAGGGACCTCTGACGGATCGCGATTCAACCCGAGGATGAACACGGGAATCATGATCGCCAGGACAATCAGCGGTGCGAGATATCTTGACATCAGGCTGTCTGCTCGCCGAGCGACGATTTCTCAGCCGACCTGACGGCGCCCTTGGCAAATTCATATCTCCGGTCGCTGGCGGCGATCAGGCCACCGAGCGCCATAATCAATGCGCCGAGCCAAATCAAGCGAATCATTGGTTTGTACTGCAGCCTGACACTCCATGCGTCGTTGCCCAACGGGTCACCGAGCGCAACAAACAAATCCCGGTGCAGGCTTGCCAGAATGCCGGCTTCAGTCATCGGATTTTGCTGCACGAGATAGGTGCGTTTCTGCGGTCGCACTTCGCCGATGAATTTGCCGTTCCTGCGGATTTCGACGACACCTTCGAGTGCCTTGAAATTCGGCCCATCGACATTCTTCAGGTCAAGCAATTCGAAGCTGTATCCGGCTACATCAACCTTCTCACCCTGAACCATGCTGACATCGTCTTCGACACTGAACGCCTGCACGATGGAGATTCCCAAAACAAAAAGCCCGACGCCGAAGTGTGCGACTGACATGCCGAACGCGGCGCGCGTGATGCCTGCGGTGCCCGGGGCCCGTCGCAGGGAACGGATCGGTGGTATCAGGGCCACCGCCATGATCCAGAAAGCAGCGACGACGCCAACTGTCACGAGGATGCCGAAACGGCCGTAAATCAACGCCGGAATAGCGAGGCCGGCGACGACTGCCAAGATCGCCGGTATCTTGAGTTGCCGGGCAAGCGCCTGCCAGTCCTGGCTTCGCCATGCCGTATGCATGCCGACACCGATAAGAAGAAGCAAGGGCAGCATCGGGATGGCAAACGCGATTTCGAACCAGGGTTTGCCCACGGATATCTTGCCCGCTCGCATGACATCCACGAACAGCGGAGCGAGAGTGCCGAACAGGATTAATGTCGCGGCGATCACAAGCAGTACATTATTGAGCAGCAGGAAAGTCTCACGCGACATGGCTGCGAAACCGGCATCCGAATCCAGAGACGGGGCCCGCCATGCATAAAGTGCCAGCGCCCCGCCGATCACGATGCCGAGAAAAGCGAGGATGAACATGCCGCGCGCGGGGTCTGTCGCGAATGCGTGTACGGATACGAGGATGCCCGAGCGCACGAGGAATGTGCCGAGCAGGCTTAGCGAGAATGCCGATATCGCCAGCAGCAGTGTCCAGCTCTTGAACAGGCCCCGCTTCTCGGTGACGGCCAGTGAGTGGATCAATGCAGTACCGACAAGCCAGGGCATGAACGAGGCGTTTTCGACCGGATCCCAGAACCACCAGCCGCCCCAGCCCAGTTCGTAGTAAGCCCACCAGCTGCCGAGCGCGATGCCGACAGTCAGGAAAAGCCACGCCCAGGTTGTCCAGGGACGCGTCCAGCGCGCCCAGGTTCGATCGAGATTGCCGCTGAGCATCGCGGCGATCGCAAAGGCGAAAGCGACCGAAAAGCCGACATATCCCGTGTACAGAATCGGTGGATGGATGGCGAGGCCCGGGTCCTGCAGCAAGGGATTCAGGTCAGCGCCGTCCTGTGGCGCCGGAATATATCGTTCGAAGGGATTGGACGTCAGGAGCGTGAACAACATGAAGCCGAAGCTCAGGAGACCCAGAATTCCGAGGACGCGCGCCGCGAAAGTCTCCGGCAGCGCCTTGCTGTATCTGCCGACCGCGATGGTCCAGATCGAAAGAATCAGAATCCAAAGCAACAAGGATCCCTCGTGTGCACCCCAGACCGCCGAGAGTTTATAAACATCCGGCAGCGCGAGTTGTGAATGATTGGCGACATAGAGAACCGAGAAATCGTCATTCAGGAATGCCCATGCCAGGCAGGCAAAAGAAATGACGACGAATACGAACTGGCCGCGGGCCGCAGGCCGGGCGACGGCCATCAGCGCCTCATCGCCGCGATGCGCCCCCAGCAGTGGCATCACGCCCTGACAGATCGCCAGCGACAGCGCCAGTATCAATGCAAAATGACCGATCTCCGGGATCATTCTTCACCTGCTCGTTGCGCTTCGGCAGCAGCCTTTGCGCCGGAGTGCCTGGCCAGCGAATCGGCGACTTCAGGTGGCATGTATTGTTCGTCGTGCTTTGCGAGCACGGTCTCGGCAACAAACTTGCCCTCATCATTCAGTCGCCCATGCGCGATGATGCCCTGACCCTCGCGAAACAGATCCGGCAGTATGCCGGCGTAAACGACCGTCAGCTCCTGTTCGAGGTCGGTCAGCGTAAATTCAATATCGATTTCGCCGGATTTGCGAACGACGCTGTTCTCGACAACCAGCCCGCCCACCCGAAAATTTCTGTCATTCGGATAGTCACCCTTCACGACATCGGAAATATCGATGAAGAACATCATATTCTCTTCGAATGCCCGCAGCGTCAGGACGGCGGCTATCGCAAGTCCGGCAACCGCCATACCGACTGCCAGCATTCGTTGTTGTCTGGGCTTCATTCGCCTGGCTCCTTTAGCTTTAGTTGTCGCGTTACCTGGTCCGAGATCTGCTGATGCCTTCGCTTCCCCTGGACGGTACTGATGACAACGACAATAAGCGTGAGCAAATAACAACTCCATACGTACGGGCCGTAATCGCCCATCGCAAACAGTTCCATTACGCAGACTCCCCGGACGGCAACAAGAGATTTCGTACCCACCTGGCGCGACGTTCACGATAGAGCACCTCGGTCCTGACCCGCGATAGCAGCAAGGCGCCGAACAGGAACGAAAAACCGACAATCATGGCGAGCAGCGGATACAGCATTGCGGGCTCGATTGCCGGGCCGCCTTCGCGAACGAGCGTCGGCCCTTGATGCAGGGAGCTCCACCATTCGACGGAAAAGTGAATAATCGGCACATTGACAGCGCCAACCAGCGCCAGCACGGCGCTGGCGCGATCGGCTTTGGCGGTGTCATCGATCGCGGCTCGAAGCGCCATATAGCCGAAATACAGAAATAACATGATGAGTTCGGATGTCAGCCGCGGGTCGCCCCATTCCCACCAGGTTCCCCACATCGGCCGACCCCAGATCGAGCCCGTTGCCAGTGCCAGAAACGTGAACCAGGCGCCCAGCGGCGCGGCGCCGGCCGCCACGGCGTGAGCGAGCTTCATTCGCCAGATCAGCCCGATGCCGGCGGAGATCGCCATGATCGAATAAGCGAGCATCGACAGGTACGCCGCCGGGACGTGCACATAGATGATGCGAAATGCGTCGCCCTGCTGATAGTCCGCTGGCGCAAGAAACAGGCCGGCGACCGCGCCGTAGGCGATCAGGGCTAGCGCTACGACGGCAAACCAGGGAATGATCTTCGCCGCCAGGTCATAAAAATGCGGCGGCGAGGCAAGCTTGTGAATGAATTTCCACATAATGGGTGATTTTACTCGTTGCTGATTTTCAGGGCTGCGGCCGTTGCGAATGGTGCGAAGCTTAGAGCCAACATGCAATAGGCAGCCAGAAAATAAATTCCGGCTGCAACGGCATCGTCAGCCGCCGCCAGAGAGACCGTGCGCGCGCCGAAGATGAGCACCGGCATGGCGAGCGGCAGGATCAGCAGGCTCAGCAATGCATTGCCACGATTAAGTCCGACAGTGAGGGCCGCACCAATCGAGCCAAGAAGGCTCAGGCTTATCGTGCCTAGCGTAAGGGTCAGCATCAGCACAGCTGTCGTGTTGGCCGGCATACGAAACGTCATGGCGAGTAAGGGAGAAGCAATCACCAGTGGCAGGCCGCTGATCAGCCAGTGCGAGATCGACTTACCCAGCGCCAGTAGCGGCAAGGGCTGCGGGCTGAGAATGATCTGATCGAGGCTGCCGTCTTCAAAGTCGCTCAGATAAAGGCTGTTGAGCGAGAGCAGCGCCGCCAGCAATGCGGCAACCCAGAGGACGCCGGGCCCGCTAAGCGCGAGCTGTTCCGGGCTCGGTCCGACAGCGAGCGGGAACAAGGTACTGACCATGGCAAAAAAGAACAGCGGATTCAGCATATCGCCCGGGCGTTTCCAGGCGAGCAGCAGATCGCGTCTGACAATGGATCTCAATCCCTGCCACAAGCCCGGCACTTTGGCTTCCTCAGCGCCCACTAGAGATTCAGCCTTTGCATCGGAACCTCCAGTCTGACGTCCTGATGAGCGGCGACGATACATAGGCCGTCTGCCGCCAGATGCTCTGAAATCAGGTCTTCGACCAGCATTCGTCCGTCTCTGTCGAGATTGGTGAAGGGTTCATCCATCAACCAGAGCCGGGCATCCGAGGTCAGCATTCTCGCCAGTGCGACGCGTCTTTGCTGGCCCGCCGAGAGTGAGCGCAGCGGTAAGTCGGTGAGGCTTGAGAGGCGCAGTCGATCCAGGACGGCGTCGATTTCCGCCAGCGATGCGGACCGAAGACCAGCTTCGAAGCGCAAATTCTCGACAAGCGTCAGGTCGCCCTTGAAACCGACACGATGTGCCATCCACACGAGATCGCCACTGAATGACTGACGGTCCTTTGTGGTCGGTACTCCCTGCCAGCTTATGTAGCCTGTCTCGAGTTCCAGCAAGCCGGCAATCGCGCGTAGAAGACTGGTCTTGCCGCAGCCGTTCGCGCCTTGCACGAGCATTAATTCGCCGGCACTTAGCGCAAAGTTCAGTTCCCGGAAAAGACATCGCTCACCGCGAAGCAGGCAGAGCTCTGTTCCGGACAGTAATTCAGTCAAGGTCTTAGCGTCCTTCGGCTGCATTCAATGACATTTTCTTCCAGTCGATTTAGTCCGAGTTTTAGTTTATATATCAACATCTAGCAATCTATTTAGAAGGTAAACTCTCCGAACTCTCCTGTGTCTGCCTGATAGCTAAGGAAACAGCCCGTAACGGTTTACAAGACACTGGTGTCAATCGTACGATGGTTGGTCCGGTTGATTTTGTGCACAAGAAAACGCAAGAAAGTAACTGTATCAGAACAATAAATAAGTACTGACACTGAGTTCAAAATAATGGAACTAGGCGAAGCCGGCCTGCAGGAGCAAGCTTTCCGTACCCACGGGAGACCACTGGTCTTTGTTCGCTATTTGGCTCAGCAAGCCGCGTTCGAATTTTTGAACGACACTTATAAAAGAGAACGCGGCCTCGGCCTGTTCCAGGGTCCGCCCCTGTCGGGCAAGACAAGCATCATCCGGCATTTCGCAGAGTCATTGACCGACGATGCCGCAGTCGCCATCGTCGATGGCGCAGGCCTCAACACGACGGCATTACTGGAGGCCGTACTGGCTCAGTTCGGCTACGACCTTCAATTCAGTTCGGTCAATGAGCTGATGAATATGGTCAGGGTATTCGTTTTGCAGCAGACCGCCGCGGACCAGCCGCCGCTACTCATCATCGAGAATACACACGGCCTGAATCCAAGCGCCTTGCGGGTGCTTTGCGAGCTCGCTGGCCTGAGGGTCAGGACAAAGAGTGCGCTCCGCCTGATTCTCGCAAGCGATCGATCCATCTCGCCAATCATCAGGGCACCGGCCATGGAGGAGATTTCAAGGCGCCTGACCGGAGACTTCCACCTTGAGCCCCTGACACCCAGCGAATCAACAGACTATTTGCACGCAAAACTTCGCGCCGGCGGTTGTTTCGACCCGTTGGCGGTCTTGCCGCTCGATGTATGCGAGGCGCTGCATCTGGCATCCGGCGGCTGGCCCGGTGTGCTCGATCGCCTGGTGTTGCTGGCCCTGGCCAAAGCGAGTCGATGTCCAATCGGCAAGGAACATATCGAGTGTTCGCTGGTGCCAGACGGCACGCCCTCGCTGGTCGTCGAAGACAATCTCGAAATTGCCGGAAACGGCCCGAATGATGCCGAGTGGGCCGGACCACCGAAACTGTTCCTGACCTACAACGGCAGAACATTGCGCGAGATCGATATGACACGGCCGCGGCTGCTGGTCGGTCGGTCGGACCACAATGATCTGAGCGTAAACAGCCGCTACATCAGCCGCCACCATGCGCTTTTCGTCAGGCAGGGCGTCGCGACATTCCTGATGGATCTGAACAGCACCAACGGTACCTATATCAACTCGCAGCGCGTATCGAATCACGTGTTGATGCACGATGACGTAATATCGATCGGCAATCACGGCATCAAATTCTATGACCCGAATGCCCGCGACAGCATCAAACTGGAAGTCGCCGGATTCGACGATACCGCGATCATGCACAACCTCCGGGACATGAGAAGACTGCTGGCCAGGGAAAATACGCAGGCCTTGCCAATCGCTGCCGAAGAGGCGTCTGTCGCCAGCGATTCCGAGCAGTAGATCGCTATTTAAAGAACTTTTCTTTGAAGTGCTTGCGGCACATCGATATATAGCGATCGTTACCGCCAATCTCCACTTGAGATCCCTGTGTCACCACCTTGCCCTCCTCGTCGAGACGAATAACCATCGTCGCTTTCGTTCCGCAATCGCAGATGGCTTTCAGCTCCTTCAGATTGTCTGACCAGGCCAGAAGATACTTGCTGCCTTGGAACGGCTCGCCCTGAAAGTCAGTGCGAAGACCATAAGCAAGTACCGGAATGTTGAGCTTGTCGGTAACCTCGCCCAATTGAAAGACCTGATCTTTCGTCAGGAATTGAGCCTCATCGATAAGAACACAATGCAGCGGTTCGTCGTTCGACTGATCCGTCACGATCTGAAAGAGGTCGTCCTGTTGACTGAATGTGATTGCCTCGGATTCGAGCCCGATTCTCGAAGAGACTTTGCCGACGCCATAACGGTCATCCAGTTCCGGAGCAAGCACGAGCGTGTTCATGCCCCGTTCCCTGTAGTTGTAACTGGACTGCAGCAAGGCCGTGGACTTTCCGGCATTCATTGAGGAGTAATAGAAATATAGCTTCGCCATATCGTCGCTTCTGGATTAGTCAAACGAGTCGATCCCGGGCACGGACGGTATCTTGACACATCTTCAATACGGGATTGAATTCGATTCGGGTCTTATATTGCGCTCCGTGCACTAACATCGGAGCCTGGGGCCAGGCCAATGCAGACACATCGACGGATTATGCGCAGAAGAACTACCCGTCCATGAGAACGATCACCGGTGACTATCAGATGCGCGAAATCACGCTCAAATAGGGATTCAGCATTGGAATCAAGAACCCCGCTTTTGCGGGTTTTTTTTGTTATTTCTTGCTGGCTTGGAAACTCGCCAGCCAGGTACCGGCAAGTTCTTCTGCCTTGGCGATGTCCTCGGCGGACATCATGCGAGCCAGTTCATCGCGCTCGAATTCGGCATTATAATCGTCGAGTTTTGCCGCGATATCGAACCACTTGTGAGCCTGCACCTGATCGAGCGGTGCACCGAAGCCAATGGCGTACATTTTGCCCAGGCTGATCTGGGCGGTGGTAAAGCCCCGATCGGCCGCCATCGAATACCACTTGAATGCTTCGTCGTCGCTCTGCGGCACGCCCCATCCATTCGCGCACATGACACCGAGGTTATAGGCCGCCTCGGCGTGACCCTGCTCCGCTGCGCTCCCATACCACTTGAGAGCCTCGTCGTCATTCAGGTCCACCCCCCAGCCGTTGGCATACAACAAGCCGAGGCCAAACTGGCCGTTCGCATCGCCCTGCTCGGCCAGCGGCTGCCACTCGCCCAGCGCAGTCGCGTAGTCGCCTTCGCTGTAGGCATCGAAGCCTTTCTGGTAATCCGCAGCAAAGCCGCTGTTTGCGATCAACAGGAGTGCCAGAGCGAACGCTTGCCGTAGATCAGTGCGCATGGGTTTTGGCTTTTTCTTTAGAGGCATGGACCGGCCGTTGGAAGTTTCGCAGATTTCCGCACGGGCACAAAGCGGATGCAATGCGCGGAACTACCTATTTGATCGCGATCCCACCGGCCTGGCATCGAGAAGCTGGCAGCCGCGCTGCATTTGTAGCCAGGACTGCCATATATGATTCGCGCCATCGGCTTCCTGTGAACGATGTCACAGCGCCACGAATCCGGACTGAATTCGCGCAGATGTGTGACGGTGTTCGCCGGGGTTTTCAAGCCGTTCATGCTACAAGTGAACATACGATCAGACTGCCTCTGCCGGATGGAACCAATGGTCGCTGCATTGCGGCGCCATGCAGAACTACAACAGCGACACATGGGGCTTTGGAGGAATTTTTTCGGGTTCCATCAAAGTGAAAGTACTCAGCTTACTATCGTTGTTTCTAATGCTTGGCTGTGGGTCGAGCACACAGCATCTTATCGAACAAGCACACCTCACCGGCGACTGGACTGCCGTCAATAAACGAATGGACACGATTCAGGAGCGCGAAGCGACGCGCATCGCAGAATCTTGCCCACGCGGGACGACGCGTTTTTGCAGCCGCCGCTTTGGTGATGATCGGTGCAGTTGTGTCAATGGTTCGGAAGTGCGTCAGGCACTCCGCGACTTAGGATACTAGCCGGGCAAATCGAAACCTGGAGCGAGCCATCCGGGAAGTCGGATACGAGCACGCGGCCGATGATTCAGTATAGTAATTCCACCCACCGTCCCTGCTCGATGAGTGCGGCTTTCAGTTTCGCCCAGCCTGCCGTGGAGCCACTCAGACTACTGAACACGTCATCCAGGGCATCGCGGATCTGCTTGAGACCGGCTACGTAGACATAGGTGTGATCGTCGGACAGCATCCTGCGAATTTCCTCGGCCCGATCCTCGATCGCAAAGTCCCAGGCGATCGGGTCGGCCCAATTGGGGCGCGGGCTAAGCGCCTTGATCGCTTCGAAGGTTTGCTCGTCGTAATAGCGGGTGAAGTCATCACGCTTGTTGTTCATGTAGAGCAATTCAAGTCCGGAATGCGCGCCATATAGCAGTCGCACCTGACCCTGCCAGTCACCGACGTTTTGATAGATGTGCTTGATGAGCGCCCGGAAAGGTGCGATGCCGGTGCCAAGGCCGATCAGCAACAGATTGGCATTTTTGTCCTCAGGTACATTGAAGGGGATGCCGAAAGGCCCGGTGATCATGATCTGGTCGCCCGGTTTGCGATCGCAAATAAAATTGGAGTTTATTCCGGCATATTCTTCGCCGCTGTAGTCATCGAGGTAATTACAGCGCCTCACAACGATAGTGATTTCAGGGTGACCAGGCGCCATGGGCATCGGCGTGTCCGCAACGGTATAGAGCCGGTGGTGCGTCGAGCCGCCGAACTCTGCGGGCCCATCGACGAGTACACCGACACTCTGACCGATCCTGAAATTGAAATCGTGTTCATGTACTTCGAGCACTAACTCCCGGACTTCTGCGTCCGAGCCATCTTCGGTTAGTCGTTCAGTTGTCAGGACTGTCGCGTTGAAGCGCGGTTCAGTTGGGTAGTCTTCAAGGCGCATGATATGCACTCCTCTTTTTCCTCGGTCTGATCGCTGCGTAATCTTTCTCTGAGTGCGCGTCGATCGGCGAAAAGGCGTAACAGTATAAATGCGGCGATCAATGCCGTCGCGATCAGAAAATGTGCGAGCAGTGTCATCGTCCAAGCCCCGCGAATCCCATGAAGCCCATGGAGAGAATGCCCGCCACAACGAGCGCTGCGGCTGTGCCTTTGACCAAATCAGGCACATTGGCAAGGTCGAGTTTCTCGCGCACGCCGGCCATCAGTACCAGCGCCAGGGCAAAACCGGCACCGGCGCCAAGGGCATACGCAATGGCCTGTGTGAAGCCGTAGCCGCGATTGGTCTGGAACAGGGCAAGCCCCAGGATGGCGCAGTTGGTGGTAATCAGCGGCAGATAGATGCCCATCGCCCGAAATGTGGCGGGGCTCAGCTTTCGTATCAGCATTTCGACGAGCTGGACTGTCGAGGAGATCACCAGGATGTAGGAAATAATCCTCAGGTAGGGAGCGTTAACGGCGTCAAGTAACAGGTTGATCGAGTACGCGCACACCGAGGCGACCAGCATGACGAAACTGACTGCCCCACCCATCCGTACAGCGGTCTCGAGTCTGGCCGAGACGCCAAAGAACGGACAGATCCCGAGGAAATAGGCCAGCACGAAATTGTTGATCAGTGCGGCGTTGACAAAAACCGACCAGTGCGATGCATCGCTCATGGCGTCGCCTCTTGTGCCTGCTTGTCGACACTGCTCGCTCTTTCCTTCAGCCAGTTGACCAGCAGCAGCCACATGGCCATCGCAAAAAATCCGCCGCTCGGCAGTACCATGATTGTCCAGGTCTGGAAGCTGTCCGGGAACAGAACGACTCCGAACAAGGATCCGCTGCCGAGAATCTCCCGTACCACGCCGATCCACAACAACGCGACCGTGAAGCCGACGCCCATGCCGAGGGCATCAAGCACAGATCGACCGAGCGGGTTTTTCGAGGCGAACGCCTCGGCCCGGCCGAGGATCAGGCAGTTCACGACGATTAACGCTATGAAGGCGCCGAGACTGCGATGCAATTCCAGGCTGATCGCCATGATCAGGTAATCAACGGCCGTAACGAAACTCGCGATAATGCAGATGTAGCTCACGATTCGCGCTTCGCGCGGTATGAAGTTACGCAATACCGATACGCATATGCCGGACATCAGCAGCACAAAGGTGGTCGCCAGGCCCATCGTCAATGCATTGATGGCCGTATTGGATACGGCGAGTGCCGGACACATGCCGAGTACCTGAACGAACACCGGATTCTCTCGCCAGAGCCCTTTGACGAATTCATCGGTCGCTTTGACTTCCTTACCCAACATCTATGGCTTCCCGTTGGCTTCGAGGACCGGCACCCAGGTGCTGGCACTGTCATTCAAAATTTTGCCGATCGCCTCTGACGTGATCGTTGCACCGGTGATGCCGTCAAGCTGCCAGGGCTCTGTTTTTTTACCCTGCTTCACGGTGATTATCGGATGCAGCAGGGATCGACCGTCCAGGCTCAATTTCGCGTCCAGTTTTTCAAAATTAGCGAGAAAGTGCGGTTCCTTTTCGACCCTGTCGCCCAGCCCCGGTGTTTCCTTGCTGTCCAGGATCTTGAAACCGACGATCGCATCGAGCGCGAAGGAATAGGCATACAGTACGCGTATGTTGTCCTGATAACCCATCCCCTGTGCAGTAACGACGGCCCCAACCAGGGCACCCTCTGCGTCATAGCCGAGAAAAACAGGCAATGCAGGGGCCTCGGCCACTTCGTCGAGTTGGCCGTCTTCGTTTAGTGCAACAGCGATCGTGTTCTGCGCCGCTGGAAGGACCTCTGCTATGGCCGATGCGAGGAATCGCTCCTGATTCTCGCGAATACGGTCTGCCGTCGCCTGATAGACCGAGACAATCAGCAACGCGCAAAGCGCGCCGATACCGACAATCGCGCGGTAGATCGACCAGGCAGAGGTGGGTGCCTGCGGCACAGGATTCGGGCTGTTCATCCTGCCCCCTTTCCTGTCCCGAAGACCCTGGGTTGTATCAGCCGGTCGATATGTGGCGAGACAGCGTTAGCCAGCAGGATTGCGTACATGACACCTTCGGGCATGCCGCCCCAGTAACGAATGACGACAACGAGGCTTCCGATAAGAAAACCGTAGAGCCAGCAGCCGGCGTTCGTGATCGGCGACGCCACCATGTCCGTCGCCATGAATACAGCGCCGAGCATCAGGCCGCCGGAGAACAACATGAAGGCAGGTGTCGGATACGCCACCGGATCGTAGAGCATGAACATCCAGCTGATCATCGCGACGGTGGTGAATATAGAGACCGGTATGCGCCAGTTCATCATGTTTCGAATCACCAGATAAATCCCGCCAAGCAGGATCAGTACGGCGCAAGTCTCGCCCACGGAACCCGAAGTCAGACCAAACAGCAATTCCCGATTTGCAGCCTGAATGCCATCGAACTTCATTTCCGCGAGCGGAGTCGCTGCGGTTACCGCGTCGTAGGCGGGTTGTGCGAAGGGCAAAGCCAGCGTGGAAGTCGGCAATTCGGCAAAACGACTGTCTCCGAGCGGCTCGGCCCAGTGGGTCATGGCTTGTGGAAATGCTGCCTGCAGGAAAGCCCGTCCGACCAACGCGGGATTGAACGCATTGCTGCCGAGTCCGCCGAAAAGAAACTTGCCGACCGCGACCGCAAAAACGCCGCCAATGGCGACCATCCACAAGGGCAGATCGGGCGGCAGCGTCAGGCCATAAAGCAGGCCCGTAATGGCGACGGACCAGTCGCCGATCGTGCTTCGTTTGCCGCTCGCTTTACAAAGAAAGTGTTCAGTTGCCATGCAGCTCAATGTCGCGATCGCGAGCACCAGTGCCACAGCAGTACCAAAGGTGTAGACGGCGAAAGCGCAAACGGGAAGAAGCGCGATGACTACATTGCGCATGATGACCTCGACGCTGTCACCACTCGTAATATGCGGCGACGACGCAATTTCGAGGCTTTTCTTCAACTCGCTCACGTCGCTTCACTCAACTTTCTCACCATCTTCTTGGCGAGGCGGAAATACTGAACGAGCGGGATATGCGATGGACACACATAGGAACAGGCGCCACATTCGAAACAGTCCATCAGATGAAACTGCTCCGCCATCTCGGTGTACTCCTCGTTTTTCGCCAACAGTCCGAGGTGTGAAGGATTGAGGAACAGCGGACAGGATTCGACGCATCGCGCACAGTGAATGCACGGGTAGACCTCCTGCTGCCCTGTTGCTTCACCCGTCTCGACTGTCGTGAGCGCCGTGATACCGGAGGTGCCCTTGGTGATCGGGATATCGAGGTTGGATACGGCAGCGCCCATCATCGGGCCGCCGAGGAAGACCCGTGAGATATTGTTTGCGGCACAGGTTTCTTCCAGCGCGAAGCGGACGGTCGTGCCGATTGGAATTCGATAATTGCCTTTTCTCTGCACGCCGGGACCAGCGATCGTAATAACGCGTTCCTGGATTCCGCGACCTTTTGGCAGCAGCCGGCCAATCTCGGCGGTAGTCGCCACATTCACGCAGATTGCGCTCACGTCGGCGGGCAGCCCGCCTGAGGGTATCTCCCGCCCAAGCAGGGATTTGATGACAAGTTTCTCGGCGCCCTGGGGGTACTTGACGGGGCACACCCTTACGCTGACCGGCATGTCGTCAGGGCAGTTTTCCCGGAGCTTTTTTGCGGCATCCTGCTTGTTGGATTCCACGGCGATGATCGCCTCTTTGGCCCCTGTTGCACGGAGCAGATAGCGGATGCCGGTAAAGATGTCTGCAGTCTGCTCGAGCATGACCCGATGATCCGTGGTCAGGTAAGGCTCGCACTCGACACCATTGATGATTAGGGTGTCCAGTTTTTTGCCCTCGGGTGCCTTGAGTTTGACGTGCGTCGGAAACGCCGCGCCGCCGAGACCGACTATGCCGGCCCGCTGGATCGCCGTGATGATTTCATCCGCCGTCGCCGACTCGACATCGCAGGGTTCGCCGTCGTCGACTTCCTGCGATGCAGCCGGATGTGGCTGCAGATAGACGCTCGGAACCATGCTTCCGCTGATGCTCGGCGCAAGCGTAATTCTCTTGACCACACCGGAAGCGGGCGCGTGCATTGCCACGGAAACGAATCCGTCGGGTTCAGCGATCGTCTGACCGCGTGAGACTTCCTCGCCTTCCCTGACGACTGGGATTGCAGGCTTTCCAAGGTGCTGGCTCAACGGCACGATCAGCACCGGCGCGAACGGAAAGCGGCGGATTGCCAGATGACTGGTGTCGTCCTTGTGCTCGGGTGGATGCACCCCGTGCCTGAACGAATCTTTACGCACCATGTCCAGCATCATTGCCTCTAATTGAATTTCTGCCCGCGCTTGATCCATTTGCCGACGTCCTTCGCACTCTGGTCGCGGGGGATGCCGGGATGAATGACCTCCGCGGTGCATTTCTCGGCGGACTTCACGAGGTCGCGGTAAGGACCGGCTTCGGCCGACTTGATGTACGCTTTCTTGTCGTCGTTGTAGGCGAATATTTGCGGATTGATCAGGATGCATTCATCGCAGGCTGTGCACTCCTCGGTATCGATCCACGGCGCCATGTAGTCGTCCGGCACCGCCGCAAGCGCCGGCTTCGCGGCAGCCGCGGGCGCAGGCTCCTTTGTTACCGATTCGGCAGCGGCGGGTACTGTCGGCATCGCATCGGCGCTGCCGAGCACGGATTCGAGGTCGAGCGCCTGGCTGCCACTGACGAGTCCCATCAGACCCGTCGTAATTTTCTCCACGACTTCCTGACGAATGCGTGATTCCAGTTGCTCGTCGCTCTGAACCTCCGTTTCCTCGGCACCTGCAAGAGCTCTCAGCATGATCCAGAAATCTCGCCGCTCCTCCGCCGATTTGACCATGGGTTCATCGACGAGCAGCCGGCTGAGCTCCCGACTGGCGTCCAAGGCCCAGACGTAGGGTACTTTGCCTTCCCGGTCGTCGGCGTCGAGTTCGAGATAGTCGCTGACGAGGACCATGTCCTCATGCCACGCGTCTCGCGGCACTTTTCTGAAATGCTTTCGAAAACGCGTCTCGGTAACGGCGAAGTCGACGAATGTCGTGGACAGTTCCATTTCCTTCTGCCGTCCACGTTCTACATAGTTGATCTTCGTAATCGGCCAGTCGCGATCGATGGCGGGATTACCATCCAGATCGAAGCACTCGGCCGCCGTGTTGCCGCGGTCCGGATCATATTTGAAAAGCGGGTAAGCGCGTGACTCTACGGCAAGCTTCGCCTGGTGATTCCCCATGTCATCGCCGATGCCGTGTTCCGGCTGGCAGGATGTGTACAGGTTAAACAGTGCCGGACGTCGCGACATCAGTCCCTGAACGAATCCTTCGATCATGTGATTGGAGTACGCCATTGTGCTCTGCAGGAAGTAGGTCGTGCGATGCGCCATGGCGATAAGGCCGATCTCCTTGCGCGGTTCCTCTTTGCCCTTGATTGCCTTGCCGTACTGGGCCATATCGGAGATCTGCCCGAAAAATCCGGAAGTGCATGCCTGGCCACCCGTGTTCGAGTACACCTGCGTATCGACGACGAGCACCTTGAGCGGTTTGCCCGCCATCATGGCGCGCGACAGATTCTGAAAACCGATGTCGTACATGGCGCCGTCACCGCCGACAGCAACGACAGGCGGACAGAGATGGAATTCCTCGTCGGTGAAATCCTGCCAGTCGAAGTAACGGTAGTCTTCAGCATCTCTTTCCGGGTCGTATTGCTCCTTGAGCACACGCTCCGCAAGTCGGATCGACTTGAATCCCTCCGCCATTTTGGCCATGTGCCCTTCAAAGACCCCCATGGCCATCGATACGCTGTCCTGGAACAGATGGTTCGACCACGGGAACGGATATGGATTGAACGGAAACGTGCTTCCCCAGACCGACGTGCATCCGGTGGCGTTCAGCATGCCCATACTGGCACGCCCTTTACCCGTCGTGCCGTTCTGATAACGCCACTTGAGATCATTCAGTTTTGCGATCAGATCGGTGACATGCTTCAGCCACTCGCGGTCGATGGGCTCCGCCTCGTGCGTTTTCTCGATGCGTTCGGCGATTTTGGCCAGCGTCAGGTCACCGGCATCATTTTCGCCCAGGACCGCCGCCATCTCCTCAGCGTCCCCGACGTCGATCTCGCCGACCAGCTTCAGCTGTACGTGTTTTTTGAGCTGGGCAACGAGGTCCTCGATATGCGCAAGGTGCTTGACAACTCTCGGTTGAATGAGTGATTCAACGGTCGCGATGAACAGATGAATGACGGTCTTTTCCGAACATCCGAGACAAGCGCCGTCACCGCTTGCGAACGGCAGGTACGCGTCCTTGTTCAGAAGAATCGTCTCGAGTGCCCCGATTCCCTCTTCCAGATTGTCGACACGTATGTACTTCTCGGGCGTGTTTGGAAGGTCCAGCCAGAAGTCCCAGTTTTTGCGGAGAGATTTGATACTGTCTTTCGTCTGCGTAACCGGCCGTAGCGCATCGTCCTTGCAGACTTCAACGCATTCCATGCAGCCTTTACAGGTGTATGGATCGACCGTAATGCTCAGCAGGCCGCCGTTGCCTTTTTGTTGTTTCTCGGGCAGCGTGTAATAGGGTCGGCTCAAGGCGAACTGGAAATTGCCGAGTTCTTCACGAAATGCGTCAAATTCCTGCGTAAGTTGTTTTTTGTCGTCATCCGGCAGGTCGGCGTCGGCAATCGTTGCGTCGATCGCTTCTTCGAGCATCTGCCCTACCGGGTCGGTCTCTTTCGCGTCTGCAAACAGTTTGCGAAGTCTGGATTCCATCTGGCGTACGGCGCGTGGAAGATGTTCGGTCTTCTCACCGCGTTTTTTCAGCCGCCGCACGACCGTATCGAGTACCTGGCCGACCTCGTTGACCAGGCCAGGGATCGCCGTGTCGGGACAGACCGTATAGCAGTCGCCGCAGCCGGTGCAGTTTTCCGGGATAAACTCCGGATGCTCGAAGCGAATCGAGGTCATGTCCCTGAAATGCGAGGACACGGCCGGCATCAGGCTCATGCTCATGAACGGGTCGGCCGGCACAGACTCGCCCGCGCCTTCCATATACATGCTGCCTGTCTGTGCCCAGAAACGGTGGATATCGGATGATGCGGTCGAAGATTCCGGTTCCCGCTTTACCATGACCGGGATCGGCAACTGGCCGCTGCCTTTGCCATTGCCATGGGTTTTGCTTTCGCTTAAGTCCTTGTCCGTGACTTCGGTGACTTCCTCGAAACCCCGGCGGACGACGCGCATGTTGTCTTCGACCACGCGCGCGCCTTTTGAGCCGAACTTCTCTTGCAGCTGATTCCTGATCGCGGTCAGCAATTTGTCTTGACTCAAGCCCTGTTTCTCGAGCAGCGGGGATGTCGCGAAGAACGCACCCTGAAACGCGATTCCCTGCATACGAAGCTGCAATTCGGGATCGGTGGCTTCATCGCGTGCGATCCTGAAGGCATCGAGATAAAAGACGCGGATGTCATTGTCGACGATCGTCTTGCGATAGCGGGCCGGAATCGATTGCCAGAAAGCTTCGGGTGAGGTGGCATCGCTTTGCATCACCAGGACCCCACCCCTGGTCAGTCCGGCAAGCGCATTCGTATGACTGAAGACGTTCGGGTCCGGTGACAAAACGACATCGACATAAAAATATTCGCAATTAACCCGTATAGGCTCGGGCGCCGCGGACAGGTAATAGCTCGTCGGCTGTCCTTTCTTCTCCGATCCATATTTGGGATTCGCCTTGACGTGGTAACCGAGCAGATCGAACAGAGTAATCGCCAGGTTCTTGCCCGTCGTAATGGCGCCCCAGCCACCGACTGAATGCATGCGTACCGTAATGCTGTCCTTCGGCATCAGGTTCGGGTTTTCAGTGCCGTGCAAAGCGAGGTCGGCAACATGAGGATAAGCATCGATGACCGACTGCTGATAGATCTCCTGCTTTGGCGTCATCATCGACTGGCGGACGAAGTCAATCGACAGATAGAACATTCTCTTTTGCTGACCCTTCGGCAGCATGTTCTCGATCGCTGCAACGATGCCCTCGGGCTGCAAATCGCGGCTGCCCAGGCCGAAAGAGCCTGAATACAGGTCCGGCATGTCCTGCATGGAATTGTAAGTGGCGAGGTCCGGATAGGGAGGCACGTTTTTGCCACGGCCGTTCTCAAGACTCTTGCTCAAAGTTGCACGAATCTCGCGGATTAGCGGCAAGTCTGATGCCAGCGGTTGGTCGACGCGCTCCAGCACGGCTATGCCTTTCTTGCCTTTGAGTACCTGACTCAGGAGGTCACCCGGGAACGGTCGGAACATGAGCAGGTTAACGACGCCGACCTTGATGCGGTGCTCCTTGCGCATGTAATCGGCTACGGCTTCTGCTGTCGGAATCAGACTGCCCTGCCCCAGGATCAGATAATCCGCATCATCGCAACGATGAGTCATGACGCGGCTGTAACGCCTGCCCGTCAATTCATGGAACTCATCGAACGCCTGGTCCGCAAGTGCCTGGACATGATCGAAGAAATACGGCCGCTGTGCTGCGACGCTCTGCATGTAGGAGTCCTGGTTTTGAACCACACCGGACATGACCGGGTCGTCGACCGTCCAGAGTTCAGGTATGCGTCTGCGTTTGTCTCCATAAATTATTCTTTGCGCCGGCGTTGGTGTATCGATCACATCGCCGGGCGAGCCGAGATACTCCGCTATTAATTCTCGCTCGGGCAGCATCAGCGATTCGATCAAGTGCGTCGTCAGGAAGCCGTCCTGGCCGACAATGCCGGGTGTCAGTGCCAGCTCGGCGATGCGGTGTGAAATGATGTTGAGGTCCGCGACGTGTTGTGCGTTTTTGGCGAAGACCTGGAAAAACCCCGTGTCGTCGACGCAATGGTAATCATCGTGCCCGGCATGTACATTCAGGCTCGCTTTCGTCATTGCCCGGCAACCCATGTTGAGTACATAAGTCAGGCGCTTGCCGACTGCCGCGTACAAAGACTCGTGCATGTACGCAATTCCCTGGCCCGACGAGAAATTCGCCGCCCTGAGCCCGGTCATCGACAGACCCGCCGTGACGGCAGCGGCTGAATGTTCGCCCTCGGGTTCGATGAATATGAGCGGTCGGCCGGAAATATTGATGTGCCCGGCGGCAGCATTTTCCGCCCAGTATTCGCCCATTTGAGTGGATGGAGTTATCGGGTAGGCACCTGCGCCATCGGTGGACTCGCGCTCGCACATGATCGCGGCCGTATTGCCGTCCATCGCTGAACGAATGCCGGGGTATTTAATCGCGCCTTGCTTTTTGTTCATTAATGGATGTACTCATTCAGGTCGGTATGGACTGCCGTGCGCTCCGGCGAATCACTTTGTGCGCCGCACGGCCGGTGATTGGTCCCTTCTCCGGATCGAACCAGACGATGGCGCCCGTCGGGCAACGATCGATCGCCTGTTTGACGTTGTGATTCATGTCGTAATTCACGACAGGCAGGTTATCGAGCATTGTTATCACATCGCCCGGCGCATCGACAGCGCATTTGCCGCAGGCATCGCAGGCAACTTCACAGTCCTCGAGCGGCGCGTCTCCGTGCTCGAGGTTTTTGCAGGCAACCCAGAGCCTGTGGCTTACGGGGTGCAGGGAGAAGAGATCCTTGGGGCAGGCATCGACGCAGTCCCCGCAGGCGGTGCATGCATCGTCAATGACAACGGGCAGATCATGTTCATTCATGTAGATGGCGTCGAGATCGCAGACGAGTTCGCAGTCGCCCAGTCCCAGGCACCCCCAGAAACAGCCTTTGCCGCCCCCGGCCACGAGTGTGGCAGCTCGGCAAGAACGCAGACCTTCGTAATGGGCGCGGTTGCGGGCGACATTACTGCCACCTGCACAGGCGAGTCTGGCGACTACTTTTTCTTCAGCGCCGACGTCGACCCCCAGGAATTGGGCGATGTACTCCCGTTCATCCTCATTGATGACCGTGCATTTGCCGGGAAGCGCGCTGCCTCCGATCATCGCCTCGGCCAGGCCAAGGCAGCCGGGGAAACCGCAGGCGCCGCAGTTTGTCTGGGGCAGGAGCTGATGCGCCGCGTCGATCCGAGGATCCTCGTCGACATGCAGCTTCCTGTGCGCCAGGACAAGCAGGGAGGCAAACAGGAAACTCAGCGCTGCCAGCGTCGTTACGGCAATCACCATGCGTTCATTCCTCGCCTCCGATTAACCCGTTTATTCTAGTTGCGGACTGGCGAAGGCCGCATTGTGGAAAGCCCGTACAGAATTGCGTCTCTATACGGAATAGCGTGGCACTACTGTAGAAGCGACCGGGAGGCATCAGCGCCACAGGCGGCTGTGTCACGGGCGCCGAACTGGAGCTGTTTTGACAAAATCCGCCGGGAACGTGGTTCGCCAGCCAATGGACCTGCCTCTGGCCCAGGTCCCGCTTGGGCGCGTGCATGTCATCGCTGAGCGCTGCAAGCAGTGCGATTTCTGTATTACCTACTGCCCCACCGACGTACTGATGTACTCGGATGAGATCAACGCCAAGGGCTATCACTATCCTATGGTGGCGGAAGGCAAGGAAACATCCTGTGTGCATTGTCGCTTCTGCGACCTGATATGCCCGGAGCTGGCGATCTACACCACTGAAGTCCTGGACGCCGGGAATGCAACGGAAGACTCCGATGCCGGATAGTGCCGCCGCAAAGGTGCGGACGAATCAGGAGCAACGCGTCCTGACAGGGACCCATTTCATGCTGGGTGACCATGCCTGCGCCGAAGGCGCATTGGCGGCCGGGATGGATTTCTTCGGCGGCTATCCCATCACACCATCAACGGAAATCGCCGAGCATATTGCACGACGACTACCAGCACTGGGCGGCCGTTTTGTACAGATGGAGGATGAACTCGGCAGCATGGCCGCCATCATCGGTGCATCGGCAGCAGGAGCTCGCAGCTTCACGGCAACTTCCGGGCCCGGCTTCAGCCTGATGATGGAGAACATCGGTCTCGCAGCAATGTTGGAGGTTCCCTGCGTCGTCGCTGACGTCATGCGTGCCTCTCCATCGACCGGCTTGCCGACGATGGTGGGTCAGTCGGACATACTGCAGGCCAGATGGGGTTCTCACGGCGACTATGGAATCATCGCTTACACTCCGGCGTCACCGCAGGAGTGCTTTGATCTGACCGTTCGTGCGTTCAACGCAGCCGATAAATACAGAGTCCCCGTCTTTATTATGATGGACGAGGTTGTCGGTCACATGACCGAGCGCGTGATAATTCCGACAGCCGATGAGGTGCCGATCATTCGCCGCAAAGGACCACGGCATCCCCCTGGCGAGAAACCATTCCTGAGCTACGAGCCCGACGAAGACCTGATTCCGCCGATCGCACATGCCGGCGATGGCTACAAAGTACATATGACCGGATTGACGCATGACGAGCGCGGTTATCCTGCCTTAACCGCGGAAGTCCACGACAAACTCATCAACCGCCTGGTAGACAAGATACGAATCAATGCCGCGGACATCGAAATGTACGAAGAATTCGGCACGGAGGATGCCGATACGATCGTGATTTCCTTCGGTTGCACGGCACGCTCGGCCCGACAAGCCGTCAATCAGGCCAGGGCGGAAGGGATGAAGTGCGGATTTCTCAGATTAATGACGGTGTGGCCATTCCCGGAAACGAGGATTCGTGAACTTATCAAGGGCGGCAAAGTTAAGCGTTTCATCGTTCCAGAAATTAATCTCGGTCAGCTGCGACGTGAAATCGAACGGCTGACACAATTACCGGTTCTGCGTTTAAACCACGCCGGCGGCACGATGCCCGTACCGAATGCCATCCTGGAGCTGATCAGATCATGAGTGTTACCGAACAAGTCATTCAACCAGCGGCAGACATACACCCGATCGACAATCTGCTGCGGGCCGATCGTCTGCCGCACATCCTCTGCCCGGGCTGCGGTATCGGTACCGTCATTCACGGTTATGCGCATGCGATCGCCGCGTCCGGGTTCGATGAGAATGATCACGTCTGCGTGTCCGGCATCGGCTGCAGTGGCCGGGCAGCGGGCTACATGAATGTAGATTCCTACCATGCTACACATGGGCGCGCACTACCGTTTGCGCTGGGTATCGCGGTTCACAACCCAAAACTCAAAGTAACGGTTATCAGCGGCGATGGCGATCTCACCGCAATTGGCGGCAATCATCTTATTCATGCTGCCCGACGCAACGTTAATCTCAACGTAATCTGCATCAACAATTTCAATTACGGCATGACCGGGGGGCAAGTCGGACCAACGACGCCTCTCGGCGCGAGGGGATCGACCGCACCAGACGGAGCCGTGGAGGAACCCTTCAACCTTCCCTATCTTGCGAAGGCGACCGGTGCGGAATTCGTCGCACGCTGGACCATATTGCACGTACGTGAATTTCAGGATGCGGTGCTGCGATCAATGCAAAAAACCGGTTTTTGCTTTATTGAAGTGCTGGCACCCTGCCCGACAAGCTTCGGCCGGGCCAATAAGATAGGAGATGGTCTGCATGAGGTGGAGATCTATCGTGAGCGTTGTCGGATCGAAAACGGCGCCCCGAATCTCCAGGATCTCGACATCGATCTGATTGACGAAAACAAGTCGATAACAGTCGGTAACTTCGTCGATATCGAACGCAGACCATTCATGCAGTAAAACGCGGCTCGGCCACTATGTCAGATTCAAAAAACAATTCCACAAACGCGACCAGCCAGGTCCGCTTCGGCGGCGTTGGCGGCCAGGGCATCGTGCTGGCTGGCCGTCTGCTTGGATTGGCCGCCTCAATATTCGACGGCAAGGAAGCTGTCTGCACCCAGTCGTACGGCCCGGAAGCACGTGGCGGGGCATCGAAAACGGATGTTATTATCTCGGACAAGCCGGTGGACTATCCGTTCGTCATTGAAGCAGATGTACTGGCAGTCCTTTTTCAGGAGGCTTATACCAAGTTTCGCCCGTCACTCAAGGCCGGGGGGACCTTGATCATTGATACCGGGCTGGTTACGCCCGCGGAGGATGACAACAATGTCTTTGGCATTCCGGCCACGAAAATCGCCGAGGATCTCGGCACCCGGCTTGCCACGAATGTCGTGATTCTCGGTTACCTGGTTGGCAAGACCGGTGTCGTTAGCCGCGAGTCAGTGGAACAGGCGATTCGCACGACGCTTAAGCCGAAGATTGTCGATTTCAATATCAAGGCGCTCGATGCCGGCATAAGCCTGGCACAAAGGGATGCGGCAGCATGACTGACTCGATCCTCGTTGTTGGCGGCGGTATTGCAGGGCTGCATGCGGCCCTGGAGTGTGCGAATGCCGGCGCGCGTGCCGTCGTCGTCGAACAAGGTCCGGTCCTCGGCGGCAAGCTGGCGGCGACAATGACGGATTCCTCAGGCATCGGCGATCGCGCCGAGGGAGTCCGTACGCCATTATTCGAGGCATTGGAGACCAACGAGAAAATCGAGATCATTACGCTCGCCAATCTCGAGAACATAGAAGGTAAGCCAGGCAACTTTACTGTCTCGATTCGCGAGCGTGCCCGTTTTGTCACTGACGCCTGCACCCGCTGCAAGCTTTGCAGAGCCGTTTGTCCCGTCGTGCTAGCCAACGAATTCGATGCCGGCCTGACCTACCGAAAAGCGATATATGCGCCAATGAGTGAGACCTTGCCGGCCGAGTGGGTGATTGACATCAAGAACTGCCTCAATACACCGCCGAACTACCTGCCCTGTCAGCGCTGTGTGGAAGTCTGCGAGGACAACGCCATCCACTTCAATCTGCCATTGGACACAGTTCATGAACGACAGGTTGGCGCCGTGATTCTCGCACCCGGATTCCAGATTAACGCCAGCACAGATTTCACAGACTTCGGCTACGCTGCACACCCCGATGTCCTGACGTCGGCGGAACTTCAGCGCCTGCTGGAGTCGCCCGGTCCAACCGGCGGTTACGCATCAAAACCGTCTAATGAAGAGTATCCCGAGAGCGTTTTGCTGGTACTCGACAACCTGTCCCATTTCGGCTTGTACATCGTCGCGAGCCAGGCGCATCAACTTATCGAACAGGATATCGAAACGGTTTCGGTGCTGGTTCTGTCACAGCTGACCGACGAAAGTGAATACGAGGAAGTACAGGCACTCGCCCAAAAGACCGGGGTACAGGTGCGCTGGGGCGCAATGCTGAAGGTGGATCCCACTGCGGATAACACGCTTGACGTATCCTTCGAGGACTTCTCGACCAAACGATACATAAATCAGACTTACGATATGGTTGTGCTGTGTTCCGACGTCGAGGCACCGGATGGCCTTGCTGAACTCGCACAAACGGCGAAGATCGAGCTTGCGGACAGTGGCTATATATCAGTTTGCGGTGCGAACGGCAGCGGCGTTGCAACTTCCCAACCAGGCATCTTCGTCGCCGGTTGTGCAAGCGGCGCAAAAAACATAAAAGACAGTATTGCGGATGCGCAGTCCGCGGCCGACTCCGCACTGGAACAACTCGATTCGAGAATGCTGGATTCCGATGTCACACCCCAACAGACAGTCAGTGAAACCGAAACGGCAGCACAGGTATCCCCAGAAGACATGCGTAGCCAGATCGAGCAATTGCTCTACGCACTGATCAGCCGGCCCGATAATTGACCGGCCGTTATCGCAGGCTGATGATCGCTACGCGTTTGTCGTGTGGTCCGTACTGAACGCCCAGGAGAATCTCGTTGAGAACTCCTGAGACAATTCCTGAGCGTCCCTGGTCCAGGCGCAGGACTCGCAAGTGCAGGTTTCGGAGTCATGCTGCAATTGTTCAGTACGTGCATCGATCAGGTTGATGCTGTACAGCAAGGATGCGTGAATCGCGTGAATCGGTTTGCTCACAAGATCGTCAAAATTATTCAGGCAACTCAGCCAGTGACATTCCCGGCCGAGGCCGCAGTCGCGACATTTTTCACAAGTCGTTGCAAACCGTCCGTCCTGCGGACAGTCTTCGACACTCATGTTTTCCAGAATGAACAAGCGCGGATACGTCAATGCCTCAATCAGTCTTCGCCGCATGATTGTCTCCCGTCACATCGACCCGGATAGCAAGGAAATATCAGTGCATGCCACTGTACACCCTACTTTCCAGACCGCTCCATTCGGATTACACGTATATACGAAGATCGCATCGGACAAGAGGAAGTCATGGTGCCCAGGGCGAGACTCGAACTCGCACGTCCTTTCGGACAACGGATTTTAAGTCCGTAGCGTCTACCAATTCCGCCACCCGGGCCGGGAATCTTGCATGTTACATGGAGGCCAGGGACGGAATCGAAAAACACCCCACAGGCCCCAATCTGCGCCATTCTCAAGCATGTCGAGATAAGTTACCCCAACAGTTACCCCAACGAGCTTTCGGTAGGCGCCATGCCAATGGCGGGCGAATTATGGGGCATGTGTCGGTCTATGTGAATCATTTCCACTGGGACAATTTGCGACACACGACCGGTAATTATACAAAGTTGGGAACGATCGCCCCCTTGCATATTAAGTCTGGTAGCGGGGGCGCGATTACTCGAAAACGTGCATTTATATGCAGAACCGTTCCCTCTGGCAGTCTAGCCCTCGCCCGCTAGGGCTTCTTCGGTCTGACCGATAATTTCCGCAATCAGATCGGCCAATTCGTCGCGCGACGGCTCGACCCACGCACTAAGGCCGGTAATGGGGTACCGGCTTGGGTAGTTCCATTTGTCCTTGCCGGGCTGGTAATACCGTTTGGCAATCTTCGGGATTACTTCGCCCGAATTCTTATCGCTCAGGACAAGGCCATTTTTTGCCGCCCTACGGGCCAGTTATTTTAGGTCATGGTGTCGTGGCCACTTGCCGACGGTGCCAACAGCGGTCATTCAATTTGCAATCGCAAGAACATTCTTTAATCTGCAACGAACAAGCTCAGGAATTTGGCTGCAAGCGGTGATCTCTCTACCTCCGCTCTGTGGAGGGGGTTGCCCCACCGGATGCCGTCCGTGTTACCGAGTGCAATTAAAGCCCAGCCGTCGTCCGGCGCCTTCAACAACAAGCCTGCGTAAGCTTCGGGCCACCAGCCGGCATGCCACACAAGCTTGTGGCCTTGCCATTCCTGTACCCACCAGCCATACGCATAAGCGGCCGGTCTGCCATCAGCCAACGTCGGTGGCGTCCACATCTGCTCAAGCAGCGCAGGCGGCAGGATCTTGCCTTGATCCAGTGCAATGGAATATTTCGCCAGGCCCATGACGCTGGCGATTATGCCGGAGCTCGCATTGAGTTCCGGATTTGGCAACTCGGATGGGGCAATACCATCGTCGTCCTCTGGTGTGTGACGAAATGGCGGCGCCAGGTTTGTTAGCGCAACGCTTTTATCAGGATCTCTCCAGCCTGCTGCTACGGTATCGAGCTCGGCAGGCCCAAGGACATATTCGTTCATCCATTCGCGCCACGTCCGATTCGTGTTTTCTTCCACCCAGTTTGATAGTCGCCCAAAAACGATCGGGTTATACATGAACGTCGATCCAGGTTCTCCCTGCACACGGTGTTGGAGGACGTACCGCAGGCTGATTGGTCCTTCGCAGCGCGGTGGCTCCACGACAGTACCATCATCGAGCGTGCCGCCGCCGAAAATGATTCCGCTACCGGTCAACCAGTCGCAACGCCTGTCCCAATCGCTTAGCTTTGTGAAGTCGTCGTCGAGATCGATGTGACCATCGGCTTCCATGGCGAGCAGCGTCGCAGCAGTGAAGGTTTTCGAAATCGATGCAACCAAGTAGGTCGTTTCGACTGTCGTTTGCTCCTCGGCATCGTGATCCTGCCAGCCTATGCCTTCCTCAAGCACGATCTCGCCATCTTTCACTACGGCGACTGAAAAGCTGGGCATAATCTTGTCGCGACGAAATTCCTTCAAAAACTGCCTGAATTCTTCGAGCTTGTCATCAAGGGGAGCAGCAGATGAAGAATTGCTGAATGCCACCAGTGCAAAAAGCAAGACAAAGCAAAATTTCTTCATATTCTTTCTATCTCTGGATGACTGCTTCACGCCCTGAGTCACTCAGTCAAGCAGTTTGTGCCGTTTTGAGCAAGGGTGATCCGCGTTCCTGTAATGTCTTGAGGTACTTGGCTTCATCGTATGGCGTCCGCGTGATCCAGCAACGGTA
>Ga0255052_10000452_pt1 | contig 33251 bp, 29 predicted proteins | sample JV7_2_21_MG_FD_188632 | JGI IMG/M metagenome (GOLD analysis project Ga0255052, IMG submission 188632) | Seawater microbial communities from Jervis Inlet, British Columbia, Canada - JV7_2_21 | ecosystem: Environmental > Aquatic > Marine > Inlet | place: Canada: British Columbia | collected...
CGGCATCCAGTTTCGGCACGAACAAGCGAGGGATGTGCATTCACCCGGTTACTATGTGCACGTCGATTCCGACCAGGTGTTTCTCGGCGTCGGCATGTGGCGACCGGACTCGGATTCGCTGCGCGCAATTCGGGAGCGCATCGTTGCAAAGCCGACAGAATGGAAAACGGCGCGTGACGACACAGACTTCCGGCGTCACTTCAATCTCGACGGCGAATCGTTGATGCGTCCGCCACGTGGTTTCGACAAGGAGCACGAGTTTATCGACGACATAAAGCGCAAGAGCTTCATGGCCGTCAGGAATCTCGACGTGGCCGATTGCCTCAATCCGCAGTTTCAACGCAAAGTGGAGACATCTTTCGTTGCCGCTGCGCCTTTCATGCGCTTTCTCTGCAAAGCTGTTGGCGTTCCCTTCTGAAGGATCGAAATCATGACAGTGTTCAGTGACCCTGCGTTCGACAATCATGAACGTGTGCTGTTTTGTCGCGACGATGCCACCGGCCTTTTCGCGATCATCGCTATTCACTCGACTGCATTGGGCCCTGCGGCGGGAGGGTGCAGGCTCTGGAAGTATGCCGACGACGCGGAAGCTGTGCACGACGTGCTGCGTTTGTCGCAAGGGATGAGTTACAAGAACGCGATGGCCGGCCTGACGTTCGGCGGTGGCAAGGCCGTCATTATGCAGACACCTGACTTCGACGGCAGCGACGCGCTGTACGAACGTTTTGGCGCCTTCGTGGACACCCTGAGCGGCGCCTACATCACGGCCGAAGACGTGGGTATGACGATGGATATCATGCAGACCATCGCCCGCAAAACACGCTATGTCACCGGACTGCCGTCCGATGCGGGTATGGCCGGCGGAGACCCGTCTCCCAAGACAGCTTACGGCGTCTACCGCGGTATCGAAGCTGCGCTACGTGCGAAGCTGGAGCGAGAGGACATGCGCGGATTGCGCGTCGCTGTACAGGGCGCCGGGCATGTCGGCTACTACCTTTGCAAACTACTTCGCGCGTCCGGAGCGTCCTTGTTGGTCGCCGACATCGACGAGGCACGTGTGACACGTATATGCGATGAATTCGACGCAACGGCCGTCGACACGAGCGAGATTCTCTATCAGGACGTCGATGTGCTCGCGCCATGCGCGCTCGGTGCCATACTCGACGAAGATTCGATCCCGAGAATACAGGCCTCGATTATCGCCGGTGGAGCGAATAATCAGCTGCGGTCGGACGCGGATGGCCAACGTGTTGCCGACGCCGGCATCCTGTATGCACCCGATTACGTGATCAATGGCGGTGGCATCATCAACGTTGCCTGTGAGTATGCCGGGGACGTTGATGACGATGGCGTTACGAAACTCGTCGCGAAAATCGGACCGCGACTCGCAGGTATTTTCGAGGAAGCGTCGCGGACCGGAGAGCCCACCAACGTCATCGCCGACCGTATGGCCCGAAAAATTATCGCGGACGCCGCCGCAGCCTGAATCAATTCCCGATGGCTTTTTGCAATTCCCGCAGCAGCGTCTTCGGCTCCGGCCTGTCGATTATCTGTTTCGAGAGTTCCACGAAGCGAATGATGCCGCTTGCATCGACGACGAGCGACGTCGGCCATATCGTGTCGGCCCCGTACTCCCGGGCGTAACTCTCGGGCACGGCCGCTTCCATCAATAAGTCGAGTTTTCGTGTGACGGTCAGCGACTCGTCGAGCCAGAATTCGAATTCGACTTCAAAGAACTCCGCGACACGCCGCGTCGTCTCCTGTGGCTTCGGCGTAACGAAGATCAGCCTCGCGCCGAGATCAACCATGTCCTTGTAGTGAGCGGTCAGGTCTTTCACCTGCCTGCTGCAAAACGGGCACCAGTTGCCGCGCACGAAAATAATTATTGCGGGCGTGCCTTTCAGGTCGGTCGAGCGCACGGGTTTGCCTTGTTCGTCCACCGCACTGAAATCCGGCAACGGCTGGCCGCGCCTGAGGACATTGGGGACCGGCCGGGACGGTCGTTTGCGATACAACAGGTAGGCGATGCCCACGACGAGCGCAGCAACAATCAGCCAGATCCATACGTCAGTCATTTCTTGCATTCTCCAGTGCTGCATCGTCAACGGTAAGCACGATCTTCCCCATGTGGTGGCTGCTTTCCATCAGTTGGTGTGCCGCTGCCGCATTCGCCAGTGGAAACGTTTCGTGAATGATGGGCCTTACTCGCCGGGTTTCAAGTAGAGGCAGGATATTGTCTGCGAGGCTCTGTGCAATCGCCGACTTCTCTTGCGTCGATTGTGGTCGCAATGTGGAGCCTGTAATCCAGAGCCGTTTCGCGAGTACGACACGCATGTTCAGCTCCGCGCTCGGCCCTTGCAGAAACGCAATGATCGAATAGCGTCCGTCAAGCGCCATCGACTCCATGTTCTTTTGCATGTAAGAGCCCGCCACCATGTCCAGAAGTACATCCACGCCGCGTCCGTTGGTACGTTCAGCGACAATAGCCTGCCAGTCGTCGCTGCGGTAGTTGATCGCCACATCGGCGCCGAGATCAATACAGAAACGGCATTTTTCGTCACTGCCCGCGGTCGTCAAAACCTCGCAGCCCTTCGCTTTGGCCAGTTGAATCGCGGTCGTGCCGATGCCGCTGGAACCTCCATGTACTAGAAACGTCTCGCCCTCTCTGAGCCGGCAAGACATGAACACGTTGTACCAGACCGTGAAGTAGGTCTCGGGAACCGCGGCAGCTTCGACGAGCGTCATTGATGCCGGTACGGGCAGACAATGGCCCTCATTGACAGAGCAATACTCCGCGTAGCCGCCGCCGTGCGTCAGCGCCATGACGCGGTCACCGGTTTGCCAACGTGTCGCTTCAGATCCCGTAGCAACAACCTCACCAGCAACCTCCAGCCCCGGCAGCGGACTGGCGTCCGGCGGCAGCGGGTATTTGCCGAGTCTCTGCAACACGTCGGGTCGATTCACGCCGGCCGCGCTGACCCGGATGAGGACCTCCCGGTCCGTGGGTTCTGGTAACGCCTGTTCGACAAGTTGCAGTACCTCCGGACCGCCGGGAGCCTTGATCGCAACGGCTTTCATGATATCGGGGACGGAGTGCGTCATTGCTTGCCTCGGTGGACATGGACAGCGTTGATGTTATGTGCATACTGACACGCCCGACCATGATTACAACGATAGCGATGGGCGACAATCCGATTCTCTGGACTCCAGGCGAAGACCGGCGAAAAGCGTCGGCGATGTACCGTTTCATGCAGCAACAGGGTTTCGAAAATTACGATGACCTGTACCGCTGGTCGATCGACGACTCAGCCGCTTTCTGGGAAGCATTGTGCAAGTTCTGCGATATTCGTTTCTCCAGAGACGCGACGAGCACGATCGAACGCAGAGATGACATCATGCATGCCGGCTGGTTCGCCGGCGGTCAACTCAATTATGCCGAGCATCTGCTGCGATTCGACGGCGATCACATTGCCCTCGTGTTTTCGGCTGAGAACGGTGATCGCAGCGAGTACAGTTTCGACGAGTTGCGGCGAGCGGTTGCCGGCGTCGCCGAGGGGTTGCGTCTTGCCGGTGTCGTAAAGGGCGATCGCGTCGGCGGTTACCTGCCGAATTGTCCTGAAGCGATCATTGCAATGCTTGCGACAGCCAGTATCGGCGCGGCCTGGTCGTCGTGTTCGCCTGACTTCGGTGTCAACGGCGTGGTCGATCGCTTCGGGCAGATCGAACCGAAGGTTCTATTTACCGCTAATGGCTACGTTTACAACGGCAAGCGTTTCAACTCATTGGCCACCGTCGCCGCTATCGTCAAGGCAATACCGAGCATAGAACGTACGGTCGTCGTGCCTTTTGTGGATGACGACATGGATTTGTCCGCGATTGCGAATGCTGTCTCGATTGACGAATTTTCGGTGGAGGATGCACGTCTGCATTTTGAAGCCGTCGCATTCGACCATCCACTGTTCATCATGTACTCGTCGGGCACGACCGGCGTACCGAAATGTATCGTGCATGGCCATGGCGGCACATTGTTGCAACTGACCAAAGAACATGTGTTGCATTGTGATATCGGTTCCGATGATCGCCTGTTCTATTTCACGACCTGTGGCTGGATGATGTGGAACTGGCTAGTGACCGGTCTCGTAACAGGAGCGACGCTGGTATTGTTCGACGGCTCCCCGTTTTTCAATGACGGTCGCGTGCTGTGGCAAATGGCCGAGCGCGAACGAGTGACGGTGTTCGGTACGAGCGCGAAATATATTTCGGCGCTCGAGAAGGCCGGTGTCCGACCGCGGGATGAGTTCCGGATTCCGGACCTGCGTGCCATATTGTCTACTGGCTCACCCCTCGCGCCCGAGAGTTTCGACTATGTCTACGATGCGATCGGCGACGATCTGCAGCTCGCATCGATTGCAGGCGGTACCGACATCATTAGCTGTTTCGTCGGTGGCAATCCGTTGTTGGCCGTGCGCCGTGGCGAGATCCAGTGCAGGGCGCTGGGCATGGCAGTCGAGTTTTTCGACGACGACGGCAACGCGCTCCTCGAAGAGCGTGGCGAATTGGTGTGCACGAAGCCGTTTCCCTCGGCACCGGTCGGTTTCTGGAATGATGAGGGAGACGCTCGGTACAAAGCAGCCTATTTCGAAAAATTTCCGGGCATCTGGGCGCATGGCGATTTCGCGGAGTTGCGCAAGACCGGCGGGGTTGTCATCTACGGCCGGTCTGACGCGGTGTTGAATCCCGGCGGCGTGCGCATAGGTACAGCCGAGATCTATCGACAAGTCGAGAAACTCGACGAGGTCGTGGAGAGCATCGCGATCGGGCAGAACTGGGAAGACGATGTGCGTGTCGTGCTGTTTGTCGTCTTGCGGCCGGGCGTCGATCTCGACGATGAGTTGTGCAACCGAATTCGCAAGGAAATCCGGCAAAACACGACGCCGCGGCATGTGCCCGCGAAAATCGTCGCAGTGGCCGGCATTCCGCGTACCAAGAGTGGCAAGATCGTCGAGATCGCCGTGCGCTCTGTCGTGCACGGTGAAGAGGTCGCAAACACCGAAGCGCTGGCAAATCCAGAAGCACTCGAATACTTTCGACAGATCGACGAGTTATCGACCGCCTAAGGAGGCAGGATTGCTGAAGAATACAATCGCCGGATTCGAGATCGTGCGCGGCGAGGTTGCCGATGACTAGCCGATTCCTGCTCGCGATCGACCAGGGTACGAGCAGCAGCCGTACGGTCGTGTATGACGATCAAATCAATGTGGTTGCCAGCGCGCAGCGGGAGTTTACCCAGATCTATCCACAACCCGGTTGGGTTGAGCACGATCCTGAGGAGATCTGGTCGTCTGTAGAAGTCGTTACACGAGAGGCGATGCAGCAGGCTGGCGCGAAAGCAGCGGATATCACCGGAATCGGCATCACCAACCAGCGTGAAACGACGTTGATCTGTGATCGCCAGAGCGGCCGATGTATCTACAACGCAATCGTCTGGCAGGATCGTCGCACGGCAACTCATTGCGATGCGCTAAAGCAGCAGGGTGCGGAGAGCGTGGTAATCACGCGGACCGGCTTGCGGCTCGATCCGTATTTCTCCGCTACCAAGATTGCATGGCTTCTCGATAACGTCGATGGCGCGCGTGAGCTGGCGGTCAGTGGCAAACTCGCGTTTGGAACGATTGACTGTTTCCTGTTGTGGCGATTGAGCGGTGGGCGAGTGCATGCCACTGATGCGACCAATGCATCGCGCACGATGTTGTTCAACATTCATACGCAGGCCTGGGACGAAGAGCTGCTCAAATTGTTCGATATTCCGCCGGCATTGTTGCCGGAGGTCATGGACTGCGCAGCGGAATTCGGCACCACCGACGACACGGTACTGGGTGGCGCAGTTGCCGTTTGTGGTATAGCCGGTGATCAGCAAGCTGCACTGATCGGGCAGGCCGGGTTTGAATACGGGATGACCAAAAGCACCTACGGTACGGGTTGCTTCGCCATAGCGAACACGGGCGACAAGGCGCTCGAATCACATAACCAGTTGCTAACGACGATTGCCAGTCGCCTGAACGGAGACGTTTGCTACGGTCTGGAAGGCAGCGTGTTCGTTGCGGGTTCGGCAATGCAGTGGTTACGCGACGAGCTGCAGATCATCGACTCCGCGCCGCAGTCCGGGGACATTGCGAAACGGACAGGCATCGTCGATGACGTATACGTGGTGCCCGCTTTTGCAGGGCTCGGCGCGCCATACTGGGATCCCCATGCACGCGGCGCGATCGTCGGCCTGACACAGGGTAGCGGGCGTGACCAGATAGTCACTGCTACGTTGCAGGCAGTTGCCTTCCAGACGCGAGACCTGGTTGACGCGATGGCCGACGACGGCATCGCACCCAGCGTGATCCGGGTTGACGGTGGCATGGTCGCCAATCAATGGTTTCTGCAATTTCTGGCCGACATTCTCGACATCACCGTGGAGCGGCCAGAAAATGTCGAATCGACGGTGCTCGGGGCGGCGTACCTTGCGGCGTATCAATGCGGCATTATCAGGAGCACGGACGAGATCGCCAGGCTCTGGCGCCGTGACACCGTGTTCGAGCCGTCGATGTCCGAAGATCAGCGCGAAATGCTACTCTCGGGCTGGGCCGAAGCTGTCGGCCGGGTGCGCGGCACCGTTGCCGGAAGCCTGTGAATTAGAGCTAACCGCCTGATTGCGGCGGGTTTACAATGGCCGGGTGCTTATCACAAATCCGTCACGAAAAAATCATGTGACTGTCGCTAACGACGCGCAGTATCCCGTTGCAGATCCGTATGAACGGAGTTTGGACAATGGTTGAGTACCTGGACGATCTGGAGCTGAGGGTGTGCCTTCGGGTCAACGCCCTTAGTCGTATCGTGCTCCTGAGGCGTTTTTTTAGCGGCGTATCGTGGCTTGGTGATTATCCTGGTTGGGTGATTCTCGGTGTGATCTGCGCGGCTGGGCAGGGCGATAACGCCATACCGTTCGTCCTGCACGCCCTGGCCACCGCCGGCGCCGGTATCATTGTTTACAAGGTGCTGAAGAAGCGACTGGTCCGCGAGCGTCCTTACGTGACGCATGGCGAAATTGTCTGCGGCGCGGCGCCACTCGACCGCTATAGCTTTCCGTCCGGCCACACGCTGCACGCGATCAGCCTGACGGTTCTTTACGGCGCCTATGAGCCGATGATGCTCATCGTGATGGCGCCGTTCGCTGCCCTGGTCGCAGCATCCCGAATCGTCCTCGGGCTGCACTATCCCAGTGACGTACTTGTGGGTGGCACCATCGGAGCCGCGCTCGCGACGTCAAGCATTGCGCTGGTGAGCTAGGCGAGAGAACTAGGCGAGAAAACGAGCCCAGGCGACCGTCGCCCAGACGGCAACGACCAACATCAGGCTGACGAAAACAGCTGCGGAGCCGAGGTCCTTGGCGCGTCCCGACAATTCATGGGGCTCGTCGCCAACGCGGTCGATCGCGGTCTCTACCGCCGAATTCAGGAGTTCGACGATAATTACGAGCAACAACGGGGCGATCAGTAACAGCCGCTCGTAGCCGCTGCGGCCCAACCATAGAGCGACTAGCGCCATTACCACTGCGGTTATCAGCTCCTGACGGAACGCGCTCTCGTGCTTCCAGGCGTGCACGAGACCCTGCGCTGAATACCGCATGGCGAGAATCAGCCGTTTCAGACCTGTGTTTCCGGGTTTACTCAAATCCGCTTCTCTCCCTCGTGCCTGAGCATTGTAATCAAACATGGCGCGACCGCTACCTCGAGGCTGGATGATTTTATGTTGCGCTTGACTGAGCCTCGATCTCGCCCAATGATTGCGGTGCGAATCCAGCCCGCGACAACAAGCAATAACGGAGAGTAACCGGCCTTGCTCAGAGCCCGGCAGAAAATCGGCAAGTACAAAATTCTCGGGCGGATTGCCTCGGGTCCGCTGGCCGATGTCTATCGCGCCTACGACACGATCCAGAAGAGACGCGTTGCGCTCAAGATTCCCAAGGTAAACCACCATACGGGCGACGAGGAGTTCTTACATGAGGTCCGGGTTGCGACAAAGTTGCAGCACCCGAATATTCTCTCCGTATGGAACGCGAGTTACATCGACGGTCATTTTGTCATCGCAATGGAGCTCGGCGAAGAATCGCTGGCTGATCGCCTCGAGCGTCGAATTTCGACAGCCAGGGCACTCGATCTCGCCGGTCAGACGATTGCCGCGCTGGCTCATGCGCATGAGCATAAGGTCATACATTGCGACATAAAGCCCGAGAATTACATCCTGTTCCCCGACAATCGATTGAAATTGTGCGACTTCGGTTTCGCCAAGATCAGCCTGCGCACACTGAAAGCGTCGGGTTCCGGCACGATCGACTACATCGCACCTGAGCAGGCAATGGGCCGGCCGAAGTTTCAGTCCGATGTCTTCTCGCTCGGGCTCGTCCTGTACCGGCTGTTCTCCGGCAAGTTGCCGGAGTGGCCGTTCACATGGCCGATGGTCGGTCACGATCGTCTTACTGCGAGAGTTCGGCCGGAACTCATCGAGATGCTCAGGAAGGCGACTCAACTGGATCCGGCGAAGCGCTACCGGGACGCCGTGCAGATGCAGGCTGCTTTCGAGCAGTTGCAGAGCCATGCGCGGCGGCAAAAACGCAGCCGGGCGCGCAGCGATCGCAAGGCCGGCTCAACCTGGCGGCGACTGCAATGGCGTGAATTCCAGCGTCAATTCAGGAAAGTGCTCGATACCCGCCATCAATGCCGACATTGTGAAGGGCCTGTTGCAGAGACCATGCAGGCCTGTCCATGGTGTGGCTTCGATAATCCAGCGCGCAGCTCGGAGTCCGCAATGCCGTCGAGTTGCCCGCGCTGCGAGCGCGGCGTTAAAAATGACTGGGACTACTGTCCGTGGTGCTACGGACCGGGTTTCATCGAAGAGACAACGCGCCAATACCCCGACAAGCGTTACATGGCTCGTTGCAGCAACAAACGCTGCCGCGGCAAACTGATGCCGTTCATGCGCTACTGTCCCTGGTGTCGCATGAAGGTCAGGCGCGCCTGGAAATTGCCGGGCAGCCGTTGCGCCTGCAGAGCGTGCGGCTGGGGAATTGCACGCGATTTCTGGAATTTCTGTGCCTGGTGCCGGGAGCCGGTGCGGCGCGGATAGCCGTATCCGGAGCAACGTCTTGTCGAACTTCATTGACGACCTGCTGGTACTTGACGGCGCGTTCGAGCCCGATCTTCAGCACGCAGACGTTGGCGGTGGCTCCATGGTCGCCTATACATCGCGAGCCCCGGACAAAGATACGGAGAACGAGGATACGGTTGCCGTGATTCCCTGGGGCCCGCAGGCGGCTGTGCTCGTTGTAGCGGATGGCGCCGGCGGCTTGCCAGCGGGCAAGCGTGCCTCTATGACCGCGGTTACGTCACTGGCCGAGTCGCTCGCGGTCGCGATGGCCGAAACGATGTTGCTCCGCACCGCGATCCTCAATGGCATCGAAGCGGCAAACGAAGCCGTCATGCAACTGGCCAACGGCTCGGCCACGACGATGACGGTGGTCGCGATTGAGGGGCTGCAGGCCCGCTCGTACCAGATTGGTGATTCGGAAGCGATGGTGGTCGGCCAGCGAGGACGACTAAAACTGCAGACGACGGCGCATTCTCCGACCGGATTCGCCGTCGAAGCCGGATTTCTCGATGAACGCGAGGCACTGCATCATGAAGAGCGACACCTGGTGTCCAATTTCCTCGGCACGAACGAAATGAGCATCGATGTCGGTGCACCCGTGGAATTACGGCCACGGGACACGGTGCTTGTCGCCAGTGACGGCCTCACCGACAACGTGCACCTGGACGAGATCATTGAGCACGTGCGCAAAGGGCCGCTGCAATCCTCGGCCGCTGCGATCGTCGATCTGGCCAGGCAGAGAATGGCATCGGGCAGCTCGAGTGACCCGTCAAAACCCGACGATTTGTCGCTCATTGTGTTTCGCAAGCATCAACCGCGACGCAGCCGTGCGTAAGGACGGCCTTGACCCGGGGTTTGATGCGCTGCAAAACTTAACAAAATCAGATACTTGCTTTTGGGCTGCGACAGCAGTCCGGGTAACTCGCTGGCAGTGCACTTCGCTATTGATTGAGCATTGCCTGCGTATTATCGTCGTACTGGTTCCGCGAAGCCTTACGGTGCGCGATCGCCCCTGATATTCCAATGGAACTCAGGCAAGCGTTTGTTGCTCAAACCTAGGAATACCGGACGATTCGGGCGCTCGCTATCCCAACAAAAGCCGGGCCTCGATTCTTGCCACCGAGAGGCACATGACAATGAACCGCAATCAACCAGCCAAATCGAGTTTCACCTGGCTCAGGCCATTCCTGGTGATCATGACAGCGACGCTGTTAGTCGCCGGCTGCAAATCCTCAGTCATTCAGCCACCCGGGGGTGCAGGTATGCCGGCACCGCCATCCGGCGGCATGCCGCCGCCACCGAGCGGTGGTTCTTCCGGTGGTGGCGAGTCTGGCGGTGGCGAATCCGGTGGTGGCGAGTCTGGTGGTGGCGAGTCCGGCGGTGGCGAATCCGGCGGCGGTGCATCCGGCGGCGGTGCATCCGGCGGCGGTGCATCCGGTGGTGGTTCATCCAGTGGCGGCTCGTCCAGTAGTGGCGGCTCGTCCGGTGATGGTGGCCAGTCTGGCGGTGTTGGCAGCGTTCCGCAGGTCGAATTCCCGATGCCGGGGGGAGTCCCGGGCATGAGCGGTGGTGATGGCGACGGCGAGGGAGGCGACAGTACCGCCGGCGGCGATGGTGATGGCGACGGTGAAGGCAGCAGTGATTGTGGCGACACGGGCCAGTTGCCCGGTGGCGTAGGGGGCATGGGTCAGGCCGGTGAATGCCTGGGCGGTGGCGGCGGCGCCAGCGCCAGCGACTCGGCAGAGTCCGGCAGTGCAGGCGGCGGCGCGGAAGCGAGTATGCAAGGTGATGGTGGCGCAGGCGGGGGTGGAGGCGCCGAAGGCGGTGGTGACGGTACGGGCACCGGTGGTGCAGGTAGCGCCGGCCAGTTCCCGGGGGAGTCAGACGCCGAGCGTGCCGAACGCCTCGGACGGGAACTCGAAGAATCTATTGGCGGATTTGATGAGGTATTGAGCGAAGAACAGCGCGAGATCGCATCGGTCGGCCGCAATACCGAGGGCTTCGGTGGTGGCAGTGGCTCGGCCGGCGGTGCTGGAGGTGTCAGCCTCGGCGAACAGGCGGCTGGCGGAACCGGCGGCGGCTCGGTCGTAGTGGCCAATCAGCCCAGCCAGCGGCGTGAATCGCCAGTCGTTGGCATGAGCGACGAGGAAGTCCGGGAGCGTACGCCAGACGACATACCGGTGCTGGTCGACGATGACATCATCGCGAGACAGTTGCGTGAAGCGGCGCTGGCGGAGGAGGATCCCGAGTTGCGTGAGCGCCTCTGGGAAGAATACCGCAAGTACAGCGGGATCTAGTACTCGATAAAAAAGCAATAAGGAGTCGATTTGCGACACATTAGGAGACTATTACCGAGGAGCCCAGCGCCGCTCATTGCCCTCGCCTGTATTGCGGGGCAGGGCTGCACCGTCAATGAAGTCATTACTGCCGACGAAACGGAACTGATCGTCGCCGAGGAAACAGTGGATGAGTCCATGCTTCTCGACATCGGCATTGTGGAATTCGAAGACGGCGTACCGGAAAAAAACAACCCGATCGATTCGGGTGTCTACGAAGAAATCAGGGGCGCCGAATCGCGCTACCTGCCGTACCACCTGAAGACGACGCTGCAGGGTACCGGGCACTGGGGCGCCGTGCGCGTGATCCCGTCGCGCAATGCATTTACGGATATCGTCATCAGCGGCGACATCGAGAAGTCGGATGGCGAGTATGTGAAGCTCAATGTTGTCATCGAGGACGCGACAGGCCGCCACTGGTATTCGAAGACCTACACGGCTCAGACGGGCGTTTCGTCCTACTCCGAACGTCGTGATCGTAGTCTGGACCCGTATCAGAAAGTGTTCAACGAGATCGCCAACGACCTGCAGGCCTACGTGGCAGCCTTGCCGAAGAAAGAGATTTCACAGGTTCGGCGCGTCTCAGAGTTGCAGTTTTTCGGCGACATGTCGCCGGCGGCTTATGGTGGTCACTTGCAGACCGACAAGGACGGCATCGTCTCGGTCGTTCGTTTGCCGGCGGAGAACGATCCCGCCGTTGCCCGCCTGCGCCAGATACGCGAGCGTGACCGACTGGTTGTCGACACCCTGAACGAGCATTACGCCAACTTCTACTACGGCATTGCGATTCCCTATCACGCGTGGCGCAAGACGTCGCGCGAGGAGGCGATCAACTACCGGCAAGTCAAACGCTCGGCGACCTTGCAGTCTTTGATGGGCGTGGTCGTACTCGCCGGCTCGTTGGCCATGGAGACCGACAGCTCGAGTTCATCGAAACAGCGCATGCAGCGGAGCATACAGAGCATCGGCATATCGCAGGGTATCGACCAGATTTTTGCCGGCTTTTCGCGACGTTCGGAGGCCTCGCTGCACGTCGAAGCCATCAAGGAACTGTCGGAGTCTTTTGGCTCGGAGGCGGCACCGATGGTCATCGATGTGGAGGGCGAGACACGCCGTCTCACCGGCACGGCTGCCGCACAGTATGAGAGCTGGCGCCGCCTCCTCAAGGAAATCTACGATGCCGAGACGGGCTTTCCGACACCCGTCGAAGTGGGATCGCCCGAGCGCGAAGCTGAACCAACTGGATGAGTGAAAGACCACCGACGCGAGAATTGCGTAAAGGAACACGGCTCGCCAATCGGTACACCTTAGCCCGCAGCTTAGGCAGAGGAGGCGCGGCCGAGACCTGGCTCGCGACTGATCGCATGACACGCGCGTCGGTTGCCATCAAGATTCTTGCGGATGAATGCACGGGCGCCGACGCATTGCGGCGTGAATGGCAGCTCGCCATTCGTCTGATGCATGCGCACATTGTTCGTGTATTCGAGTTTCACGACGATGACGAGGGCGCGTTCTATAGTTTGCAGTTTGTCGATGGTCCGGATATCGGCGTACTTAGCGCTATGCCTCCTGCTGAGTCGCTGCCGCCCGTCGCACTCATCGCGGATGCACTTCGCTATGCACATACCAAAGACGTCGTCCATCGTGACGTCAAAGCCGCCAACATATTGCTCGATCGCAACGGTGCGCCCTATCTGATCGACTTTGGTGTCGCCGCAACGCGCGGGCAAGATGTCGGTGGGGGGTCGCTGATTGCCGCAAGCCCACAGCAACTTGCCGGCGAGGCACCACAACCGTCGGATGACATATTCGCGCTGGGCGGACTGATCTACGAACTCGTCAGTGGCCGCTCCCCCTACGGTTCGACGACGACAGCCGACGACATTCGTGACATGCCGCCGCCGCCATTGCAGGCGGCCGATGGTTCCGCGGTGCCGCCGCTGCTGCAAGCGCTTGTCGCTCGAATGCTGGACAAAGACGCACGGCGCCGGCCTGATGCGGCGACGGTCGTGAGCGAGCTCGAAGCCATGGGTTTTGCGCCCGCGCCTGCACCAAAGCGCTATCTCGCATCGGCGACAGCGGTCAGCGACGAAGTGATAGAGACCAGGGATACGGTCAGGCCGGCACAGCATAAGCGGCAGGCAGCCGCAGCAGCTTCGACGGTGTCTTCTGCGAGCGGCATGAGCCCTCGAACGCTCGGCATCAGTCTTGCCGTGTTGTCGCTGATTCTGATCAGCGTCATATTTGTGTTGCCGAGAACCGTTACGCGGCAGGCCCCGGAGCCGGACGCGGAAACGGCCGCGCAGGACAATACCGCTCAGGCAGACGGCAAAGATCCGCAGTCCGGCGTCGAATTCAGCGAGAACATCGACGACCTTAGCGGGCGCGACCAGAGAGTACAGGACCGGTCCGGGACCGAAGAGGTTCTTGGCGAGTTGCTCGCGAAGATGGACACACTCGAGGGACGTGCCGTACAGCGCTGGGGCGGGCTCAGGTTTGCGCGCGCCCAGGCCGTGTATGCGGAAGGCGACGAAGCGTACCTCGCTCGTGACTATGCGACAGCCTCTGAAAAATACCGCGAATCGATCGAGATCGTCGAACCGTTGCTGGATGAAGTCAACGAGGTGTTTCGGACAACATTCGAGGAGGCGCAAGTGGCCCTCGCAGCGGGAGACACGGTCGAGGCTCTGAGACTGTTCGATCTCGCCGTTGCTATCAGCCCGAGTCATCGCGATGCGCAGCTCGGGTTCGCCCGGGCCCGCAATCTGGAAACTGTACTGTCGCTAACCGATCAAGGCCTGCAGTACGAGAAAAACCTGGAAATGGAGGCTGCACGGCAGAGTCTGGCACGGGCGGTAGATCTGGACCCTGATTGGGATCCGGCCCGGGTCGGACTCGAGCGAGTGCTCGAAACGATCAATCAAATGGAGTTCGACCAGCGCATGACCGAAGGTCTGACGGCGCTGGCGGAGAGCGACTACCTGGGGGCACGAGCCGCGTTTCGCATGGCGCAGCAACTCAAACCTGGTTCGCGGGAACCCGCTGATGGTTTGTTGCAGGTAGACCAGGGCATCCGCCTCGACAATATCGCTGCACTGGAGCAGCACGCCTGGTCGCAGGAGCAGGGTGAAGAATGGAGTGCTGCATCCTCGACCTACACGAGCATACTGGAGCTCGATGACAATCTGGCGTTCGCGAAAGAAGGGCTAAATCGCACCCGACAGATGGAGACCCTGCATGACACGCTGGAAACCCTGATCGCGAGTCCGGACAGCCTGAGCCGGCCATCGACGATGCAGTCTGCGACCAAGCTACTACTCGATATCACGCGCATGGAGACCATTGGTCCGCGCCTCGCCGATCAGCGCGATGAGTTATCGAGACTGTTAAAACGTGCAGCGACACCCCTCACGGTCAGGCTCGTCTCGGATAACCTCACCGACGTATCCATCTACAAAATTGGTAAACTCGGCAGCTTCGATACACACGAGCTCGAATTGCGGCCTGGAACGTACGTCGCCGTCGGCATACGTCCGGGTTTTCGCGACGTGCGGCTTGAGTTTCGTGTCGCACCTGAGATAGACATGCAGCCAATCGTCGTTCGTTGCGAGGAACAAATTTGAGTCTCAAGCTTTTCATCAGGGATGTTGAAGGCGAGCGACGATTCGATGCGGCCGGTTTGCCGCTACGCGTCGGCACGGGCAGCGACTGTCAGCTGCGATTGCCTGGCCCAGGTGGCGGCCCTGTCATGTTGCTCGACCTGCTCGACGATGCGCCGTTCGTGCAGCCCGTTGGCCGTGACAAGTCGATGGCGATCAATGGCGAGTCACTGGTCGCGAGCCGGCGCCTGGTGGACGGCGATGAACTGCAGTTTTTTGGTAGTCGCATCGGCGTGCGGCTGCAGGACGAGCGATTAACGCTCGAGGTCCGGCTCGAGGACAGCGCCTACGTCACGCAACCGCCCGAACTCGCTGCCGCCGGCGATCAAGCCGCTGAGGAGACAATCGCGCCAACCGCATTCAAGCGTGCGGCGGAGACACGCGCGGCTGCCGCAGATACGGCAAAGCATGGTTCGCTGCGCACGATCGTCACTATCGGCCTGGTCGTATTGCTGACCGTATCGTTCCTGTTGTTTACGGCAAAATCCGTCAAGTTCGAGGTCTCGCCCGGCGAACCGGACGATTTCTCGATCAGCGGCGGCTGGTTTCGCATGCCGCTGGGGGATCGGGTCCTGTTGCGCAAGGGGAGCTACACCGTGCGGGTCTCGCAGCGGGGTTATTACGATGTGAGTCAAAACTTCGAAGTCGGCGACGAGCAGAACGTCGTGATCGGAATCAGCATGCGGAAGTTGCCCGGACACGTTACCGTTGTGACCAGCTCGCCGGCCGAAGCAGTGGTATCGATCAATGAAAGCAAAGTAGGGCCCGCGCCTTTCGGACCGATCGAATTGCAGCCGGGTGAGCACAGTATCAGCGTTCGTGCCGAGCGATATTTGCCGTTCAACGGGACTGTGAGCGTGCCCGGGCTCGGCATGCACGAACAAATGAGCGTGCAACTCGTGCCGCGCTGGGCGAACGTCGAAATCAACTCTGAACCGGAGGGGGCGCGAATACTGGCAGGCGATACCGAGGTTGGCAGGACGCCTGCAACGATCGAACTTCTCGAAGGGACCCATCAGATCAGTGTCGTCAGCGACGGCTTTCGTGCCTGGGACGGCATAATCACCGCGGCGCCGAATGTCGACCAGGCGTTGCCGTTGATTCGTCTGCAGCCGGCCAACGCGAAGCTGCTCGTCAATTCGATCCCACGCGGCGCAAATGTCACGGTGAACGGCCGTTATCGCGGTCAGTCGCCCATTACCCTCGACCTTGCGCCGGACATCAATTATGAGATCGGTCTTTCGAAGGCTGGCTACGGCACCACCAGTCGCAAGGTGCGCCTGGCAGCCGCTGCAAGCGATTCCATTACTCTGGACCTGACGGCGAGGACGGGCTCACTGACCGTGAACGTACAGCCGGCCGACGCAACCGTGTATGTCGATGGCCGCGCGCGGGGCACGGGCAGCACGACACTGCGGCTGAGTTCGGCGCCGCACAGGATTGAGGTTCGCAAGAGCGGCCATGAGAGCTGGTCGCGGACAGTGACGCCACGCCCGGGGTACCCGCAGACAATGACTGCGCGGCTGCGCTCGCTCGAGGCAATAGCGCGTGAATCGGTCGCCATCGAGCGCACGACGGCGGCAGGCCAGGTAATGCGCCTGGTGGAGCCGGGCACGTTCACGCTGGGTTCGTCCCGCAGTGAGCGGGGCAGGCGTGCCAATGAAGTCATCGTGCCCGTGAAACTGACTCGACCCTTTCTGATCGGCGTAAAAGAGGTTACGAATCGCGAGTTTGCCCAGTTCAGGGAGAATCACGATTCGGGTTCGGATATCCACGCGTCGATGGCGGGCGACAACAATCCGGTAGCCAGAGTCAGTTGGGCCGATGCGGCGCAGTACTGCAACTGGCTCAGCGCACGCGAAGGACTGACGCCTGTCTACAAGGAGGAATTCGGCGAGTGGGTGGCAATCCGGCCATTCCCGGACGGCTACCGCTTGCCGACCGAGGCCGAATGGGTCTGGGCAATTCGCTACCAGGGCGGTCAGGGTGCCCTGAAGTTCAGTTGGGGCAAGGACTGGCCGCCACGGCGAGATGCCGGCAACTATGCGGACAAGTCCGCCGTGGATCTGGTGCCATCGATTATCCCGAGCTATGACGATGGCTTCGCGTCGACGGCGGAGGGCGGCAAGTTCCCGGCCAGCGCGATCGGAATCTTCGACGGTGCCGGCAACGTCGCTGAATGGGTCAATGATTTCTACACGGTGCCGACACCGGGAATCACGACGCCGCTTGTGGACCCTGTCGGTCCCGAGCGTGGCAACAGCTTCGTGATCCGGGGTTCCAGCTGGCGTCACGCCGGTGCGACGGAATTACGCCTGTCTTTTCGCGACTACGGCAGCGATGCACGCCCCGATGTCGGCTTCCGCGTGGCGCGATATGCTGACTAGATTTCGTGAGACAATTGCGCCCGACTGCGGTCAAACACTGGTGATATGACGGAGGACCGCCGATGCATCGTAACTTGTTGACGTTACTGCTGACGATACTGCTGACGATTTCGTTGATAGTGCTTCCGGGCATGATCGCCTGGCCGCAGGACGCGGACCCTGGCGACGAAACCGAGGTTGCGGAAACGTCGACCGAGGCGCCGGCAGATGACGAGGCACCCGAGGAGGATGATTCCGACCTCGACGAGCAAAGCTATGCCGATACGGAAGAAGAGGATTTCGTGCCGACCGAGGACATTCCTGCCGATCAGTCGATTCCTTTTCCAACGGATATCTAAAAGCCCGCCACTCCTTCGCGGATTTTCTTACTACTGACGTGACAATCTATGAATAAGAAAAACATTCCTGTTGAATTCGTTTTCCAGATGTTCGCACTGATCATCTCGATAATCGTCGTGCACGCTCTTTACGTTTCACTAGTGCGACCGAACGCTGCGCAGATCATCGAGGAGCAGAATATTGCGGCGGCCGCCGATCCGAGCTACGTGCGTGAGCGACGGGTTGCGGTGCTGATAAAGGATATGGAGCAGGAGGCCTGTTTCATTCTTATGTTCTGGGCTCTGGCGATAATGGGCTACAAGGCCGTGACAATCGTCGCCGAGCGACGATTACTCGATGTTGATCTGGTGCCCGTCGCGGAAGGGATGCGAATACTGCCGGAGGACACGCGCGAATTTTCGCGCCAGGTACAACAGTTACCGGAGGAACAGCAACGGATGCTGTTGCCCCGCGCATTACTGAACGCGTTACGCCGCTTCAACTCGACGCACAACATTCAGGACGTATCGAGCAGTACCAACACAGTTACCGAATCCGAGGCGGAGCGACTCGAGTCCGAGTTGTCGATGATTCGCTACATATCCTGGGCAATTCCGTCAATTGGCTTCATCGGCACGGTTCGCGGTATCGGTGAAGCGCTCGCGCAGGCGGACAAGGCGGTTCAGGGTGACATCGCAGGCGTAACGCAAAGCCTGGGCGTTGCGTTCAATTCCACCTTCATCGCATTGTTAATCAGCATTTTCCTGATGTTTCTCGTCTATCAGTTGCAACTGCTGCAGGAACGCCTCGTGTTCGACACGCAGGTGTATCTCGACGATAAGCTGATTCGCCATATGAAGGCGGACTGATCGCAGGCCGGAGTAAATCGTGACCTTACTATCAGCGCACATCAACGACGCCGGAATATCGGTGCTTGGCGCCGATCGCATGCTGTACCGCGAGCCCGGCTTTGCGCTCCTGGAAGACGACCAACTCACCACTGGCACGAGGGCGTTCGAAAATGCGCGCGTAAAGCCACGCAGAATCCAGAACAGGTTCTGGTCGGATCTAAAGACCGATCCGCTTCCCGATCGGCGTTTTCAGCATCTTAGCGCCGCCGACCTCGTCAGCCGTCAGCTCGAGCAAGTGTGGCAACAGATTTCCTCCTCAGGCGACCGGCTCGCGGTTGCCGTGCCTGCTTATATGAACAGCGACAACCTCGGACTGTTCCTGGGTATTGCCAACGAACTCGAAGTACCGATTGCGGGACTCGTCGACGCGTCGGTCGCCGCGACGCGCCGCGAATACAAGGGCGCGGTGCCCGTGCACGTCGATCTCAGCCTGCATGTTGCAACGTTGTCACGGCTGGCCCAGAACGGGCAGGCGCAACTCGAGCGCAACGCGGTCATCGAAGGCGGTGGAATGATGACGCTCTATGACGCGTGGATACGTGTCATTGCAGATGCGCTCATCAAGCAATCACGTTTCGATCCCCTGCACACCGCGGAGACAGAGCAGCTTTTGCTCGATCGCCTGAACGGATGGCTGGCAGCGGCTTCGTCCGGCGACAAAGTGGTGCTGGACGTCGAGTACCGGGGCATCTCGCACAAAGCCGAGATTGACTCACTGCACCTGATTTCGGCCGCCGCCCCTGTTTACCAGCGCATCGCGAGCCAGCTGCGAGCAATCTATCGGGCCGAGGAAACGCCCGCAATTCAGCTGAGCGACCGTGCCGCACGCATGCCGGGGCTTGCAGATATGCTGGCTGCGCGCGTCGGAGGAGAGGTATTCCTGCTCGAGCCCGGCGCGACCGCTCGTGGACTGTTGACACGCTGCCGGGACATGCAGCGAGGTGAGGGCGGCGTCAGCCTGATTCGGGCTTTGCCCTGGGATCAGTCAGCGGTTGCGATCAGAAAAGACGACGCGCCCACGACTGTAGGGCTGCCAACACACGCGTTGTTCGACAACACGGCCTACGCGATCGACGATCGGCCCTTGACGCTCGGCTCACAGCCGGCGCCGGGCGAGCGCTGGATCGATCTGCAAGCCGACATGCCCGGTGTATCGCGGCGGCACTGCACTCTCGTGCGCCAGAATGGGCAATGCGTCGTGCAGGACTTCAGCCGCTATGGCACGTTTCTCAACGGCCACAAGATCGACGATTCCGCGGTGTTGCAGATCGGTGACCTGATCAGGCTCGGCAGCCCGGGTTATGAGTTGCGCCTGATCATGATGGAGTCTGACGGTGGCGCGTAAACGCCGGCAATTCGAAGTCTTCAGCATGTCGTTCCTCGACTGCATGAGTTGCGGTTTCGGTGCGGTGATCCTGTTCTTCATGATCATCAATGCCCAGGTCAAGGAAACGACCGAGGATGATCCTTCGAATCTCATGGCCGAGACCAAGAAACTCGAAATCGAGATTCTCGACGGCCGCAAGAATCTCGTGTTCGCGAAAAACACGATCGAGACACTCGAGACGGAAAAAGTGTCGGCGGAAGGCAAGATCGCCCAGATACTCCGCCTGATTCAGGAGTTGCGCGAGGAACTCGCACAGTACGACTCCGAGACGCTTGCAAAAATCGAACGCGTCGAAGCGCTGAAAAGCGATATCGAGTCTCTCGAGGAAGAGGTCAAGCGCCTGCTGGCGCTGAAAGCCGAGGAAGAAAACCAGGGCGCCAGGATTCGCGAGTTCAAGGGTGAAGGTGATCGGCAGTATCTGACCGGATTGAAACTGGGCGGCGATCGCACGCTGATCCTGGTGGATCGCTCGGCGAGCATGCTCGACGATACGATTGTCAATATCATCCGCCGCCGCAACATGTCGACCGCTGACAAATTACGCGCCGTCAAGTGGCGCCAGGTAGTGGCAAGTGTCGACTGGCTGACTTCGCAGTTCAAACCAGGCAGCGAGTTCCAGATTTACATGTTCAACAACGATGTCGAGCCGGTTATCAAAGGCAGCGATGGTACCTGGCTAAAAGCCGATGACGCAGTGCAGCTCGATGAGGCCCTTAGGGTGCTGCGTCGTACAACACCGGAAAACGGCACGAATATACGCGCCGCTTATGAAATCGCCTCGAAGCTGACGCCACGACCCGACAACATCATTTTGCTCGTCGACGGTTTGCCGACGATGATGGAGTCGACTACCAATCGCAGGATGGTCACGGGCCGCGATCGAATGAGTATGCACGGCCGCTCGATCCGTGAACTGCCGAGCGGTATTCCAGTCAATATTCTATTGTTCCCGATGGAAGGCGATTTCGATGCGGCGATCGCCTACTGGACACTGGCTTACGGTACTGGCGGGTCATTCATGGCCGTAAGCCATGACTGGCCGTAGTGTGATGGAGAGGTCATGAGCAGGCGACGTCGTAACGTTGAAGCATTCAGTCTGTCGTTTCTCGACTGCATCTGTTGTGGTTTCGGCGCGATTATCCTGCTGCTGGTGCTCTCCAAGATCTATGAACCGATGATCATCGAAAAGACCCAGGATGATCTCGAGTCGCTGATCGCGTTGTTGCAGCAAGAGCTCTTCGACATTCGCGGCGAGACGGCTGTCCTCAATCGTGATCTCGTGGACGTACGCGAACAGACCTCGGATACCAAAATCCAGCTTGCGCGTCTGCAAGGTGAGCTGAACACGGTCAAAGGCCAGTACGAAGCGTCCCAGGAAGACTCAGATTCGACGATCGACGAAGGCGCGCTGGCGTCTGCCAAGCAGCGGCTCACGGCGGAGATGCGACGTCTGCAACCGTATTACAAGCGAGCGGATGACGATTCTGTTGCGGGCATTCCGGTCGACAGCGAGTACATAATTTTCATCATCGACACATCCGGCAGTATGCAGCAGTACAACTGGGATCGCGTACAGAGCAAGCTCAACGAAACGCTTGATGTGTATCCGCAGGTCAAGGGCCTGCAGATCATGAATGACAACGGCAATTACATGTTCTCGCAGTATGCCGGCAAGTGGATTCCGGATACGCCGGGACGTCGCGAAGCCATCAAGAATACAATGCGATTGTGGCGGCCGTTCAGCGACAGTAACCCTGTCGATGGCATCATCTATGCGATCAGCACCTATTGGTCTGCCGACAAGAAAATCAGTATTTACGTATTCGGCGATGAATTCAGCGGACGTTCTGTCGAAAATGTCGTCCGACAGGTCGACGCCATTAATCGGGAAGATGCCGACGGCAATCGCATGGTGCGAATTCATGCAGTCGGATTTCCGTTCCTGTTCCGCGGCGGCGGCAACATTCCACCGACCGCCCACAAATTTTCGCAACTCATGCGTGTGTTGTGTGAGAGAAACGGCGGCACCTTCGTTGCCCTGACCAACTGGGACCGCTGAAAGGCGCACTGTTCGCCACAATTGATCCCCGATTTTGCATGATGCGGGCCCATCGGCACCGCTATTGCGCATTGTAATGAAACCGTCGAAGGCCGCGAGGGTGGCCAGAGTTAACGGAGGAAAATGCAATGCGTAATACAATTTCAGTAATCGCGGTACTTGGCCTGATTGCCCTGGCGCCCGCCGCTGCACATGCGAGCGCATCCAAACAGGAAAACGTTGGTGTTGGCGCAGGTGCCATCGTCGGTGCCGCTGCCGGCGGCCCGGTTGGTCTGATTATCGGTGCTGCGATAGGCGCGAAAATCGGCGACAACTTTCACAAGAATGAAGGCGAGATCGAAGCGTTGACGGCATCGCTGGATCGGTCGCGCACACAGGTCTCGGGCCTCGAGCGCGACATCGACGAGCTGGATACGGATATCGACGCTCTCACGAGTGAACTCGTGCGGATGCAACGCGTTGCACGGCCCGAGGTCGTGAGCCTGTTGCAGGCCGGTATCGCCATGGATCTGTTATTCCGCACGGATGAGTCAGCTCTGGCCGACACCACTGGAATTCGCTTGCATGATCTGGCGACGACGCTTGCGTCAATGCCTGATATCCACGTGCAGCTCGATGGTTTCGCCGACGAGCGCGGCGACGAGAACTACAATCAGAAACTCTCAGAGCAGCGCGTCGAATTCGTCCGCAGCCAGCTCGTAATGGCCGGTATCGACAACGCTCGCATCAGCGCGGCGGCGCATGGCGAGTCACCGGCTCAGGACGAGTCCGTCGACAGCTATGCCCTGGAGCGGCGTGTCAGTCTCACCCTGTTCATTGACAATTCGCCTTCGCTCGCGGCCAATCCGAATTGATAGCGTTTCACGAGTCTCCATGTTGCCGGCTCTTCGGGGCCGGCCTTTTTCGTTGGAGCGCTTCTCGAAGCGCGATTGGTCTATAGTAATGCGATGTCAAAAAAACTCGCCGATAGACGCTGCAAACCCTGCGAAGGCGGGGTCGAACCCCTGCAACCCGAGCAATGTGTTGAACTTATGCAGGCGTTGGACCCGGCATGGATGCTCAGTGCGGATGGCCTGAGCATTACGCGCCGCTTCCTGTTCAAGGCTTACAGCCGGACCCTCGGATTTGCCAACGCGGTTGCCTGGATCGCGATTGTCGAAGGCCACCATCCGGTGCTGACCGTCGCCTACGGTGTGTGCGATGTCAGCTACACTACTCACGCCATCAACGGTTTGTCGGACAATGATTTCATATGCGCGGCCAAGATCGACCGCCTTGCTGCGAGTTCCGGCGTCGAATGATCGGCATCGCGGACATCGAAGCCGCCGCCGAGAGGCTGGTCGGCATTGCCGTCAGAACACCGCTGATTCGAAACGACGAACTCGATCGCATCGCTGGCGGCAACGTCCTGGTCAAGCCCGAGAATTTGCAGGTTGTGGGATCGTTCAAGATACGGGGCGCCTACAACCTGATGAGCCAATTGCCGGCCAGTGCCGCGCAAAGCGGTGTCGTCGCATTCTCGTCCGGTAACCACGCGCAAGGTGTTGCGATGGCGGGCAAGTTGCTGGGAATCCCTGCAGCGATCGTCATGCCCGAAGACGCCCCCAGGGCGAAAATGGACAACACGCGCCACTTGGGCGGTGAAGTTATCACCTACGACCGCTATACGGGTGACCGCGAAGCAATAGCTCGCCAAATTGCTACAGAGCGGGGCGCCGAACTCGTACCGTCTTACGATCACGACCACATCATCGCAGGCCAGGGTACGGTCGGTCTGGAGATCGCAGAACAATCCCTGGAACTCGGGCTGCGTCCCGATCAGGTGCTCATCAACTGTGGCGGCGGCGGACTCTCGTCCGGGAGCGCTGTCGCACTGAAAGCCCTTTTGCCGGACGTAAGTGTGCACACCGTCGAACCAGCAGCGTTCGACGATACAGCGCGCTCGCTGGTCGCCGGGGAAAGGTTACGTGTGGCGCCCGATGCACGCTCCATCTGCGACGCGCTGCTCGCCGAATCTCCCGGCAAGCTGCCATTCGAGATTCACCAGCGCTTCTTCGCCGAAGGGCTCGCGGTGACCGATGAGGAGGTCTGCGAGGCTATGCGATTTGCATTTCAGAATCTCAAGCTCGTGGTCGAGCCCGGGGGCGCCGTCTCACTCGCGGCCGTTCTCAGTGGCAAGATCGCGACCGCTGGAAAAACGACGGCCATCGTCATGAGCGGCGGCAATGTCGATCTGGAGTTGTTTGCGTCGGTGCAGGAAGGAGCGAACTGAGACTATCGAGCCAGCGCCGCCGCTGACAGAGGACGTCGGCGGACGTTGGTGATTTCGATGCCTCTTTGCCGACGCTGCTCCCAGCCGTCCAGCCACGTCACAATACGGTCGATTTGCTCGACGTCATCACGAACGCGCGATGGTTGCATCTCGTGAACGCCAATGCCTTCTTCCGCGGCATGCACATAGCACTGGCTGTCACGCAATACAGCAATGATCGGAATTCCGAGTGAGTCGAGGAAGCGCATCAGCTGTGCCAGGCTCCTGGTGTTCTTGCGTGTGCGATTCGCAACGACAGCGAGTTTGCGCTCGTTGCGATTGATCTTCGCGACCAGCAGCAGGTCCGCGATGATCCGCGACGCGGCATGCGTGTCCATCATGGACGGCAATACCGGTACCAGGATCGTTGACGAGTCCCGCGTCAACTCCCTGAGGTCATCGTGATTGATTCCGGCCGGGGAATCGACAATGAGATTGCCAGTCTCGTTCGGCACGCGCAGCTGCCAGCTACGCGTCGCCTGCATCGATTTCTTGTACGCCGCAATGCCGTGAATGGTCGGCCGCTCCGGCGAGCGCCGTTCGAGCCATGCCATGGTCGAGCCTTGCGGGTCGTAATCCATTACGGCAGGCGCAGGTCCCCGCGAGGCGTAGCAGGCGGCGATATTGGTGACGAGCGTCGACTTGCCGCAACCCCCCTTGGGGTTGAGGATGACGATCTTGTTCAGATTGTCGCGTTGCGGCGTGATCAATTTATCCCCGGCGCCCGGGCTGTAGAGGAATTCACTGTCACTCAGTCCGGGCTAAATGTCCTTGCGCCGGTTCACATAATACCGGAGCGTGGAGGAGTACGGAAATCCCGTCCGATAGCGGCTGGCGATGGTTCAGGACCGCGGCGGGTATGTCGCGTGGGTCGGAATTTCACTGCCGTCACAGGACCATTCAGCACGGGAATCGGCAAATATCCGGGCCTGGGGCTCGATGCCGGGCTCGTGATCCAGCGACCCGGCTGGTACGACAGCGATTTGACCGTCCGGCGATACCCGTGGCAGCGGGCTGCCGCACTCGCTGCAAAAGACCACGGCGAAGCGCTCGGCCTCGGGCACCTTGTAGCGGCGCGTCAGTTGCTCGCCGGCCGTCCACGTGATTCCGCGTAACTTGAGGATGATGTTACTGGCGTGAGCACCGCCGCTCGACTTGCGGCAGCGCTCGCAGTGACAGTGAAAAAAACGCCTGGCGTCGCCCTGCAACTCGTAGGCAACCGAGCCGCACAGGCAGCTACCCGATAAGGTGATATCGCTCATTTCGCTCTCCGTCCGAGGGCCTGCATCATATCAGGGAGTCAATGCAGCCCAGGTCGTATCGATCGTCTCATCGGCCGTGTTGTCGCGCCCATATTTATTTGAGGTGTGAGCGTTTGAAATGACGGGCTTCGCGCAGCCAGCGGCAGGTCTTGCAGCCGCATTGCCGTTCATGAGGGTGGGCTGCCCGCAGGTACTTGATGGCAGCCTCCAGGGCGTCGCTCAGTTCTTCGATACTCGCGCATTCGATGGACGGTGTGCGATTTTTGTCAAGCCAGCGGCATGCCGGCCCGAAACGGCAGTATTTGCAGTCGGCAATAAACTCGTTGTAATGGCCTTCATATTTGCAGTTGGTGAAATCGACGTCACGCTCGATCATCCAACGCGGGTACTCGAGCAGGTCCGCGAGGAAGCCCGTGATCGTGCGCGTCTTGCCGGTTTGTGTCGCCATGGAGATGCACCAAGCCTGACAAATCAGGTTAGCAGGGGCGGTAATGGCGGTGAATTCCGGTAACTACCTAGAACATCTCGCTTGGACCTGCCTGATCGTCCCCGGGTTTGCTGCGGCTCTTGATGAAGTCGCCTGTAATCATTTTGTCATAAGACAGACCCGGCCCGACCATAGGGTAGACGCCGGCATCGGGGTCGATGATGACTTCCAGAAACGCCGGTCCGGAAAATGCCATGAATTCGCTGATGACGCTCTGGATGTCTTCCTTGCGGTCCAGCTTTTTCGCGTATTTGAAGCCGTCCGCCTCGGCGGCTTTGACGAAGTCCTTGCTGTGTAGCGACTTGTCGCTCCCGGACATGCGGCTGTCGTAATAAAGTTTCTGCCATTGGCGGACCATGCCGTCGCCATAGTTGTTCAATACGATAACTTTGATGGGCAGGTTGTAAGTCGTTGCAGTTTCGAGTTCGCCGATGTTCATGCGCATGCTACCGTCGCCGTCTATGTCGATGACGACGCGTTCCGGCTGCGCAAATTGAGCGCCTATCGCGGCTGGCAGACCGAATCCCATCGTGCCCATGCTACCCGATGTCAGCCAAAGTCGAGGTCCGCGGTAGTCAAAATACTGTGCGGCCCACATCTGGTGCTGCCCGACGCCCGTGGAGATGATGGCATCGCCTTTGGTGTGTTTGTTGACCTCCTCGATGATTGCGTAGGGCTGGATCAACTCGCTGTCGCGATCGTAGTCGAGGCAATGCTCCTTCTTGAGATGCGCAATTTCTTCATGCCAGGTCGAGAGGTCCTTCTCGAAACCGATGCGCTGACCGTAGGCAAGCATGTCGTCGAGGTCACGGTCGAGGATACCGACCTGGTGCCATGTAACGCGCCTGACCTTGCCGATCTCTGCGCTGTCGACGTCGAAGTGTGCGATGTTTCCTGCGTTCGGAGCGAAGTTCGCGGGGTCGCCGGCAACACGGTCATCGAATCGTGCGCCTACCACAATCAGAAAGTCACAATCCTCGACCGCGTAGTTCGCCGAGGCGAGTCCGTGCATGCCCAGCATGTGCAGAGCCAGCGGGTGATGTGTGTCGCTCGCGCCAAGTGCCATCAATGTTGTCGTGACCGGAATGCCATACGCCGAGGCGAGTCGCCGCATCGACTTCGCAGCATTGGCATTGATGACACCGCCGCCAGCGTAGATCAGCGGTCGCTCCGACTCCGCGAGCATCGCGAAGAAGCGCTCACACGAATCGTCGCTGAGTTCGTTTTCGTTGATCGCCTGCAAACGGCGCCGGTAGCCGGTCAAAGGTAGCGCGCCACAGCCTCTGAACTTGCCCTGCCAATTTTGCACGTCCTTCGGAACATCGATGACGACAGGGCCCGGTCTCCCGGTACGAGCGAGTTCGAACGCGCTGCGCACCGTCTCTTCGAGGCGCTCGGGTTCGGTGACGAGCAGGATATGCTTGGCAACGGCCCCCATGATTGCGGAGACCGGCGCTTCCTGGAAGGCATCCGTGCCGATAGCGGCTCTGGGTACCTGGCCACAAATGACGACTATTGGAACCGAGTCGGCCATGCAGTCGCGCACTGGCGTGACCGTATTGGTCGCGCCGGGGCCCGAGGTCACCATGACGACGCCCACCTTGCCGCTGGCTCGCGCGTACCCGGAGGCCATGAATCCCGCACCCTGCTCATTCGCGGGCACGATAAGTGGCATCGCGGCGCTACCGTCAGCGCGCTGATGCTCGTCGTTGTATCGGAAGACGGCGTCGTAGGTCGGTAAAATTGCTCCACCGCTGTAGCCGAAGATCGTATCGACGCCCTCGTCGGCGAGAATCTGAACGATGATATCGGCGCCGCTCATGACCATACCGGCCATGGGGTGGCCGTCTGTTTGCTCTACGCTGGCCTGTTTATTCACTGTCCTGCCGCTGCTCGCTCAAGTGCTGGATTTTCGGCGAGTGTTTACTAATTTTTATTGCATTGCAATACTCGGTTTGACGGGCCAACATGCGCGCAATTGGCGGGCGATGTAGTTTCAATCGATTCTATTTGTACGAGGTTTGAGAGGCGATGCGACACGCGATATCGGTATTGCTGCAGAACGAAGTCGGCGCATTGACGCGCGTGACCGGCATGTTCTCGAGCAGGGGCTACAACATCGAGTCTTTGAACGTTGCGCCTACTAACGACCTGACCGTATCGCGGGTGACGCTGGTCGTAACCGGCTCGGACGCCGCGATCGCGCAGTTGAATGCACAGCTGGCAAAGCTCGTCGATGTCGTCAATATTCACGACATGACCCTGGGCGATCATTTCGAGCGCGAGCTCGCGATCATCAAACTAAAACTGGCAGCCGGTGGATTGGCACGGGCAATGACTTTGGCCAAAAAATTCAATGCGGAGATCCTCGACGACGATCAATCCAGCTGCACGCTGCAACTGACCGGCCGTATCGCCGAGATAGACGAGTTTGTCAGCGACGCGGCCGAACTCGGCGAATTGGCTGCTGTCGCCCGCAGCGGTAGCGTCGCGGTGTCAAAAGGCGAGGTGACTTCGTCCTCCTACGATCGCTATCACCGCCTGTCGGGGTGAATCGTGACCGGGTTCGTCGTCGATGATTATCGCCGTCTTGTCATCAAGGTCGGCTCTTCGCTGCTGATTGGCGACGATGGTCATGTCGACAGGACATGGCTGGCCGGACTGGCCGCTGACGTCGCCCGGCTGCACGGCGACCGACACCAAGTGCTCATCGTCTCCTCGGGCGCGATTGCCATCGGTAGCACGGTTCTCAACATAAACAAGCGCCGTGCGAAGCTCGAAGATCTGCAAGCCGCGGCGGCGGCTGGCCAGGTGCAGCTGGCACATGCATATAGCGAGGCGCTCGCGGAACACAACGTAACGACGGCACAGGTCCTGCTGACGCCCGAAGACACGGAAAACCGGCATCGATTTCTGAATGCGCGGGGTACGCTTGGACGCCTGATCGAGCGCTCGGTCGTACCGGTTATCAATGAAAACGATACCGTGGCCACCGAGGAAATTCGGTATGGCGACAACGACCGCCTCGCTGCGCGGGTTGCGCAATTGGTTATGGCGGATGCCCTGATCCTGTTATCGGATGTCGATGGTTTCTACACGGCGGACCCGGCAAGCGACGTCGCCGCTGAGCATATTCCCGAAGTGTTGGCGATTACCGAAGAAATGCTGCGCATGGCAGGCGAGACGCGTTCAGATATCGGCAGCGGTGGAATGGCCACCAAAGTGCAGGCGGCACGTATCGCGACACACGCTGGTTGCTCGACGGTCATCGCCAGCGGTGTCGTCGAACGGCCGTTGAGCACGCTGGCGGCGGGCGGGCGTTGCACCCTGTTTCGTGCCGCGGGCACGCCGGCTGCTGCGCGCAAGCAATGGTTGGCCGGTGTCCTCGAGGTTCGTGGCGAGTTAAGGTTGGACGATGGTGCCGTAAGTGCGTTGCGCAGCGGCAACAGCCTGTTGCCGGTCGGAGTCGTCGAGGCCGTCGGAAACTTCCGGCGCGGCGACGTCGTCACCCTGGTCGACCCGAGTGGCGACGAACTCGGCCGCGGTCTGGCCGAATACTCGTACGAGGATGCCGTACAACTGGCCGGTTGCCGGTCGGACAAGATCGAAGACGTACTCGGGTATCGTGGCCGCTCGGTCATGGTGCACCGTGACGAACTGGTGATATTCAAAAGTGACAGCTAACACGCCTGCAGCCAATTCAATCGTAACGAAGATGGAGGCGCTCGGTCGTGCTGCTCGGCAGGCGGCGCGCACGCTCGCGATGTCGGACGGAGATACACGAAACAGGGCACTCAACGCCGCGGCTGAGGCGTTGCGCGCGGGGTGCGCGACTATTCTCGACGCCAACGCGACCGATATGCGGGATGCGAAAGAGCGCGGACAGAGTGCAGCAATGCTCGACCGCCTCATGCTGAACGACGAACGCATCGAGGGCATGGCGACGGGACTCGAAACCATCGCCGGGCTCCCGGACCCACTCGGCCGCGTCACGGCCGAGTGGCAGCGTCCCAACGGCTTGCAGATTCAGCGTGTCGCCGTGCCGCTCGGCGTCATTGGCATCATCTATGAGAGCCGGCCCAACGTTACCGCGGACGCGGCCGGACTGTGTATCAAGTCCGGCAATGCGGTCATCCTGCGCGGCGGTTCCGAAAGTTTTCATTCCAGCCACGCGATCCATGCCTGCTTTTGCGCCGGCCTCGAGGAAGCCGGCCTTCCCGCGGAGTCCGTGCAAATGGTGCCGACGACGGATCGCGCGGCGGTCGGCCTTCTTTTGTCGTCGATGAGCGAATGGCTCGATGTTGTCGTGCCGAGAGGCGGCAAAAGTCTGATCAAGCGAGTGCAGGATGAAGCTCGCGTACCCGTGATTGGTCATCTCGAAGGGATCTGCCACGTCTATCTTCACGAAGCAGCCGATGCAGCCATGGCGACGGATATCGTGCTAAACGCAAAAATGCGCCGGACCGGAATCTGCGGTGCGGCGGAAACGATACTCGTCGATCGCGGTGCAGCCGAAAGCTTGTTGCCGCCAGTGATTGCCGCATTGCAGGACGCAGGCTGTGAAGTCCGCGGTGACGAATGCGTCGCCGCCATCGTTTCGAGTGTGCAACCGGCTTACGATGAAGACTGGGATACGGAGTACCTCGATGCGATCGTGTCGGTGCGGGTCGTTGACGGCATCGATACGGCGACTCAGCACATCGCGCAGCACGGTTCCGGGCACACCGAGTGCATCGTAACCAGCGACGAACAGGTGGCCGGCGAATTCTTCAGAAACGTCGATAGCGCAATCCTGTTGCACAACGCATCCACGCAATTCGCGGATGGTGGTGAGTTCGGCATGGGCGCGGAAATCGGTATCGCCACGGGTCGCATACACGCGCGGGGTCCCGTCGGCGCCGAGCAACTCACCAGCTACAAGTACGTCGTCCGGGGCAGCGGACAAGTCCGGCCCTGATGTCCGCGGAACCGCAGCAGTACGATCTCGCTGTCATCGGAGCAGGCATCAACGGTGCAGGCATCGCCCGCGATGCAGCACTACGCGGACTCTCGGTCATCATTCTCGATCAGGGCGATATGTGCAGTGGCACTTCGTGGATTTCAAGCCGACTGATACACGGTGGCTTACGCTATCTCGAGTACGGCGAGATTCCGCTCGTCTACGAGTCGCTGCACGAGCGTCGATACCTGCGCCAGATTGCGGGCCACCTTGTCAAGCCTTTGCGTATTTGTATACCGATTTACGACGGTGCCAAGCGCGGACCGTTGTTGATCCGAATTGGCATGCTTGCCTACGACGTCTTGTCCTGGCGCAAAAATCTGCGGCACCACAAGATGCTCGATCGTGGTGAGATCATCGCGAGAGAACCCGGCTTGCGCCGCGAAGGCCTCAGAGCGGCGGCCTGTTACTACGATGGGCAGGTCTCCTACGCGGAGCGTCTCGTCCTGGAGAACCTGCTTGCGGCGCGCAGCGCGGGTGCGGAAGTACTCACCTACAGTCGCGTCACTGCCATCGAGCACGGCGATAGACGCATTGCGGGCCTCAGTTACGAGGACATATTGACGGGGCAGCAGGCGACAATTCATCCGCGCACAATCGTCAACGCGGCGGGGCCATGGGTCGACGACGTGCTCGCGACGACGAATCGGGATGGCCGGCGATTGATTGGCGGTACCAAAGGGAGCCACATTATCGTGAGCCGATTCACGGGTGCGCCTCGCGAAGCGTTCTATGTGGAGGCCGCCGCCGACGGCCGGCCGTTTTTCATCCTGCCATGGAATGAGTTGTATCTGATCGGCACGACGGACATACGTTACGACGGCGACCTCGCAAGCATTCGCGCCAGCCACGAAGAGATCGATTACCTCCTCGAGGAAACGAACCGGGTGTTTCCGGAGGCGCAGCTCGCGATCGGGGACGTCCACTACGCCTACGCGGGCGTGCGGCCGCTGCCGCATCGTGAAAAAGGACCGGAATCTGCCATCACGCGCAAGCACATCATCAAGGCACATCGTGACATTGCCCGGGGTCTGTTTTCGATCATCGGTGGCAAGCTGACGACGTATCGAAATCTCGCCGAGCAGACGGTGGACAAGATTGGCAAGGCGCTCGGAAGGGAATTGCCCGAATGTCGCACCGACGACACGATATTGCCGGGTGCCTGGGGACTTGACGAGGCGAGAGAGGCACTTGCCGCCGTCAACGGACTATCGCATTCTGGTGCCGAGCGGCTACTGTGCGTGTACGGCGGTCGCGCGAAGGGTATCGCCAGCCTGATTGGGGAAAAGCCCGACCTGGCGCGCTGTATCGACGATCGCGCCAGTGTGCTCGCCGCCGAAGTCGCATTCGTGATTGCCGATGAAATGCCGAAGACACTCACTGACATTGTGTACCGTCGCATGATGATTGGCCTCGACGCCGATCAGGGCCGGCCACTGTACGATGCTATTGCGGAAATCGCGGCCCACGAATTTGGCTGGGATTCTGATCGAGCAGCGACAGAACTTCAGGCCCTGCTCGATTTCAGTGACTCGTTGCGAGTGAGGTAGTGAGCGCGGATATATCACGCAATATATTCATTGCTACGTATCTTCGCCACTTGTGGCTGCCGTTGTTTTCTCTGCGAACAATTCCGTAAAACTCGAATCCGGGTACTTGGAAATGATGTCGGCAAGGGTCTGCATTTCAACGTGCTTGTCGTAGAGTCGGGGCTCGGGTCTTCGCAGATGATGATGCCTGAAATGCCAAAACGATGTGGCTACTGCGGCATATACTGCAAAGGTCTTCAAAGTTTCTCGTTCGATTGACTGAAGAGCTATCTCTTTCTGATAAGCCCGTATAAACCGTCCCGCTTTTTCGAAAGAAATACCTTGACGATCTCGGCAAACACCAACAATCACCATTCCCAGATCAAAACCGCGGTAGTAGTGGCAGGCTTGTTC
>Ga0255052_10000453_pt1 | contig 33221 bp, 29 predicted proteins | sample JV7_2_21_MG_FD_188632 | JGI IMG/M metagenome (GOLD analysis project Ga0255052, IMG submission 188632) | Seawater microbial communities from Jervis Inlet, British Columbia, Canada - JV7_2_21 | ecosystem: Environmental > Aquatic > Marine > Inlet | place: Canada: British Columbia | collected...
TTTTTCCATTTGCTGGTCTTTCCTGTTTTGAGCTTCGCCTTGGGCTCGGGAACAGATGCAATATAGTCCTTGATTTCCGTGCCGGGCGTGTAGTCAATGTGTATGGTGGGAACCCAGTGGCTATCCGTAAACAGGTTGTCGTCATCGCTGTTATTGTAAAGGATCATACCGGTGCCGCCTGCCAGAAACACGGCCAGGCTTTTACTTGTCCGGGCAACGGCGCCCCGTCTGCACAGTACGATCTTGCCGCTGACATCTCCGGTGAATGGCAGACCGGATAGACACAGTTCATTACCATGATCAGCCGCATCAACCAATGGGACCATTTTCGTACCGGCTGTGATCGTAGCTCCCCTGTACGGTCCCTTGGATTTCTTGGATTTCTTGGATTTCTTCCCGTCTTTGGCGAGATTCACCGTCCCACCCAGGAAACGGGTTTGCGTGTTTGCACCTACTGTAGTGATCCAGGGCACTGACGCCGGTCCGCCGATGGTTGCTGCACCCGGGCCGCTGTTACCGGCCGAGGCGGCTGCAAACACACCTGCATTCTCAACAAACAGGAAAGCTATGTCATCGGCTCCGGTCAAACTGGCTCCGCCACCCACGGAATAATTGATTACGTCAACACCATCCAAAACGGCCTGGTCAATCGCAGCGGCAAGGTCTGAGCCGAAGCCGCCCAGGTTGCCGAGGCCTTTATAGGCGATCACCCGAGCACGTGGAGCGATGCCAGAGATGGTTCCCACCGGCATTCCATACATGCTGGCTTCGACACCAGCATTTCCGGCCGCCGTGGAGGCGGTGTGGGTGCCGTGTCCATCATCATCACGCGCCGAGTCGAATTCATCGGGATCAGCACCGATCAAGGCACGATAGGTGGGCATCACCTGACGTGCGCCGAGCAGCTTGTTATTGCAGGTGAAGGCCACATCATCCAGGTTGTGCGCGGTGTTTCCAAAATCACAGGTCGGATAAAGCGTTCCATCCAACGGTGAAATTGGTGACGGCCCGTAGGAACCATCATCGGCAAAGGAGGGGTGCTCAGGCCAGATGCCGGTGTCGATGATACCTACCACAACGTCTTCGCCTGTATAGCCGCTAGCGTAAGCGCCACCCTTTTTGGTTAATCCCAGGAATTTTCCGCTGCTGTCGGTCTGCGCATACCGCATATGGTCTTCCATCACCATCAGAACGCCCTTTTGCGACTTGATGGCCGCGGCTTCATCTTCAGTCAGAATGGCGGAGTAGCCATTCATTGCATAGACATAATCATGTACTTTTGCGGTGAGACTTACCCCTGCATCCTGCAGGGACTTGTTGTGTTTGGACTTCAGTAACTTCCTGTAATTCTGCACTTTGGCGCTGGTGGCTGAAAGCTTCTTGCCCATTTCGGGTTTGGTAGCCTCGTAGCCGGCAACATTACCTTTGTACTGAATTATCGAGTCATCCGCCAACAGGATGATGTACGAGTTTGTACTGGCTTTTTTTGATGGTGGTCCGTTATCTTGAGCCAGAACCGAAGTAGTCAGCAATAATACCGTTACAAAATAAAGTATTGTGTTAAGCGTTTTTTTGGTCATCTGGTTTTGTACCCTTTTTCAAAGACAAAAGTGTGTTGTGCTTTCCAATATCAAAGCATCAAGCGAAATGAAAAGAGCCTCCCTGCACGAATTTTTTTGTTAAAAGATATGGCCCAGATTTTGATTGGTTAAGCCTCAACTTTTAACGTTTCATTCGTAGTAACTATAGTACACCTTATTCCGATTGCAATTTGAACCAGTTTCTTCAGGCTGGGTTAAATCTGAAAGGTTTTGTTCTGACCTCATTTATTGAGTTCGGAATAATGGGGCCAAGTATCTTTCATTGGTGGTTTATACTTTCAGTGCCTGACCCTTGGGCAGGAATTCCAAAGCATGACAGCAACCGACATCAAGACAAACGCGCTGGGCGCTATCGGGAACACCCCGATCGTACAACTGCAAAAACTGGTCCCACCCGGCTGTGCCGATGTCCTGGTCAAGCTCGAATTCACTAATCCAACCGGTTCCTACAAAGATCGCATGGCGCTGGCCATGATCGAGGAAGCGGAGAAGCGTGGTGACCTGAAGCGGGGTATGACCGTGGTGGAATACACCGGCGGCAGCACCGGCTCATCGCTGGCATTCATCTGCGCGGTCAAGGGTTACCGCTTCCGTGTAGTGTCATCGAATGCGTTTTCTGTGGAAAAGCTGCAGACCATGAAAGCATTTGGCGCAGAGCTGCTGATCATTCACAGCGAAAGCGGCGTCACCTCGCCGGACTTGATTCCCAGGATGATGGAAAAGGCCGAAGAGCTGGCGGCTGCCGATGACTGCTACTTCACCAACCAGATCTACAACGCAGACATCATAACCGGTTACCGCAGAATTGGCGTGGAACTGCTGGTACAACTGAACCGGCCGATTGATGCCTTCTGCGGCAGCGTGGGTACCGCCGGTATGCTTATGGGTGTCGCCAAAGAACTACGAAGAGTCAATCCTGACGTGAAAGTCGTCGCCCTTGAGCCAGCCAGTACAGCAGTAATTTCTGGCAACAGTCCGGGTTCGCACGATGTTGAGGGTATTGGAATCGGCATGGTTCCACCCCTGCTTGATCAGAATTTTTACAGTGAGGCCCGCGGGATCGAAGAACGTGATGCCAGGCAAATGGCGAGGCAAATGGCCGAACAGGAAGGTATATTCGCCGGCACTTCAAGCGGTATGAATGTCGCCGGGGCAATTGAGTTGGCCAAAGAGCTTGGCGAGGGAAAAACCGTGGTTACAGTGGCGGTTGACACCGGTCTCAAGTATCTCGCATCTGCCCTCTATCAAGAATAATCGTGCGCAGGAAAAAGTATGCGAAACGCAAAAACCGATGCCGAGCAGCCACCAGCAGAAGTGCCAGCGGTTGGTCCTCGTCGAGGTCAAAAAAAGAGATGTACAGCCAGTCATCGATTGGCAGCAATTCTTTGTACCAGCCAACCGTACACACAACATGTACAAGGGTCAGACGATGGCAACCCATAACAGGAACCTGCCGGCGGTGTGGGCCTCGATCGAAACAAGCTGCGTCCGGCCTGTGTTCTGTTTGATGTTGTCACCCTCCCGCAGGCAGATTGCGTGTCGATGTGCTGCGCGGCATACTGAACCGTGGGGACGGTACTGGAAAGGCCATTTTTGAAGGCTACATTCAGATACTGAACAAATACCATAAAGAGTTCTTTTCCAGAACATCCATCATTGACATTGAACCAATTATGCTTCGTGAATTTGATTCCTGGCGTATTGAAAAACTGGGGCGGAATCCAGCCAAATCAACGATACTTGATCACATTCCGCGGCGCTAAATCGAGTATTTGATGAAGCTGTCATTCAAGGGCACATGGTTGCAACCCAGAAACCATTACTGGGCAACTCTGGAGTTATCATTGATTTCACCGACCGGTGAAGCAATCAGTCTGAACACTCACGAATTCAGGCTGTTGGCAATCCTGGCTCAAAACACCAGGATTGTTCTGAGCCGTGATCAGATTTTGCAAAAATCATCCGGGCGAAACTGGATTCCAGACGACAGAAGCGTCGACGTATCGATAGGTAAATTGCGGAAAGTAATAGAAGAAGATTCCACACAACCGAGACTGATCCGCACGGTTCACGGTAATGCGTACATGCTTACCCATCTTGCGCACCGATCCTTCCAGCACATGCGCGACGTTTAATAGCTTTGCCACCGCGGGGATGACAATGTCCTTGCCCTTGAAGGAAAACTATGAGGACCGCGAAGTCATCCGCAGCTCGGGGATTTGCGCCAGCAGGTTGAGCAGTTCCTCCGAGCTGTTGGGTCTTTCCCGAGCCGGCTGCCAGAACGCTCTGGGGCGGGCGTGCAGAAAATGCACCGGAATTAGCAGGTCACCAACGATGTACTGGTCGTGTGCATTGTCTCCGGCAGTGGTCTCCAAGATACCGCCAATTCCGGCACAGTCGTCGGCGAACCACAGTTGATCGAGCCATCGCTCACAGCTGTGCGGAGTTGTCCGGTAAAGCCGACATCCTGAAATAACAGAAACTCAAGTCATTCAAAGGGCGCTCATCCACGAACTACCACGTACGCAAGGTACCCCAGGTACAATCCAACGAACACGATTCCATGCGAGCGCGTCAAAGTATTGTTGTGGCTGAACACCAATGCGAGAATGAGCATTGCACTGGATCCAATTACCACTACCAGATCCGTATTACTGACGACCTCAAACGGTAGCTCGACAACAGTCGAGGTGAAACCCAACACCCACAGTAAATTGAATATGTTCGAACCAACTACGTTGCCAACGGCGATATCAGTTTGGTTGCGGTAGGCAGCGACCGCAGACGCAACCAATTCCGGACTTGATGTGCCAACGGCCACGATTGTCAGACCGATAAGCGCATCGTTGATACCCCAATCCCTGGCCAAACCAACTGCACCATCAACAACCCAATGGCTTCCAAAATACAAACCCAAGGCACCTGACAATATATATACGACTGCCCGAGTCACTGTTCCGGTAGACGCAACCTGCCTTACCTTGCTGCCCTTTGTTGAGGAGGTTTTATAAGCATAGAACATAAATAACAAGAAAAAGAACAACAAGATGACGCCGTCCAAGTGGCTAATGCTTAACTCTGGACGATCCGAAAACAAATGCGCATTTGCGAGAAAACCCAGCAGCAAAGCCGCACTTAGTGAGAACGGAATTTCCGACAATATGGTGGAGTTTTTAACCGGTAGTGGGCGTATCATCGCAGCGAACCCCAGTACCAAAAGTACGTTGGCGATATTGCTTCCAATTACATTAGCAATGGCCAGATCGGATTTGGCCTGCAAACCGGACACGAGGCTTACGAGCAGTTCGGGCATCGAGGTTCCAAAAGAGACCACGGTCAGACCAATGGTCAGGGCTGAAATGCCGAATCGACTCGCCACCACTGAAGCCCCTTCGACCAAAAAATCGGCTCCTTTGATGAGCACACCGAGGCCGAGTAGCAGCAATAGCCCGTTCATCATAGTGTCGTCTTACACATCGTCGATCGACTTTGCATCAATGATCGGCTTCATGACAGCAAAGAATTGGTGTTCGACATCAAATGGGTGGAGAGTCGTTGCCATTAGCTCCCTGGCCAGCCAGTTGCATTCTGCAACCACAAGGCTCGTCCAACAGCCCGGTTATTTGTTGACGATCAGTTGGATAAACTCGCCGATCGTTTTGTGGGACTCCAGTGGGTGTCTCAGGCGTTGATTAAGATCCAGTTCGTAACAATTCCGCCGTCCCTTTTTTTCGACTTTTACGACACCGGCTGAGACCAGTCTTGTCACAATCCTTTGCACTGCCCGTTCGGTTATGCCAACTTGAATGGCCATTTCCCGTGTCGTTGGTTGTGGTGTGTGTGTAAGACAAACAAGCACATGCGCGTTGTTACTGAAGAAAGTCCAACTCTCAACATTTTTGTTTTTGTTATCCATATCATTCACCCTGCTAATAGTGTCGCTACATTAATATCGCTACATTAATATCGCTACATTAATATCCTTACATTAGTACCGCTACATCATTACCGTGACAACAGAGTCGTATATAATGTTAAAATACGAACCCCGAAAACTTTATATTCAACAAAGGATAACCTCATGCAACAAATCGGACAAATACTTTTTATTCTTGGAATCATCTTCGCGTTTATAGCGGGAATAGGTCTTGAACATCCATGGCTACCAATCGGGTTAGCGGCGTTTGGCATTTTCGTCGGCTTTGTGAACATTGTAGAAGTTGATACCAACAAATTTCTTATTACAGGTATTGCGCTGGAAGTAAGTGCTTCAGCCTTCAAGCAGTTTACATTTCTTGGTGCGGCGATGTCCGATGTGATGATTTTTGTTGGCGGTGCCTTGCTGGTAGTGGCAATGCGGGTGCTTTTCACTACGGCTCTATCCAACCTGTGGAAAACTCACCAGTGAAAAACCTGTAGCGAATTTGCGTGAGCACTTCCAAGAGCGGGGTTCTGCTAGGTATTGTTTGGACCCTGATACTTCTCACCTGTGTTACCGTGCCAGTGGACGCCCTGGCGGCCGCCCCCGCCGTAATCACTGGAGCAGACTTCACCAGAACCTGGGCGGGGATGCTTGCCCTGGCGATTTTCTTCGCTGCCTATGTGCTGATCATTGCCGAGGAAACGATACGCCTGCGCAAATCGAAGCCGATCATGGTTGCAGCCGGGTTCATCTGGCTGTTGGTCGGTATCACCTATATTCAACAGGGGGATCCGCTCGGTGCGGGTGTGGCATTCAAACATGATTTGCTGGAGTTTGCCGAGCTGTTTCTTTTTCTGCTGGCAGCCATGACCTACATCAATACGATGGAAGAGCGCGGAGTATTTGATATTTTACGTGACTGGCTCGTGGTCAGGGGCTTTTCACTACGCAAGATTTTCTGGCTCACAGGTTTGGTTGCATTCTGCCTGTCGCCGATCGCTGACAACCTTACCACCGCCCTGTTGATGGCTACTGTGGTGATCTCGGTGGGTAGTGGCAACACCAGGTTCATCGCTGTTGCGTGTATCAATATCGTGGTCGCGGCCAATGCCGGGGGCGTCTTCAGCCCATTCGGTGATATTACGACCCTGATGGTCTGGCAGAAGAACATCATTGACTTCACCGGTTTTTTCGCCCTGATTGTGCCGGCGATTGTAAATTGGCTGGTGGTGGCCATAATACTTAGCTTTGCGGTCCCCAAGGTTCAACCAGAGCCCCTTGAGGGCAGGGCCGAGCTGAAACATGGTGCACTGGTCGTAGTTGTACTGTTTCTGCTGACTATCACCATGGCGGTCACCGGCCACAACCTTCTGCATCTTCCACCGGTGGCTGGCATGATGACCGGCTTAGGTTTCCTGAAACTGTTTGGTTTTTACTTGCAACGCCGCGACGAACGTTTTGCTTATGTCCTAAAGACCGGCCTCATGAGTTCCGCGCTGGCCATAGAATCAAAATCAAGAGAGGTGCCGAAGACTACTCGGCCCACTTACGATATTTATCGCAATTTGCAACGTGCCGAGTGGGATAGTCTGATGTTTTTCTACGGCATAATCATGTGCGTAGGAGGATTGGGCGCATTTGGTTACCTGGCGATTGGATCCGAGCTACTGTACGGAGGTTTGGGGCCCACCACGGCTAACATCCTGGTGGGAATTGCATCTGCCATTGTGGACAACATACCGGTCATGTTTGCCGTTCTGGAGATGTACCCGGATATGAGCCACGGTCAGTGGCTGCTTGTCACATTAACTGCGGGTGTCGGCGGCTCCATGTTGTCGGTTGGTTCCGCCGCTGGAGTCGCCGTGATGGGTCAGGCGCATGGAATTTATACTTTTTTCGCACACCTGAAATGGACCTGGGCCATTGCTATCGGCTACGCGGCGAGCATTGCAACACATATGTGGCTGAACGCCGCAGCGTTTGCACTGTGAACCTGGCCTATGTAATTGAACATTCATCACAAAAGGATCAAATAATGACACTTGAGAAGTTTTTAGTAGTTGTAGATTCCGTTCAATTGGAGCACGTTGCACTGAACCGACTCGTGAATTTCGCCGGCAGTCAAAGGCACTCCGATATGTGCGTGCACGTATTCGTGGGCTTTAATGGTGAGGATTTGAGCGAGACTGATCAGCCCATGGATGTTATCCAGGGGCGGAATTGGCTGGACGAATTGCTTCTGCCAGTGGAAAATACTGGGATCAAATGCACTGCTGAATTGTTCTGGACCCGGGATTGGGAAAAATCCATCATCGATGCAGCCCGGCGTACTCAAGCCGACATGATTGTAATCTCGAAGGCCTCCGCAACAAACAAGACAGGCTTAAAGGATTCCATGTGGTCTCTGCTCAGGAGCTCGGAAATACCGGTGCTCACAATTGAGTTGGGTGCCCCGGCCAAGCGCGAAAATATCCTCGTGGCCGTGAATATGCAGACCACCGATGATGAGCACAACACACTGAATCGCAAAGTGCTTTTGCAAGGACAGACGTCGGCGGAATTCTATGACGCCAAGTTGCATGTCGTAAACGCGTACTACGATAGCGAAGACTATCCTGGTTACGACAAGGTAAAACGAATCATTGAGATCGATCGGCAGGATATTCACGTCGATATGGGCAAGCCAGAAGAAATCATTGCTAAACTGACTAACCAGGTCCAGGCCGATTTGGTCATCATGGGTACGATGTCACGCCGGGGACTCCGCGCCACACTGAGAAAAAACACATCAGAGAAAGTTATCAACAAGCTGACAGTGGATGTCCTGACGTTAAACTGATAACCCAGGCTAAGTCATGACTTAAAGACGCCCTGGTACTTGGGATCACGATACCTGGGGCTTAAGCTGAGAAGGCGGTACCGGAGTTGCGGCCTTGTTGTGGCCCTAATAATCGTGCGCAGGAAAAAAGTATGCGAAACGCAAAGACATCCACGTCTCTCCCAACATCTATCCCAAGGTTAAAGTCTCCGCAGATCACTGCTTTCGTGCACGGAAGTAATAATTGCGCTGTGTCGTACGTGGGTGTTTTGGAAATTCGAGCGTTTTGAGTGTTGCTTGCTGAAAATTGCCCGGATTCAACCACTACCGGTCGCCTGAGAATCAGGCCGATTGTCCAAATCCTAACTGTAATCTGGCCCCTTCCCGGTCAATGGTGATATAGCTTAACAAGGCATAGATATACAGAATTACGCCCGCCATCTCCATAAACTCCTCGAGCGCGTTCCACAGGTTGTACGCCAGGGTTTCCAGTTGATCGTTCTCCTCGTGCCAGATCGTTGCCCATTCGACCCCAATGGCTCCGCCCACATAAATCGCACCGGCAACCAGGAACAACGCCCGCGTTCGTGAGGGCAGGGTGAGGATGAACGGCAGAAAAACAAACCCCAACGCCACGACCAGCATTGCGCCAAACGTGGTCCAGTGCGTGTCCTCCACCACGGTGTTCACAAACTCGTGAAATCCGGCGACCTCATCCAGCGAAAGCACGCAAAAACCGATACCGAGCAGCCACCAGCAGAAGTGCCAGCGGTTGGTCCTGGTGCAACAATACCTGGCGTGGAATAGTGACAGCAGACCTGCAATCAACAGAATGATGGTACTGAACCACGTTCCCAACGATTCTTCCTCGTCGAGGTCAAAAAAGGAGATGTACAGCCAGTCATCGATTGGCAGCAATTCTTTGTACCAGCCAACCATACAGACCACATGCGCAAGGGTCAGACCGATGGCAACCCATAACAGGAACTTGCCAACGGTGTGGGCCTCGATCGAAACAAGCTGCGTCCGGATGGTGTTCTGCTTGATGTTGTCACCCTCCTGCAGGCAGATTGCGTGTCAATGTGCTGCGCGGCGTATTGAACCGCGGGCACACCTTTTGTGCTGGAGTATAGAATGGATGCGCGCCAATCGTCATCGTACGGCTTCCCCCGCGACCGGTCGGTCGCGGGGTATGTGTCCCTGTATTGTGTATCTAAGGCAGCGGAGCCTCTACGATATCCGTCCAGGATTTTTTCTTTTTCAGGAAATCCTTTGTCCACTTGTTGAGCAGTACGCCATTCGCATCCTGGGCATAGAACAACGGCGTCTGGAGTGCCGTATGTGAGGTGTCGCCTGAAACGATGAACTGCTTGTACCGCTTGGGATGGGCGGCGTTCAGCGCGCCATGCCCCGTTACCACGAGATCGCGGAACATCGGCTGATCTGCCAGCAGGCCCAGGAAGAAACGGTTGGTCAGGTCGCTGTCCGTCTCGTAGAAAGCTTCCCGAATCCCGGAATCGTTTTCAAGCCTCCAGTGGATGATGGCTGTGCTATCCCCAAAAGCGTCGCAGTCAAGGCAACTTGCCGGATAAAACTGGCCAAATTGCCAATCATCGGCACGTGCTGCAATATCGTCCACCGCGTCCGGGTTGACCGTCACGGGACCGGCGTCATTGAAGACGGTGAGCTTGACTTTATTGCCGTACAGGAACCGGACCAGGAAGGGCGCGAAGCCGGCAGCGCCAACACCACCCGCACTGGACCCCGCCACGGTGATTTGTTTTGCTTTGGGATAGGTTGCCCTGGCAAGATCCATGCCGGCGGACTGGTTACGCAGACCCCGGTGGAAGCGAACCACTGCCGCCGGCACGCCAATTGCCGCGCCAAAGGCCGGGTCGAACACATCATTGTCGCCGCTGAATGTCGAGCCGTCGCAATAAGGCATGTAAACGATTGAGTGGTCAGCAAATGGATTTTGCTTCGAGTCGAAATCCCAGATTCCCACCCGGGCCGTCGGTGGCTCCTGGGCCTCGGAGAGGACGTTACAGTTGTAGAAGTCCTGCCAGCAGGCGCCACCGCCTTGTTCAAAAATCAACAACCGGGACTTTTTGCCCCGGCGCGTGAACACCGAGTAGGGTGTACCTGCGATGCAGATCGGCCCATTGCCCCCGTCCGGATCAAACGTGTGTTTTGTCCAGCCATCGCCGACATCTGTCGAGCTGACCGGCGTAAATACACCCAGATACTTGTCAACACCAGCATCGCTGAGCTCGAGAAAAGCATCGCCGTTGAGACCCTTTTTACCACCCGCACCCAACAGCACGAAGCTGACCAGTACGAGGCCTGAAATCTTTAACCATTTGGATTGGACAGATTGCATGGTTTCCTCCTGCAAAATTGAATGTATATGACGGGGTCCCTCCACCTCACAAGATGCCGGGGCAAGTAGTTACTTGACACCGTGTTAATGCGTGCATACTTTCAAGTCGTGAACTTCCGTTCGTGTCCTGCAGTGTACCTCAAGCCGGACGATAATCGGCAATGCGCGTCCTTACCTTTATTCATTCCTTGTGACTTTAAATATAGCTGAAGAAAGAACTTTTGCTGAATAAATCCAGGGTCAGAGCTCTCTCAACGCATGCGCCACCGGCATACGAGCGGCCCGGATGGCCGGGAACAGGCCTCCGATCAAGCCGATAAGCATTGCGAAAAAGATCCCCTGGGCCAGCAGGCTGGTGTTGACATCGAATGCAAAGGTGATGGCGCTGAAGCTGGACCAGTTGAGTGTTGCAGCGCGGAAGCCGTCAAACGCCAACCAGGCCAGACCAGCCCCGAGCAGCCCGCCAAGAAAAGCCAGTAACAGCGATTCGGTCAATACCGAGATGACCACCGGGCCGGCGCGGAACCCCAATGCCCGCAGGGTGGCAATCTCGCGGGAACGGCCTGCTACCGCGGTGTACATGGTGTTCAACGCACCAAATATCGCGCCCAGACCCATGATGACGGCGATCAAACTACCAAGACCGGTAATCATGTTGTATACAATGGTGGATTGCGAATCGTAGTATTCCGCCTCACGCATCGGTTTTACATTTAACCTCGGATCACTGGTCAGACTGTCTTTGAATTCATCAAATGCATCCCTGGATTCCAGTTTTACGTACACGGACTGGTAGGAATTCCCCCGTCTGAAAGCCGGTTGCAAAACCGCTGCGTCCACCCAGATTTCCGACTCGGCCAGGCCCCCGCCGGTTTCAAACACACCCACCACGGGCCAAAACTCCTGGGCTACTTCAATGCTGGCGCCAATCTCCAGACCGGCGAACTCATGTTGGGCGCCCTGGCCTACGATGACCTCGTTGAGTCCCTGCTCAAACATGCGGCCTTCGATCAGTTTGAAATTTTCCCGCAGGTGAACAGCCTGGGCCTTGACCCCGCGCAGGGGTACGTTGGCATCGGTACCTGTCGAGCGCATTGGCAGGTTGATGATCACGAATAATTCCGCTGAGGCCATGGCGCCGATATCGTTGCGTGCGATCCCCGGAGCCTCGGCAATGATACGCGTATCGTCACCCAGCAAACCGCTCATCATTTCGCTGTCTGAACCGCTGCGAAGCACGATGGCATTCTCTTCACCGGCCGAGCTTTCCATGGTCTTCAGGATACCCTGGGCGATCGACAATACCCCGATCATCACCGCGACCACGCCGGCAATGCCCGCCAGGGCCGCGGCTGATGAACCTTTGCGTTGCGGCAGGGAACGTATGCTAAAGCGCGTGACAGCGAAAATTTGTGATATCCAGTTAAACACGATTCACCTTCTCAAGGCATCTGCAATTTGCAATTTTTGGGCTTGAAGCGCCGGGATGATTCCGGCGACAAACGCCATGGCCACGATCAGTATGCAGCCGATCAAAAGATCCCGAACGGGTATATAGAACACAGGGAAAGAGCCATTTGTGGGGTCACCCATTGATACCAGTAACCAGGCCAGGCCAAGACCGATCGCGCCGCCGAGGGTGGTCAGCGCCAACGATTCACCCAGCACCATGCCAAGCACGCCCCTGTCGGTAAAGCCGATTGCCTTCAATACCGCCAGTTCGTTGGTGCGCTCACGTACGGTGTAGGCCATGGTGTTACCCGCCACCAGCAGGATGGTGAAAAACACTGCCGACATGATCGACATAATGATAAAACCTATATTGCCGATCTGGTTGGCAAAGCCCTGGACAAAAGCGCCCTCCGGTTCGGTCTTGGTTTCACGCGGGGAGTTGGCGAACTTCGCGTCTATGGCCGCCGCCACTTCTGCAGCCCGGTCAGGATCCGTTACCCTGACGGTGTACCAACCCACCAGGCCCTGGCCATTAGCACGGGTTTCATCAAAAAAGTCATAACGGAAAAAGAACTGGCTGGTATCGGTGCCCTTTTCTGCGCCGTCATAGATTGCAACAAGATCAAATTCCCAGGTCCTTCCTCCATCTTTCTTCATCCAGATGGTGGCGTTGATGGGTATCCGGTCGCCCAGTTTCCAGCCAAATCGTTCGACCAGTCCCCGCCCTGCCAATACCCCGCTGCGGGATTCCAGCCAGGCAGCCTTGTGTTCGTCGCTGATGATGTATTCCGGGTACATGTCGAACAGGTCCTCGGGTTCCATTGGCATTTGAGCGAAGAAATTTTTTGGCTCCTGGTAAATACCGCCGAACCACGTGGCATGTAGTGCGTTGTCGACGCCGTCGATTTGCTCGATTTTTGACTCGTAGTTTTTTGGCAATAACTGGATGAGTGAAACCTTGTGCCGCACGATCAGGCGATCCGCACCGGCAACTTCGACCCCGGCCACAAAGGCCTGCTGGATGGCTGTCAGATAACCGAACAGAACGAAGGCGACCATGATCGACAGAAGTGTCAGCCCGGTGCGCAACTTTTTGCGCTTCAGGTTGCTGAATATCAGGTAAAAGTACTTCATTGCAGCCGTCTCAATCGACCGGTTCGGTGCTGAGTTGACCCTTGTTCAGGTACAGTGTCCGGGTGGCACGGGCCGCGGCATGAATATCATGGGTCACCATGATGATGGTTTTATCCTGCTCCCGGTTCAGCGCCTGAAGCAAGTCCAGGATTTCGTCACCGGACTTGCGGTCCAGGTCGCCAGTGGGTTCATCACAAAGTAACAGGGTCGGATCGGTGACGATCGCCCGGGCCATGCCGGTACGTTGCTGTTCGCCGCCGGACAGTTGACGTGGATAGTGGCCGGACCGGTGGGACAAACCAACGATATCCAGGGCAATGGCGGCCCTCTTTTTACGCTCCGCTGCGGACAATTTTGTCAGTAGCAACGGAAGTTCAACATTTTTCTGGGCCGTCAACACGGGCATCAGGTTATAAAATTGAAAAACCAGCCCCACGTGACGTGCCCGCCAAGCCGCGAGTTTTCGATCAGACAGCTTGTCTATCCTCTGTCCGGCGACTTTTACGTTGCCTTCACTTGGCCGGTCGAGACCACCGACCAGGTTCAACAGGGTGGACTTGCCGGAACCCGAAGGGCCCATCAATGCCAGGAATTCACCCTGCGGGACTTCCAGGTCCAACCCACCCAGCACGTGGATTACTTCTGAACCCCGCTTGAAGACCTTGTCGACGCCTGTGACGCTGACCAGCGTGCCGTCATCCGAGTTTTCTGTCACCGTGTTGACTCCTTCACCCGATCGCCGTTTTTGAGCCCGGGAGGTACATTTATTATGACTTGTTCTGTTGCCAAGACACCAGAAGCCACGAGTACCTCCGTGCCACGCGTGCCGGTGGTGGAAATCATACGCCGCTCAGCCACGTTGTCGGAGACAACCCACACATACTCCTTGCTGCCATCGTTGCTGACGGCGGCCTGCGGAATAACGACCCCGGCGCGGCGCTGTGGCGTTGACGGCTCATCCTGGAAAGCCACCTTGACACCCATGTCCGGCAGGACACGCCCATCCAGCGTATCGAATCCGACCCTGACCTCCACCGTGGCCCGTTGACGATCGGCCGTGGGTATGATGGCAATCACGTGGCAGGGAATCTTCCAGTCCGGGTAGGCATCCAGCGTGGCCACGACTTTCTGCCCCGCTGAGACCCTGTTGATATAGGTCTCGTTCACGTCGATCTCGATTTCCAGTGATTCCATGTCGACGATCGTACCAATACCGGTACGGGTGAAGCCCCCGCCCGCAGAGTTTGGCGAGATCATTTCGCCTGGTTGTGCGTTCTTGGCCACCACCACACCGGCAAATGGCGCACGTATAATCGTGTCTTCCATCTGTTGGCGATAGACATCGAGTTGCATTTCGGCAACCCGAACATCGGCCTCGTTGCGCTCCAACAGGGCCGTCAACGATTCGGCACTCGCACGGGCACGGTCCAGTTCAGCGCCGCTGGACAACTGCCGGTCGACCAGGTTCTGGGTGCGTACATAATTGGCCCGGGCCTCTCTGAGCAGGGCTTCTGTCTCCTTGCGAGCGGTCCCGGTTGATTCCAGTTGGGCCTTGGCCAGTGCGAAACTGGTGCGCACGTTGGCATCATCCAGTTTCGCCAGCACCTGGTCTTTTTCAACCTCCATGCCCTCCTCGATCAGCACTTCCATCACTTTACCGGTGAACTTGGACGATACCGTCGCCTGGCGCCGTGCGGTTACATAACCCGAGGCATTCAGTACGGTGCCGGCCAGTAGGCCGGAAATTTCACGGGCAATGGCCGTGTGTACTTCTACCGCCTCCGCGGGTCGTAGAAACCACCAGTAAAGGCCGCCACCCAGTGCCGTCACAACAGCAATCAATACGAACCAGCGTATCGCACGCGACTCCTTTTCCGGTTCACGCTCGATTTTCAGTTGCTCAAGCTTGCTCGCTTCCATAAGGTCACTGGTAAAATATTAGCCATGTGGGCAGGCAGTATATCGCCAATCCATATTCGGCTGGCTGCCGGATCTGAAAAACGGACTTTGAACCCGGCTATGACCAAGTAAAATTACCGCGCCTGACCGATACCCGGGTCACAATCTCGGGCGTGTCAATATAGGCCAGTAAACCCAGCTAAACAACGCAAAGGACAGCAACCAGCCTGCCGCTGACAGGTCGATAAGCAGCAGGTAGGCATCGCCCGTCAATGGCCCCGCTACACGGATCATTGCTGCCAGTGTGAAAACCCCGTAGGCCACTACCGTCATCCGGGCCGCCTGCAGGGGCCTGCCGGTATGCCCCAACGCAACACGCGTTGTCACCGCCAGGACGATACTGCCAATGGCGCCCACGGTCAGTGCGTGCAAAGCCGCGGTCGATGTAAGCAACCAGCCAAACGCAACGCAACCCAACAGGGCATATCCGACCGGCAACCAGATATAGGCAAGGTGCAATACGAACAGCAAGGGATTTGAAGTGGTTGCAAAACCACGCCAACGGCTCAACCTGAGGCCATGCGCCAGGGCGGCGGCGAAGGCCAGGATACCGGTTAAGGTCCCCTGGGGTGCGAAGCTGGCGGACAGGCCGGCCAGTACCGTCAACAGAATCGTAATATGGTTAAGACGGAGGTCAATGACCGGCGGATTGATATGGCCCTGCTGGCGTAACCAGTTGGCCGTAAAGCTCGGCACGATACGCCCGGTGATGATGGTAACAAGCAAAAGAACCGTGTGGATCAACAGGTAGATAGCCAACCGTTCCACATTCGCTACGATACCGTTGACACCCACGTGATACAGGCCATTCAGGACGGCCATGAGCACCATTATGACAACGAGCCCATAATTACGACGACTACGTCCACCGATGATCTCGCGCCCGAGCACGACGCACAACAAGACCGGGAACAGCAGGTCCAGCATGGCCACGATCCCGCCCGGTATCCAGGCCGACAGCGCCATGGCCAACCGACCGGCAAGCCAGCAAACCACCAGCCAGGCCAGTGGGGTCCCGTGAACGGGTGGCCGGCCCGTCCAGTTGGCGACCGCCGTCAGGCTGAAACCCGCCACCGCGGCCATCGTAAAGCCCATCAGCATCTCGTGACTGTGCCACAACGGGGTAACCGTCATCAGGCCGGAACCATGCAGGGTCATTAGCCAGGCAAGCATCGCCAAAATTGCAAAAATCCCGCCTAACAGAAAAAACGGACGAAATGCGTAACTTAGAAATACCGGTGTTGTGTGCTTCATGGTGCGACAGGGTAATGAAGATCACCCTACAAAACCACGATCTGTATCAATGAAACCTACAACAAAAAGACATGACCCATCGCGCGCAACACGGCCCTGTCCTGCCGCCAATTCGGATTCAGGCTTGCCAGTAGTCTGTAGAATTTCCTGCCATGGTTCATCTCTGCAAGATGGCACAGTTCATGCGTGATCACCGAATCGATAATCAGCAAAGGCGCCTTTATCAGATGTGTATTCAGCTTGATCACACCCTTGGCTGAACAGTTTCCCCAGGTACGTTTCATTCTCCTGAGTTTCAGGGGAATGGTCCTGTCCCTGGCCCAGGATGCCCTTTGAGCAATGCGCTGTATACGTTCGCTGAACACCTGTAAGGCCTGCATACGGTAAAAGTTTTGTAATGCTGTTTTTACCTGTTCAGCCGTAGCCTCCTGTGTACACACCCGGATCTCTTCATCCTTGAACATTACTCTGGCTTTGTTACCCGGCGCCTGTTTAATGGCCAGTGGGTATCGTTCACCGAGGTACAGGTGCCACCCACCCTGTAAATATTCCAACGGCGCCAGTCGCCGCTTGCGGGCCCTGGCCATAAAGCTCTCGACATGGCTGATATTCCGGGCCAGGGTAGCCCTCACATGCGCCTTCGGCCAGTGTCGCGGGACGACAACCACCAATCCGCCATTATCATCCAGCTCCAGGTGCAGACGCCTTGTAACCCGTGGCCGGTGAGTGATGGTGAAATCCAGTGAAACGTGATCGGGTATCTGCAGGTTCATAGTGTGTCTTGTTGACAGAACACTAGGGTATCACGGAGCCAGGGATGAAGATGCAGCGGAAAATTGAGCCGGGCTTGGGGGGCCCAGTCGAAAATCAGATCAGGTCGGATTTGCCCTTTCTTTTGTCGGCTCATCGCATCCGGTGAAAACATTTTTGCGTATTGATGGTCATAATTGGTGTGTCGCGAGGATTTGGCTTATGGACCGCAGAAAACAGATTGCGCTCAAACTGCAGATGGGTATCAACCCGTCGTTAAAGATTGAGCCGGCTTTGTTGCGGATCATGTGGCGCCAGTTGAAACTCGAAAGCGTCAATGCGCAACGCAATCGGTACAACAATATGCCACAACCAGATCCCGTGACCACTAATCCCAATATCATGTGATATTCCTCCTGTTGAACCGGGCCGTTACAGTAATGGTAAACTCACTGGCCATGGTGACATCCCTCCAATATCCTTCAATGCCCGGGAAAAGAAAAATGATCCAGAAAATCGGCTTTGCTTGTTCTGCACTACTGTCCACAGGCCTCCTCGCCCAGGTGCCACCCGCCGAAGACCTGCGGCTGTATGACATTGCCGGGGCCACTTCCGCACAGCGAATCGGGCAGGACGTGGCCACGTTGGTAACTTTTGGAACCCGTCACAGCCTGTCCGATACCAACTCGAATAGTACCGGTATCGGCGCGGCCCGGCGCTGGATCAAGGCACAATTCGAATCCATATCAAAAGACTGTGGTGGTTGCCTGGAAGTGATGACAATCGCCGACACGGTTTCCGGTGATCGTATCCCTGAACCACACGAAATTGTCAGCGTCGTTGCCATCCAGCGAGGCCAGCATGATCCGAACCGCATGCTGCTGATGAGTGGAGACATCGACTCGCGTGTCTCAGATCCGATGAACGCCACCGATACTTCACCCGGCGCCAATGACAACGCTTCGGGCATGTCCGGGGTGATTGAAGCCGCCCGTGTATTGAGCCGTTACGAGTTTTCCGCCAGTATTGTTTATGCCGGGTTGGCGGGTGAAGAACAGGGTCTTTACGGTGGCAAAATAGTCGCGGCCCATGCTGGTGAACAGGGCTGGAATATCGACGCGGTGCTCAATAATGACATGATCGGCAATATTGCCGGTATCAATGGTGTCATCGACAACCATAGCGCCCGTATTTTTTCCGAAGGGGTGCGCTGGGTCGAAACCGAGGAAGAGGCCCGCAAGCGTTACTTCACCGGTGGAGAAGTTGATTCCGCCTCGCGCAACCTGGCGCGCTATGTCAAACGTATTGGTGAACAATACGTCAGCAACCTGGACCTGATGATGGTTTACCGGCTCGACCGTTTTGGTCGCGGTGGCCACCACCGCCCCTTCAACGAAGCCGGCTACCCGGGCGTACGGATCATGGAGGTGAATGAACATTACGACCGGCAGCACCAGGATTTGCGTATGGAGGGTGGCCGGCATTTTGGAGACACGCTTGAATTTGTCGACTTTGATTTTGCAGCCAAATTGACCGCATTGAACGCAGTATCTCTAGCTGCGATGGCCTGGGCGCCCGCGCCGCCGTCAGAGGTGGCGATCGAAGGCATGGTACAGGCCAGTACCACGCTCAAATGGAAGCTGGGTGAGGATGAAAACCTGGCCGGCTACCGCCTGTACTGGCGATTGACAACAGAGCCCGAATGGACCCACAGCCGGTGGGTGGGCAGGGTAGATCAATTCACACTTAAGAACCTGGTTATAGACAATTATCTCTTTGGTGTCGCCAGCGTAGCCCGCGATGGAAATGAAAGCCCGGTGGTCTTTCCAGGCCCGGCCGGTGCATTCTGACTTTGTCGAAAAAACGGCCTATACCCTGTCAATGCCGCATAAACACTGGCTTTTTGACAGGGCTTGTAGTAACATGTTTTTTTCTGAGATATTCGTAAAAAACTGAATATCCAAACCTTGATTGCGGCCGGTTGAGAAATGTCGTTTCGCACCGGTTGCCGTTGTACAACAGTTTTTCGCCACCCGCTGTACGTAAGACGGTTGGATAAACAGATACGCGATAGATAATTAATTGCTGATTATCTACGCAAGAACCTGTTAATAATTTAAACAACCGCATTGAAAAGTGTACAGTGTTGCAAAAGGCAGATACTTCATACTGAAGAGTCTGCCTTTTTTTATAAGTGATGATTGGATAACAGGTATTAAAGACGATGCAATTTGTCACGCGACATCGCGGCGCGGTCGCCGCAACACTGCTGCTGGTGTTTTCTACATCCCTGGCCGCGCTCGATTTGGATCAGCTCAGCAAGACAGAGCTCAAAGAAAAATGGGGCCAGTTACTTTTATGCCAACGTATTTACAAAATGTCCGAAGTCAAACCCCGCCTGTACGACTTTGACACCGAGCAATGCGATAAAGCCGGGCAATTGATGAACTCGGTGGTGGCAAAATTTTCCACGCAGGAATTAATCACACTCAAATCCCATGCCGAAAGGCACGCTGGAGCGCTCTCTTACAATACGGCAGAGCCGTATCATTCTGTTCCTGCCTGTCGTGAATACTGCCGTGAGCTTGCTGAAATTTATGATCAAAAGAATTAGAAATAAGACCCTGTCAGCTCTTACCGGGCAAGCCATACGACAATGAACAAAAAAACAGATTTCTCCCTGGATATAACGGTTGACCCGGTGGGTGGCTTCTCTCCCGTCAAACCTGTCAAACCCGTGACGGACTGGTTCGCATTCGATCTGTGCAGGGCTTACCCGATGCCTGACGGCAACCTGCTGCTACACAATACCCGCAGCGGTCAGCGGGCCATGGTCATGCCGGAAGTTTATTCAACACTGATGAATTGCGTCCAGTTCCGCACACTTGACGAACACATCGCCAACATCATTGACCTCAATCCCGGTATGCAAGGTCAGCAATCCGACATCCGCAGGGTGCTGCAGACCATGGTTGATGCCGGCATCATGCTATCGGCAAAAAAAGTCAGTGAAGATCTGACGCGGGACACCCCCGGATCGATTGCACATGAAGATCCGGGCAAACCCGTGGTTGTCATTATCACGTGGGAGCGACCGGAAGCACTTGAGCGGCTGCTCAAATCAATAGCCAGCAACTGCAACAGCGAAAATTTTCATTGCCTGTACGTGGTGGATGACTCGCGTGAAGTTGATGCCATTAACCACAATCAGTCACTGGTCAAAAAGTTTGCGGTAGAAATGGATGCGCCACTGCACTACTTTGGCCAGCAGGAACAGACCGTCCTGTTGGCGGAGCTTGTCGAGCATCTGCCAGGGCATGAAAATGCAATTCGATTCCTTGCTGACCAGTCGAGGTGGCGTGATCACTGGACCAGCGGCCTGGCCCGTAACCTGGCGTTGTTGCTTTCCTGCGACCGCCGCCTGGTAATGCTTGATGACGACACGGTCTGTGACGTTTACAACCCGGTCCGCCCAGGACTCGGTATCACGTTTTCCGACGAACCGCGTGATGCTGAGTTTTTCAATTGCGAGCAGGATTGGGCAACGTATCATCAGTCATTAAATCCGGACCCCGTCGACCGTCATATGCAATGCCTGGGCCTGTCGTTTTCAGAGGCCCTTGGTGTGCTTGGACAAGATGGGCTGAAGCCGGCAAGTTTTGCAAATGCAACCGCGTTGCAGATCAGTGAATTACGACCGGATTCTACGGTACTGATGACCGAATGCGGTTCGTTTGGTTGTCCCGGCACCGGGGGCAATACCTGGCTGCCATTTATTCCATCAGGATCTCTCGAACGCCTGACTTCATCGGAGCAAAAAACCTCCAATGCACTAAAACACCGCATGGCGTGGACTGGCCGTAACCAACCGCATTTTGCGCCCCGTCCCAACATGTCGCAGATCACCGGGTTTGACAACCGGCATCAGCTACCGCCGTATTTGCCCATCATCAGGGGCGAAGACCGGTTGTTTGGCTACATGCTGGATTACCTCTTCCCGACAGGCATTTCCCTGGACTACCCGTGGGCGATTCCCCATCTGCCGATACCGGAACGCGAATGGAGTGCGCAAGACCGGAAATTTGTGCTGGGTGAATCATTCCCTTTTTTCTTTTTCGAGCAGGCACATGCGCAAAAGTCATCCTGCCTGGCACAAACACCCCTCGAGCGCTTGTCATCCCTGTCGGCCTGGTTCAATGATTTAGCCGCGGCATCCGATGATTCACTGGTGGCCGTGTTTCGCGATAGAGTGCTAAACGATGGTGCGGAACAACTTCAGAAACTGAATGAAGTGCTGAAAGGGGCTGATTCGGCCGCTGCCGAATGGCGGGATTACCTGAAAGAAGGTATCGCCCGGTTAAATAGCGACATGGATCGGGCAAGTAGTGAACATTTTTCTGTAAAGGGTCTTCCAGGCACGATGGAGGGCGCTGAACTGATTGGTTTTTGGAAACAAACATGGGCTGGATTTGCAGACGCCTTGAGCGCCTGGCCGGAGATACGCAAAGCAGCTGCAGAAATCGTCAAGGTTTGACTGTGAATTCCAGCAACGTTGTTAACACCTGTGGTTCAAGAAATTGTTGTTCTTACTTCTTCATCCCCGCGTAAGCGGCACCGTCATCCCCGCGCAAGCGGGGACCTCATAACGCTCTCGTAATACTGAAACGGTCACTCTTTTTGAGATTACGAAAACGCACGGAGGTCCCCGCTTACGCGGGGATGACGCCTTTCTTTTTTTGAGGCATGAGTGTCGTTTCACACTTTACTGATTCCGGCTGTGTTCAGTAACGCCGACTTTCAGATTGGCACCAGCCGACCTCTGGATTCCGGTTTACAGACGCGCCTGGCGCACCTCGCTTGGAGCGGAGCCTGTCCAGCTTTTGAACGCGCGTGAAAAAGAGCTCGGTTCAGAAAACCCCAACAACATGGATATCTCGGTCAAGGTCAGGCTGTTGTCCAGGATGTACAGATCCGCCATCGAACGTCGCATTTCCACCAGCAAATTTCTGAAATTGTTGTTCACCTCCGCAAGCTTGCGGTGCATCGTTCTTACCGACATGTGTAAAGTGCGGGCCACTGAATCATCACTGAAATTGCCACTTGGCAACTGGTCCATCAAGGCTGCCTGCACCCTGGTGACAATGTCGTCCCGGTCCAGCTTGGCCAGGCGACGCATGATGACCTGGTCATTGAGTAACGCCAGTTCCGGGTTTCCGCCGATCAGTTTTTCATCGGCGATCGACAATGGAATCAACAGCTGATTATCCGGTCGATCGAAATTGAGTTCACAACCAAAAAACTCGAAATATGGCTTAATGTCTTTTGGCGGCGCATGGGTGAAATTGACTGCATTCAACCGAAATGTGTCACCGCAGATCTGACGGCTCATATTTGTTAGCAGTGCCAGCGCACCATCATCCCTCGCAAAACCGGATTCGGTGGGCAGGTTCATTTTCAGCGTAACCACCATGGCGCCGTCCTTGTCGATGACTTCCACCACGGCGTTGCTGTTTATGACCCGAACAAAACGCTCTATGCGCAAGCAGGCTCTTCTGAGTGTAAGGCTGGCCTGCCATGCGTATCCCAGGGCCCCCAGTTGAGGGGCTTCAAAGTGCGAAGCCGCCCTGATCCCGAAGGCTTCGTCGCCACTCATTTCCACCGCTTTTGCGCGGATACGGTCGATTTTCAAGTAGGGGACCCGCGTGCATGGATCAAGGGGTAGATGAACGTTGATGTCTTCAGCCGAAAACAGGGGCGCCGGGTCAATACCGTGCGATTCTATTGCCTTCCACAAGGTGATCATTGCTGGTGCGAAAACCGACATGCTGGTGTTTACCTTTTCCTGGTTCGGGTGTTCATTTCTCCATTCTTAATCACCATGCAACTTCGGTCAACTCATTGACCACTTATGTCAAGCACACACCGGTCGCGTTCCCTAAAGTACACCCAACGCAAACACAGTAGATGGACTGGGTAGCCATGCAAATAGAAGAACATCTGCTGCACGCGGAAATTGAATTTTGGCGCTACATGATCGAGAGCCGGAGAGGAGCCGTTAATGAGCAGGCAACCGAACGTATGTTGTTCGCTTGTGAACTGGCAGAACGAAAGCTGCTGATTATGCACGAACAGCTATCAGGTATTGAAACACGGCAATGAGCAGGAGTTTGAAGATGGATCAGATAATCATGAAAAACATTATGCGGGTGGTGGTCATGGGATCAATCATCGCCGTCTCCATCAACATTCTTATGGTCTACGGTTAGGTAAATCCTGACGGCTAGTGAGGCAAACGCATGTTTGAGCAAGAGCCTTACTAATGGTTTTTGGGGGGTAGGTAGCACACGCTCGCTGCCGCTTTTACGCCCCGCTCTTCGTAGCTGTCCTGGCGAGTTACTTCCCCCCCTCTTGCCGGGACTTGAAGGCGGGGCATTTTTTTTGAAACGCAATGGTGTAACAGGCCAGGGAATCCAGGCCGACACAGGCAGAGTAAAGACTTAAACGGTCTCAAAACCTTTTGAGGGGCACGCCAATTGCGTCAAAAGTCCTCGGCTCTCATTATTCTGGTGTTTATGTCCTCCTACACCGATTACGAGAGTCGAGGCATCCTGTTTTCAACTTTGTCGCTGACCCGAGGCCTCATACGAGCAACGCGGAGAGTATCTCCCTGGCCCGGTCATGATCCGCAGATTCCAGTGCAACGATACCGTTATCCCCTTTCTTGCTGATGATGTGAATGCTGCGAATATCGATATTTTGATGGCTGAGACGACGCGACAGACGTGCCAGTTCACCTGGCCTGTTGTTGATCCTGAGCAGAATATAACGCGCAGCAATAACCCGGTATCCAGCATCACTCAACAGTTGGAATGCTTTGCCGGATGATTCAACACTGAGTGTGATGACGGCCTGACCATCGGCAATGCTGGCGTCGATATCGCTGATATTGAGGTTCCGCTCCGCCAAAATTGTTGTTATCTCTGTTAGCAGACCCGGGTGTGCCGGTTGGATAATGGTGAGTGTTTTCATGTCATATCCTGGGCGACAAGGATATCTTTTAACAATGCGTCTATCTGCCCCCGCGTGACGTGGGGCATACAGATCAGGTGGCTGATACCGCCGGACGTGGCCAGTTGCCATTTTTTACATATTTCATCCGGGGGCTTTGGAAAAACGATGGTCAATGCGCCTTCGTTACGGTGTGCTTCAATACCGGCCCGCCGAAATATTTCCCAGGCATAAGTGGCCAACTTCAATGATGTTTCCAGCCTGCGCTTTATCCCATCAACCCCCAGTGATCGCACTGCATACCATAGTACCAGTGGCGTAAAACCGTTGCGTGACCCTGAAATGGTCGTGTCGCGGGTGCCAATATAGGCCACGGCCCGGCCAATGCGCTCAACGTGGGAGCGTTTGGCCAACACGATGCCACAGGGAATGGGCGAGGCAAAAAACTTGTGCCCCGAAATGGAAAGGCTGTCCGCCCCATCAGCAAAATCCCACGCCGGTCGTGGGTCGAGAAAGGCCGCATATCCACCGCAAAGCGCGGCATCGCTATGCACGTAGCGTCTTTCCAGCACGAGCTCATCCAGTATGCTGTTGATCCGCCGGATATCATCCCGGCCTTCTTTCATGGTTGTGCCGATATTGGCGAAGATAATCGGTGCGGCATCGCGGCGGACATGGATGGTTTCAGCCAGGTCGTCATAATCCATTTCACCGTTTTCCTGCGAACGTATCATGATATGGCGCATACCCAGAAAATGCAGGTTTTTGCTGACGCTGTAATGGCTGTCCTGGGAAAAATATACGATGCCATCCGGGTACAGTTCACGTGCCAGGTACATGCCATACAGATTACCCTCGGTACCGCCGTTGGTGACATAACCCCACCACTCGCCTTTTGGCGCGCGGGTCATCTCGGCAAAAAATTCCAATACTTCGAGTTCAAATTCATGGGAGTTGAGGCGATAGCTGCCGCTGGCAAAAGGGTCGCCAACATTGTTCAGCCCGCACGCCAGGAAGGGCACCAGTTGCTGATAGTTGATATCAAATGCGCTTGGGTAACCCAATGCGGACTTGGCGAAACCATCCAGTTCGCCCAGGAATGACTCGAGGCGTTCCTGGTCTTGTTGTGACAGCGACATGAGATCTCCTGGTTAAGCTCTCCTGGTCAAGGGTGGACAGGATAACGGCAGAGCACCACCAGGTATAGCCCGCATATTTATCCGGTTGGGATTTGCCGCGGCTCGAAAAAACCCCCGGTTTTACCCGGGGTTCAAACTTGAAGAGTCACAATTCTTCTTGCATTAACAATACAAAAGGCCGACAAAAAAGTTGGTCAATCCATCAAAAAGCTGCGCAACTGACCGAAATCGGCTGGCATCATCGTACTCAACACCTGTTTATCCGCTACCCGTTCCAGTCCGGCCGGTAAGGGTACAGGCCGGTCCAGGGCGGTTTCCAGCGTTTCCCTGAACTTGGCCGGGTGTGCAGTACACAAAAACACACCCGTTTCGTCATCCTCGAGGCTGACATCCAGCGCTTTCCACGCCAATGCACTGTGTGGGTCAGCCAGGTAGCCCATGGCATCGAGCGCCCGGACCGCGTCCAGGGTTTCAGCATCATCAATGGCAAAGGAAGACAACAGACCTTTCATCTTCAGGCCGTGACGCTGCTCAAGTTCCAGTACCCTGGGAAAATTGTTTGGCAGGGAGATGTCCATGGCGTTGGTCAGCGTGGCCACCGTCGGTCGGGGCTCCCAAACACCCGTGTTCAGATACCTGGGAACCGTATCATTGCGGTTGGTGGCAGCGATCATACGGGCGAAGGGGAGACCGATGGCATGGGCCAGCAAACCTGCCGTTACATTGCCAAAATTGCCACTGGGAACACTGCATACCGGAGCAGTGCCCGGCGGCAACTTTGCCACGGCCTCAAAGTAATAACAGACCTGGGCCAGCAAACGCGCCGCGTTGATTGAATTGGCTGAATTGAGTCCCAGTGTCGTGACCAGCTGGCGGTCGTCAAACGACTGTTTAACCAACCGCTGGCAGGCATCAAAATCGTCTTCAATGGCGATGGTGCGGATATTGCCGCCCAGGGTGCAGAACAGTTTCTCCTGCAATGGTGTTACCTTGCCGTTTGGATACAACACCACGACATCGATACCCGGCTGACTGTAAAACGCCTGTGCGACGGCGGCACCCGTATCGCCCGAAGTCGCGGTCAATATGGTGACATGGCGGTCCCGGCTGAACCTGGCCAGACACTGCGCCATAAAACGCGCACCAAAATCCTTGAAGGCCAGCGATGGGCCATGAAATAGTTCCAGCGCGTAAACCCTATCGGAAACCGGCTTAAAAGCAAGCGGAAAATTAAATGCCTTTTCAACGCAATCCTGCAAATCACGGGCCGCCATGGATTCGCCAACAAGGTGTTGCAGGATGGCCGAACTGCGGCTGACGAAATCCATCTCCAACAGGCCCGCGATATCCTCCAACAGCTGCAGGCGTTCAGGAAAAAACAGTCCCTGGCCCCGCCCCAGACCTGTAACGACCGCCTCCGGAAAGGTCACGCGTTGTTCAGGATGGGCGATATTGATATATTGCATAGGACAGGGCTCCCCACTGATTGTACCCGTTGGTCAGACTGCCCTTGCTCCGGCAAGATCGGCCCTGCAAACATGCACAAAGCCGCTGTCATTTTGCAGGTAATTCTGCTTTAGCCACAACGCGGCGGCCTGCGACACGCGGCTGTCATCCGCGATACAAAACACCGTCGTACCGGAACCTGATATGCCGGTGGCCAAAACACCCATTTGCGACAACGCGTGTCTGGCTTGTTCAAACCCGGGCAATAACTCTCTTCGGTAAGGCTCGGCCAGTAAATCAACCAGGCAGCCCGCCGCAGCATCCACATCCCCCTGGTGAAGTTGATGCACAAACAATGCGAACTGAGCGCTGTGGGCGATGACCGTTTTACGATCGTATCCTGACGGCAACACGTCGCGGGCTGCACGGGTATCCAGCCGGGTTCCCGGCCAAGCCACCACCGATTGCCAATGACCCGGCCAAGGCAGGGCATACTGACGCGCGCTGCCAGGTATGCACAGGCGTAAGCCGCCGAGAAGGCTTGGCGCAATATTGTCCAGGAGTACCTCACCGCTGATGCTGCCTTCCATCTCCGCCATCAGCCGCAACAGTGCCGGGCGATCCAGCGGCCGTTCAAAATACTGGTTTAACGCCACCAGTGTCGCAACAATGGAACTGGCACTTGAGCCGAGCCCGCTACCGACCGGCAGGCGTTTTTCCAGCGTAATATTCAATGGTTGAATATCCATACCAATGGCCGCCACGGCCTGCTCGAATCGGCGGCAAGAGCTAATGACGATATTGAGTTCCTGATCCTGCGGTAAGGCGTGTGCAAATGGTCCGTCCAAACCCAACATCCAGTCTTCCGGTCTGCCCTCAATGATACTGACGCAGTCGCCTAACAGGCTGCCATCAACCGGTGACAATGCCAAACCGAGCGAGTCAAAACCTACCGACAGGTTGCCGGTTGACGCCGGTGCATAAACAGTCAGTCTTTTTGTTTCCACGTGTCTTTCGCTCAACGTTTTATCGTTCACAGATCCAGTGGCCTCCAGGCCGTGCGTAACAGGTCACCAAACACACCGGCTGCGGTCACATCAGCACCGGCGCCATAACCACGCAACACCAACGGTATGGGCTGGTAGTAGCGAGTGTGTAAAACCAGCGCATTTTCACCATCCCGAATCGAGCCCAGCGGTTGGTCTTTCGGTACAGCATCCACCGAAACGCGACAACGGCCATCTTCTATCCGGCCTACAAAACGTAATACACTGCCGTCGGCTTTTGCCTGCTCAATTCGATTGGCAAACCCTTCATCCAGCTCCCGTAGATGGGAAATGAGTTGATCGCGCCCGACACCGGCGGCAGACTCACTGTCGATGACCGGTTCCACCTCGATGTCATCGAGTTCAAGTTCCAGTCCAACTTCCCGGGCGATGATCAACAGTTTTCGCGCCACGTCCATGCCGGACAGGTCATCTCTCGGATCGGGTTCCGTGAATCCCAGTTGCATGGCTTTTTCGACCGCGGCGGAAAAATCAACACCATCTTCAAGCAGACCGAAAATCATTGACAATGACCCGGATAAAATCCCACCAAAGGACCTGAGTTGATCGCCGGAACGGATCAGCGATTGCAGTGTGTCGATAACCGGCAGGCCTGCACCCACGTTGGTTTCATACATGAATTTGCGAAAATGCCGGGCCGCGGTCGCACGCATTTCACGGTAATACGCCATGCTGTCGGTATTGGCCTTTTTGTTGGCGGCCACGACGTTGAAACCATTTTCCAGAAAACGCGTGTACTGACTTGCCAGACCATTATCAGTCGTACAATCGATAATGGTTGGATTCAGCAAACCGAGTTGCTCCCGGATTGCAATAATGTCATCCAGGTTCCATGCACGGCCCTGTTCTTCGAGATCCTGTCGCCAACTGGAGAGCTCGATCGTGTCATGCCCCACCCATAGTTTCCTGCTATTGGCTATGGCACGCACATGCAGGGCCCGGTGGCCGGCCGTCAGCATGCCGTCCTGGTTCTGAAATTGTTGCAATAAGGCCGAACCGACATTGCCGCAACCCAGCAGAATGACATCCATATGACTGGTATGGCTGAAAAAAGAAGTATGACAGGAGCGTAAAGCAGCTTTCGCCGACATTTTCTCGACCACCACGGAAATGGCGCATTCCGTCGAGCCCTGCGCAATAACCTCGACATTGACGCCAGCAGCGGAAATCGCACTCAGGAAGCGCGCGGCAATACCACGGTAGTGCCTCATGCCATCACCCACCAGTGTGATCACCGATCGCTGATCCAGCACCGATATACCGGTGATCAGGCCATGCAGAACTTCAAAATGAAAGGCTTCCGCCAACGCTTCCCGCGCACGATTCGCTTCACTGCTGCGCACACACAAAGTAATGCTGTACTCAGACGATGACTGTACGATCAGCAACACTGAAATGGACTGGCCAGCCAGGGCCTCCATGACACGCCGTGCGACACCCACCCGGCCGCGCATACCACCGCCCTGCAGTGTAATACTGGCCACGTCATCCAGGTGTGAAACACCCCTGACCACGGTCGGTTTTTCGGTACCGGCATGGATCATGGTGCCGGCCTTGTCCGGGTGGTAGGTATTCCTGATCTCACAGGGGATGCCGGAACTCATCAACGGTGTCAGTGCCTTTGCGCTGATAACCTTGGCGCCGAAAAACGACAGTTCCATGGCCTCTTCGTAACTGGCCTCACTCAGGCATTTCGCACTGGCGACTATGGCCGGGTCTGCCGTGAAGAAACCATCAACGTCTTTCCAGATTTCACAACTGCGCGCCTGCAGAGCAGCAGCAGCCGCGGCGGCACAGTAGTCTGAACCATTGCGTCCCATCAATTGGGGTCGGCCGCGGGAATTGCGCCCGTAAAACCCGGGCAATACCAGAATTTTGTGTTCGCCGTTCAAGGCAATTTGCAACCGGGGGGCGGCAGCTTCGATGTCCACCACGCTGTCGACATAACTTTCGTTGGCCGGCGGCAGCACATCGGTGTCCGACCATCGCACGGCCTGTCCCTGTGACTGCAACATGTCACTCATAAGACGACTGCTGTAACCCTCACCGCTGGCCATTATCTCGGCCCGAACTTCGGGTGGACACTGCTCCAGCAATGCCGCGCCTTCAAGCCGTGAGGACAGCCGTTGCTGTTGTTCCTTTAAAAACCCTTCCGCTGAAGGGCAGGTGAACCCTGCTGCCTTCATTTCCTGCAGAATGCCCAGTTCTATGGAGTTGATCTCACTTACAACCGACTTAAAATCACCTCCTTCGGTCGCAGCATTTATCGCATTTTCCAGCAGGTTCGTTATGCCATACATGGCAGACAGCACGACCACCACTTGTTCTTTTCTCGCCGCTGAACTGATGATATCGGCTGCAGCACGAAAACCTGCCATATCTGCCAGGGAAGATCCTCCGAATTTCTGAATTAACACCTTTTAATACCTTCCTTATCTATGGTCATCACTGTCTTCTGAGTGGTAGTTGTTTGTCTGATATGCTTCCTGGTGGACCGAGCGAACCGCACGCCCGGACGGGTCATCCATTTCCTGCAGGCTGCTGTCCCACAACACCGCTTCGGGTGTACTGCACGCGACAGAAGGGCCGCCCGGCACACATTCAGCCGCACTTGCCAATGGGTAGTGGCTCTCAAACATGCGTCTGAACAGGTAGGCCTCACAGGTGGTGGGCGGATTGAATGGAAATCGTTTTGGTCCATGTGCCATTTGCCTGGCACTGACCTGCGACTGTGCATACTCGCGGATCCCGTCTATCCAGCTGTAGCCAACGCCATCGGAAAACTGCTCTTTTTGCCGCCAGACAATTTCTTCCGGTAGCAGGTCACTGAACGCTTCACGCAATATCTGTTTTTCCATTTTGCCTGCAGTGATCATCTTGTCTTCCGGGTTCAGCGCCATCGCCACGTCCAGGAATTCGCGATCCAGGAAAGGCACACGGGCCTCCACCCCCCACGCCGCCATGGCTTTGTTGGCACGCAGGCAATCGTAGCTGTGCAAGCGGGACAGCTTGCGCACCGTTTCTTCATGAAACGCCTTTGCATTAGGCGCTTTGTGGAAATACAGATACCCGCCAAATACTTCGTCGGCCCCTTCACCCGAGAGCACCATTTTTATGCCCATTGCATGGATTTTTCTCGCCAACAGGTACATCGGCGTGGCCGCACGTATGGTCGTGACATCGTAGGTTTCAAGGTGGTAGATCACCTCGTCGAGCGCATCCAGACCTTCTTGCAGGGTAAATGTAAAGCCATGGTGAACGGTACCGATGTGCGCGGCTACCTTTTCCGCGGCAGCCAGATCGGGTGAACCTTCAAGACCGACCGCAAACGAATGCAGCCTTGGCCACCAGGCCGGACTGCGTTCCTTGTCTTCTATCCGCATGCTGGCGTGTTGTTGGGTCAGCGCCGCAATAACGGATGAATCCAACCCGCCGGAGAGCAATACACCATAGGGTACGTCGGTCATCAGGTGGCTGATGACGGATTTCTCCAGTGCATCACCAATTGCGCGCGCATTGTACGTGGCGTCGGCACGCTTGTGTTCAACTGCGGTGAAATTCTGCCAGGGGCGTTGATAATAGGGTTGAGGCTCTTCGTTTCCGCCTGACCAGAAGTGACCCGGGGGAAATTCCGAAACCACGTTGCACACCTCCATCAGGGCTTTCATTTCCGAGGCAACGTATAACTGGTGTTCTTCATCGAAACCGTAATACAACGGAATGATGCCAATCGGGTCACGTGCGATCAGGTAACGGCCCGCCGTCTCATCATAGAGCACAAAGGCAAACATTCCGTGTAGATCGTTCAGGAAATCACTGCCTTTTTCAAGGTACAGGGGCAATATCACCTCGCAATCAGATTCGGTGCTGAATTCATAGGCGTGCTCCAGCGACTTACGCAAGGACCGGTGATTGTAGATTTCACCATTCACCGCCAGTGCCTGGCAGCCATCGGGTGAGATCAATGGTTGTGCACCTGTGTTGACATCGACAATGGCCAAGCGCTCATGTGCCAGCACAGCACCCCCACAGGTGTGTATCCCGCTCCAGTCCGGCCCACGGTGACGCAACAGCCGGGATTGGCGCAATGCGGTCTGGCGAATGGTCTGCAAATCACCGCTGATATCCAGTACAGCAAAAATGGAACACATGACGAAACCCTTGAAACATTTATTCAATTTCCAGGTTGCATGATACGTTCAGTGGGCAGGGCATGGAACCACTAAGCCGCATATTTCACCAGAATCCAGGATTCTGGCGCCGGATCTGACATGACCTATTGCTAACGCATACCGCTCTGAAGTTTCGCAAGGGCTTTGCTGCCCGGGTTCAGGGTTTCAAAATCCAGGTCTTTCATTGGGGTCCGTGATGTATTGTAAATTTTATGCATGGTCGGTAACTGGGCATTGATAAACAGCAAACCGGTCACCACTTCGCCGCGGGCGCGTTGCTGTTCAAGGTAACGCATCACCTTGCTGCGGTTGGTGGCATCGTAACCGCTATCTGTCTTTTTCAGCAGCAGTTTTGAACCATCGTGTAATTCCACCACTGTGCTTTCACCTTGTGCGTAACTGGTCCGGATCTCACTGGCCGGGGGGATGAAATCTGTTTGCGAGGCGGGGTGGTAATGATCGCGTGTATAGGTATAGCTCTTGGTCGAACCGGAATGATTGTTAAACGTCACACACGGGGAAACCACGTCCAATACGGCGCAACCGGGGTGCATGATGCCGGCCTTGATCAAGGTCACCATCTGTTCACGGTCACCTGAAAAACTCCTGGCCACAAAACTGCCACCAAGGGAGATTGCCGTGGAGACCGAATCGATATTTTTCCACTGGTTGATATCACCCGTTTTGGCTTTGCTGCCTTTATCGGCTGAGGCCGAAAACTGGCCCTTGGTCAAACCATAAACACCGTTATTTTCGATAATATACAGCATGTTTATATTGCGTCGGACGGCGTGGCCAAACTGCCCAAAACCAATCGACAGAGAATCGCCGTCACCCGAAACTCCGATACACACCAGATCCCGGTTACCGGCGAGTGCACCGATCGCGACCGATGGCATACGACCGTGTACCGAGTTGAAGCCATGCGCCCCGGAAAGAAAATAGGCAGGTGTTTTTGACGAGCAACCAATACCCGACAACTTGATTACCTTTTCCGGTGGTACCGACAACTCCCAGAATGCCTGCACGATGGCCGCAGTGATTGAATCATGACCGCAGCCGGCACACAGGGTCGATAACACGCCTTCATAATCACGTCTGAGTAAGCCAATGTTATTG
>Ga0255052_10000454_pt1 | contig 33191 bp, 31 predicted proteins | sample JV7_2_21_MG_FD_188632 | JGI IMG/M metagenome (GOLD analysis project Ga0255052, IMG submission 188632) | Seawater microbial communities from Jervis Inlet, British Columbia, Canada - JV7_2_21 | ecosystem: Environmental > Aquatic > Marine > Inlet | place: Canada: British Columbia | collected...
CAACATTGTTGTTGGCGCACGGGATGATTATTGCTGCCTACCTGATTCACGAGTGCGGCCACAATCTCGTGTTCAAGCGCCAGCGTGACAACACTCGACTCGGCCAAGTCTTGAGCTGGATTTGCGGTGCTGCCTACGGCACGTACGAGGACATGCGTTACAAACACTTCCGACATCATGTCGATAACGATGATGTCGTCTGGTTCGAGTACGAGGAGTGGTTCGAGAAGCATCCGGTCATATTGCGGGTTACGCGCTTGCTCGAGTGGTTCTATATCCCCGCCCACGACCTGGTCATGCACTGCATCATGGTGTTCACGTCTTTCATTATTCCCGAGCGGCGTAACCAACGTGCGCGCAATGTCACTGTTATCCTGATTCGTGGTGGCATATTCATAACAGCGGCGGTGCTATTCCCGAAGGTCGCGATTCTCTATGCCGTTGCGTACCTGTTGATGATGCACGTTCTGCGATTTATGGATGCGCTGCAGCACGATTACCCCTACCACGCGACGCTGTTCGAACGCGCCGAAGCGCCACACAAGGGCGATACCGAGTGGGAGCAGGAACACACATTCAGCGTACCGCTATCACTGGAATATCCTCGGGTGAACCTGCTGACGCTGAATTTCGGCTATCACAATGCGCATCACTACGACATGAACGTGCCCTTTTATCGCTTGCCGAAATTGCACGAGGAACTCACGCAGAATGATCCGGCGAAGGTGATCCCGTTTCGTTGCCAATTAAAGTTGTACCACCGCAACCGCGTGACGAGAGTCAGCAATCCACAAGCTGTCGACTATCCAAAGGGTGCCGAATATCTGCGCACTGCCCGGACCGGGCAAGGTCCGATCGGTGGTAATGCCGCGTCGTTTCTGACGTCGTTCTGATTAATGAGCTGAGATTCTCTCAGTTTAGCTAGGTGTAGATTCTGGAAGAACTGCAGGGGGTTAATGATGAGTAGTTCCACTGAAGTAGGCAAAGTCGGATGGATCGACATGACGACGGCAGATGCGCCGGGCGTGCGCGATTTCTACAAGGCCGTCGTCGGCTGGGAAACAGACGATGTCGACATGGGTGGCTACGCGGACTACGTCATGAAGATGCCGGCAACGGGTGAGGGTATCGCGGGCGTTTGCCACGCCAAAGGCAGCAATGCTGACCTGCCAACCGGGTGGCTTATCTATATTGTGGTCGCAGACGTCGAGAAGAGTGCTGCGGCCTGCCTGGCCAATGGCGGCAAGGTCATAGTGGAAATACGGGGCCTCGCCGGTGGCCGATTCTGCGTGGTCGAGGATCCGGGCGGTTCCGTAGCTGGGCTCTACCAACCCTGATCGGCATAGGCCACAATGTAAGTCTGCATTCCAGGCTACCTTGATTATGTTGGATTTTGATTTCGGCCTCGGCGAGGACATCGATCTGTTGCGCGAGACCGTTCGCGCGTTCGCGGCTGAACGCATCGCGCCACGTGCCGCTGCGATTGATGAGCAAAACGAGTTCCCCCGTGACCTCTGGCCTGAACTCGGCGAACTGGGGCTACTCGGGATTACGGTTGAAGATGAGTACGGCGGTTCGTCGCTGGGCTATCTCGCACACGTTGTTGCTATGGAAGAAATCAGCCGGGCGTCGGCCTCGATCGGCCTGTCCTACGGCGCGCATTCCAATTTGTGCGTCAACCAGCTACGTCGCTGGGGTAGCGACGCACAAAGAGCGAAATTTTTACCTGCGCTGGTGTCTGGCGAACATCTGGGTGCCCTGGCCATGAGCGAGGCGGGCGCAGGCTCGGATGTTATGGGCATGCGGACGACGGCGACCCTCGATGGCGACGACTATGTCCTCAATGGCTCCAAGATGTGGATCACAAATGCGCCGCAAGCCGATGTCATGATCGTGTATGCGGTCACGGATCCGGAGGCTGGCAATCGTAAACTCAGCGCGTTTGTCGTCGAGCGCGGTATGCCGGGATTGTCGACGCCGCAAAAGCTGGACAAGCTTGGCATGCGCGGGTCCGACACCAGTGAGGTGCTGCTGCAGGATTGCCGCGTGCCTGTTGCCAACCTGCTGGCGACTGAAGGCAAAGGCGCAGCGATCCTGATGAGCGGCCTCGACTATGAGCGGGTGGTTCTGGCCGGGGGACCGCTGGGCATCATGGGGGCCAGCATGGACGTGGTCATGCCGTATGTTCACGACCGCAAGCAATTCGGACAGGCTATCGGTGAATTCCAGTTGATGCAGGGCAAGATCGCCGACATGTACACGGCAATGAACAGCAGCCGCGCCTATGTCTACGCGGTTGCGCAGGCTGCCGATCGCGGCCAGACCACCCGATTCGATGCGGCCGGTTGCATCCTTGTCGCCGCTGAGAAGGCCGTGTGGGTGGCGGACCAGGCGATCCAGGCGCTGGGGGCCAATGGCTACATCAATGAGTATCCTGCCGGGCGGTTATTGCGCGACGCGAAGCTGTATGAGATCGGCGCCGGAACCAGCGAGATCAGGCGCATGCTGATCGGCCGCGAGTTGTTCAATGCCAGTCATTGAGACAAAGATCGATCGTGAGGCGGACGACTTTCGGCAAAACGCCGAAAGCAATGCAGCGCTTGCCGAGGAACTGCGGGAACTTCGCGAGCAGATCAACACTGGCGGATCGCCCCGATCCAGAGAGCGCCACCTCGTGCGTGGCAAGCTGTTGCCGCGGGATCGTATTGACACGCTAATCGACGACGGCACGCCGTTTCTCGAAGCCGGACAGCTGGCGGCCTGGCAGGTATACAGTGATGAGGTACCGGCGGCGGGCCTGATTACCGGCATCGGTCGCGTCAACGGCATCGAGTGCATGATCGTCGCCAATGATGCGACTGTAAAAGGCGGTACCTACTACCCGCTGACCGTGAAGAAACACCTGCGCGCACAGGAAATTGCCGAGCAGAATCATTTGCCGTGCATCTACCTCGTCGATTCGGGTGGTGCGTTTTTGCCACGGCAGGACGAAGTATTCCCTGACCGTGATCACTTCGGCCGCATTTTTTACAACCAGGCACGAATGTCAGCGAAGGGCATTCCGCAAATTGCTGTCGTGATGGGTTCGTGCACAGCGGGAGGCGCTTATGTGCCCGCCATGTGTGACGAAGCCATCATTGTACGTAACCAGGGTACGATCTTCCTCGGAGGGCCGCCGTTGGTGAAGGCGGCTACTGGTGAAGTTGTGGATGCTGAGACGCTCGGTGGCGGTGCCGTGCATTCCCGGATATCAGGGGTCACGGACCACCTCGCCGATGACGACCAGCATGCACTGACAATTGCACGCGACATCGTCGCTAACCTGAACGTTACGAAACGCGTCGATCTCGCGATGCGCGAAGCAAAGGAGCCAAATTACCCGGCTGACGACATTTACGGTATCGTGTCTCGTGAATATCGTTTTCCCTACGACGTTCGCGAAGTCATCGCACGCATCGTCGACGGATCTGAGTTCCAGGAGTTCAAAAAACTCTACGGATCGACACTTGTCTGTGGATTTGCACACATCGATGGCTGTCCCGTCGGCATCGTCGCGAACAACGGCATTCTGTTCATGGAGTCAGCGCAAAAAGGTGCGCACTTTATTCAGCTCTGCAACCGTCGTGGCATCCCGCTGGTCTTCCTGCAGAACATCACCGGGTTCATGGTGGGCAAGCGTGTCGAACATGCTGGCATCGCGAAAGAGGGGGCAAAGATGGTTAACGCCGTCGCGACCGCGACGGTACCCAAGTTCACCGTCATAATCGGCGGCTCCTTTGGCGCTGGCAACTATGCAATGTGTGGCCGTGCATATAACCCACGTATGTTGTGGATGTGGCCGAATGCACGCATCTCGGTTATGGGTGGTGAACAGGCATCCCTGGTGTTGTCATCCGTCAAGCAGGAAGGAGTGGATGCACGTGGTGACACGTGGCCGGATGAAGAGCGAGAGCAATTCGAGGCCAGTATTCGCGACCAATATGAGTCCCAGGGACACCCGTTCTATGCCAGTGCACGGCTGTGGGATGACGGTGTTATCGATCCTGTCGAGACACGTCTGGTATTGTCGCTCGGACTGTCAGCTGCCATGAACCGGCCGCGTGACGACGAAACGCCGTTTGGCGTCTTCAGGATGTAAGGAGCTCAAATGACTTCACTAGCGGGAAAGACACTGCTCGTTACGGGTGGCAGTCGCGGCATCGGCCTCGCAATCGCAAAACGTGCGGCGGTGGATGGCGCGAACATCATCATCGCTGCCAAGACCTCGGAGCCGCACCCGACGTTGCCGGGCACAATCCACACGGCCGCGGCCGAGATTGAGGAAGCTGGGGGCAAGGCATTGCCACTGGTCTGTGATATTCGCGACGAAAAGGCCGTCGAGGACACTGTCGAGAAGGGCGCCAGTGCATTCGGCGGTATCGATATTGTGGTCAACAATGCCAGTGCTATCGCGCTACTCGGCACCGAAGAAGTATCGATGAGCCGTTTCGACCTGATGCACCAGGTCAATGCCCGCGGCACCTTCCTGGTATCGAAAACGTGCCTGCCCTGGCTGAAGAAGGCGGAGAATCCACACATTCTGACGCTCGCACCACCCCTCAATATGGTCGAAAAGTGGTTCGCGCCACACGTCGCCTATTCGATGGCGAAGTTCGGCATGAGTATGTGTGTGCTGGGCATGGCAGGCGAGTTCCGCGAGCAGGGCATCGCGGTGAATGCGTTGTGGCCGAGGACCACCATCGCGACAGCTGCCGTCAACATGCTCGGCGGTGACGAACTCACAATGCACTCGCGCAAGCCCGACATCATGGCCGACGCCGCCTATGTCATTCTGAACAGGCCCAGCAGCGAGTTCACCGGCCACTTTTGCGTGGACGATTCTGTTCTCGAAGACGAAGGGATCACCGACCTCAGCAGCTATGCCATGGATCCTGGATTGCCGTTGGCGCCTGATTTTTTCGTTGAGCCCAAGACGACCTGATGACGTTAAACCACGACGAGTTGCTGGCGGCATCCGTTGATGACCTGCCGCTAAGCTACAGCGACACAGAAACAATGCTGTATGCGCAAAGCATCGGCTTCGGCCGCGACCCGATCGATGTAAAAGAGCTGCCGTTTGTCTACGAGCAGGGCCAGTTGCTGCGCACAGTGCCGACCATGGCGAGCGTGCTGGTGCCGGACATGTTCCCGGCCGACCTTGGCTGGAATTTCGCACAGGTGCTGCATGCCGAGCAGCGGTTGCAACTGCATCGTCCCGTCCCGCCGGCGGCCGAGTTGCTGATCAATAAACGCATTATCGATGTCTTCGATCGCGGTCCCAGGCGAGGCGCCATGCTGTTGTTCGAAGTCGACGGGCGTCTCGCGAAAGATGATACGGCCGTGTTTTCGCTTGGAATGACCGTGGTTGCTCGCGGTGACGGCGGATTTGGTGGTGCCTCCGGTAGTGCGCCACCGCCACACCGTGTGCCGCGACGCGAGCCCGACCTGAGTTGCGAAAGTGGTACTCGAGTCGATCAGGCATTGTTGTTTCGACTGAATGGCGATCGCAATCCTCTGCATGCTGACCCGAGGACGGCCGGACGGGCAGGATTTGATGTGCCCATCCTGCATGGTTTGTGCACCTATGGAATAGCATGCCGCGCGATTCTCAAAACGATCTGTGAGTACGACGACACACTGATTACCGGATTCGATGCACGCTTCTCGTCGCCCGTCATGCCCGGAGACACCGTTCGCACGGACATGTGGCAGGACGGCAATATCGTGTCGTTCAGCTGCACCGCTGTTGAGCGCGATGTCATCGTGCTGCGGAACGGCAAGTGCACGTTGGCAACGTAAGCGGGGATTGCCATGAGTGAGCCAGTACAAGTCTCGATCAGAGACCATATCGCCCAGGTCACGTTGGACCGGCCTGACAAGGCCAACGCGGTCAATCTTGCGATGTTTGATGCATTGGGTGTAGCGGGCAGGGAGCTCGCCGAGAACCGAGCAGTTCGAGCTGTCGTGCTGACCGGTGCCGGCGACAATTTTTGCGCAGGTATCGATGTCAGTCTGCTGCAGGACGACGAATTCGAGATTGATGCCAAGGCGCTGTCACCGCTTCCAGACTCGCCAGCGAACCGCTTCCAGGCTGCGGCCTATGTGTGGCGCCAGTTGCCGGTCCCTGTAATTTGCGCAATCCGCGGCGTCGCATACGGGGCGGGATTTCAGATCGCGATGGGTGCCGACCTGCGCTATGCGCGGCCGGATTCGAGCCTCTCGATCATGGAGATCAAGTGGGGGCTGATCCCGGACATGGCTATCACGACAACGCTGCGCGACCTGCTGGGAGTGGATCGCGCCAAGGAAATGGCGTGGTCGGGCAGGGTGGTCGGCGGTGAGGAAGCCTCTCAACTGGGCCTCGTGACGGCGCTGCACGACGATCCGCTGGCCGCTGCTGTAGAGACGGCGCAGGCGATCTGTGTAAAATCGCCCGATGCGATTCGTTCGATGAAGCGCCTGTTCAACACCGCGTGGCGCCTGCCGGACGCCGAGGCACTGGCCCTCGAGGCAGAATTGCAGTTAGGGGTGCTGGGGAAAAAGAACCAGCTCGAAGCGGTCATGGCGAACCTGCAGAAACGCACGCCTGAATTTGACGACTGAGCGTCGTTTCAATTGGAACTATCCTGAAGCCGTCACAGTCGAAACCACTATTCGAAGTCTATGTGAAACAGTGAATAGGATGTTCCAGAATTCAAGAGCCAGCCTGGCGGTTACGGCGTGCCTGTTTGCTTCGCTCGCCTCTGCGCAATCCACAGGTTCCTTTCCCGATATGCCGGTCGACTCAAAGACCTTGCGCGTACAGAGCCAGGCCGAGGAAGTCTACGAGCGGACTGATTACAAACGCGCGTTCTTTATCTACCGCAACGAGCTCGTCCCGATCGGCGACAAGTATGGCCAGTACATGGTTGGCTTCATGTACCTGACCGGCAAAGGTGTTGCAGAGGATCGGGTTACGGCGTCCGCGTGGTATCGGCTGGCAGCCGAGCGTCATACCGAGGAGTTTATCCGCGCCCGCGACCAGATCATGGCAACCCTGGGTGACGTGCAGCGGGCCGAGTCTGACCGGCAGTACATCGAGTTGCGCAAGCAATACGGCGACCTCGTGTTGCTGGCGAAGGCCATTCGCGAGGACTACGAGGAATTGAGGTCGCGTACCGGTTCCAGGCTGTCCGCCGACAGCAGCCCGGTGTCGGTTGTTGACATGAATTCATCGGGTGTTGCACGTTCCGGCAGCGAATATTACAGCCGCATCGAACGCCGTATGAAGGCTCGGATCGAGTACATCGTCAGGCACGCGGAAATCGGAATCATCGACCTTGATAGCGACAATATCGACATTGACTCGATCGAGCGCCGGGTCGCAGCACACCTGAGCCAGATCGACTAAAGCTCCTCTGCGGCCAGACCTCGCGTCAGGACGTCAGGAAATCCGGCGATGACCTTGTCGGCAGCCGCCTCGCCACCGTGAAACCACTTGGGGATCCAGTTGATGGATCCCATTATCGCGTTGCCGGTCATGCGTACATCGCATGCTTCGATGCTGCCGTCGGCAATGCCGTCCTCGAGAATGTCCTCGAAGTTCTTGCTGTGTTGCCGGGATAGCTCAAGGACCTCGTCGCGATGTTCAGACTTGAGCGACGGGATTTCACTCATGATGGCAATCGGGCCACGTTCACCCACCATGATCTCGATGTGATAACGCAGATAACGGCGCGCCTGCTCGAGTCCGGTGCCGCCCTCGGCAACAGCCCTCTGCATCGCCTCACGGCCGATATCGGCCGCGCGTACGTAGCAGAGGTACACGAGTTCTTCTTTGTTTTTCACGTAGTAGTAGAGAGCAGGATCGGTCAAACCCAGCATATTGGCGACGTCCTTCAGGGACGTACCGCTGTAGCCCTTGCGGTTGAAACAGTGGGCTGCTGCCTTGAGAACACGGTCACGTTGCTGGTCAAAACGGGTTTCGTCGGGATTGCGTGCCATGGAATGTGCGCCTGGTACTTGAGATTTACACGAATCTGCATTATTTTAATCTATATTAAAATTTTTGCAACGGCAAAACCGATTGATTTTTAAGGGATTTTCACCTACCTGGTGAGCGATCCCCCTGTGTTTTGCTCGGAGAACCCCGGCTTATGAGTACTGCAGCCTCAGACCTGCCAAGAGCACCTGGGACCAGGGACAAGGCACCCCTGCGATTCGTGACAGCCGCCTCGCTGTTCGATGGCCACGATGCGGCCATCAACATCATGCGACGCCTGATCCAGGCCCAGGGTGCAGAGGTCATTCATCTCGGCCACAACCGCAGCGTCGACGACATCGTTCGCGCTGCCATTCAGGAAGATGCTGACGGCATCGCCGTGAGTTCCTACCAGGGTGGCCACAACGAGTTCTTTCGCTACATGGTGGATCGGTTGCGTGAGTTCGGTGCACCACACATCAAGGTCTTCGGTGGCGGTGGCGGCACGATTACTCCGGAGGAAATCGAAGGCCTGATGGCGTACGGTGTCGAACGCATCTATCACCCGCACGATGGCATGAAACTGGGCCTCGAGGCGATGATCCAGGACCTCGTCCAGCGCACCGAGTCTGGTCGCCGGGTGTCAGCCAGCCCGGGCGATATCAGCCCCGAAAACACGACCGACGTGGCCGCGATGATCTCGGCACTCGAAGAGGGTGCATTCAGCGATGCCCAGGTGGCAGCACTGCGCAAGGAATGGCAGATAAAATCCGGCAAGGTACCGGTCGTTGGTATCACGGGTACCGGTGGTGCTGGCAAGAGCAGCGTCACGGACGAGATTCTGAATCGCTACCTGGGTTGTTTCCCGGAGATGCGCATTGCTGTACTCGCGGTCGATCCGACCCGGCGTCGCACGGGTGGAGCCTTGCTGGGCGATCGTATTCGCATGAATACGCTGCGCTCCGATCGAATCTTCATGCGCTCCATCGCGACCCGCCGACAGCACCTGGCGACGAGTGAGATGCTCGGTGACCATATCGGGTTTCTCAAGTCACTCGGTTTCGACCTGATCATTGTCGAGACGGCTGGCATCGGACAGAGTGACAGCGAAATCGTCGATCTCGTCGACTTTTCGCTGTACGTGATGACGAGCGAGTACGGCGCGGCAAGTCAGCTCGAGAAAATCGACATGCTCGATTTTGCGGACCTGATTGTGCTCAACAAGTATGACAAGCGGGGCGCCGAAGACGCGTTGCGCGACATTCGCAAGCAATGGAAACGCAACCACACAGCCTTCGATACGGCGGATGCCGAGATTCCGGTCTATCCGACGATCGCAAGCCAGTTCAATGATCCTGGCATCAGCTATATGTTCTCTGAGCTGTGCCGCCGTCTCGTTGAGAAGGCTGATCTCGACAAGGAGTCCTGGACGCCCGATATAGACACCGCAATTCGGGAACCGCGTGCCACGGCGATGATTCCGGGCGCTCGTGTTCGTTACCTCGCCGAGATCGCCGAACAGGGGCGTGCGATCAATGGCGGCATCGATGCGCAAGCCGATACCGCGAGTAACGCACAGCACCTTTACGAAGCACTCAAAGCCATTGAAGACTCGCACTTGCCCGGCGTACTCGAGCTGTACAAGCCCGAAGCGCTGACCGACGCTAGCGATCGCAGCCTCATGGTCCTGCGGCAGCGATACCAGGAAGCCGTGAGTGACCTGTCGCCGGAGTCCGTTCGGCTGCTCAGGGAATGGCCACAGCGCAGGGAAGATGTACGCGCGGACGAGTACAGCTATACCGTGCGCGGTCGGGAGATCACCGGACGCAATTACCGCGAGAGCCTGAGTCACCAGCGCATTCCCAAGATAGCTGCGCCCGATTATCGTGACTGGGGCGATCTGCTGAAGTTTTTGTCAAAGGAAAATCTGCCGGGTGGCTACCCTTACACGGGCGGTGTCTATCCGTATCGCCGTCTTGGCGAGGATCCGACGCGCATGTTTGCTGGTGAAGGTACGCCGGAGCGGACGAATCGTCGCTTCCACTACCTGTCATTGGGTCAGGAGGCAGCAAGGCTATCGACAGCGTTTGACTCGGTAACCCTCTACGGTGAGGACCCGCACGAGCGGCCGGACATCTACGGCAAGGTTGGAAATTCCGGCGTATCGATCGCGTCTGTCGATGACCTGAAGAAGCTGTATTCAGGCTTCGACCTCTGTTCGCCCAAAACGTCGGTATCCATGACGATCAATGGCCCGGCGCCGATGATCCTCGCGTTCTTCATGAACGCTGCGATCGACCAGCAGGTCGAGAAGCACCTGCGCGAGACCGGTGAATGGGAGACCGTGCAGCCAAAAATCGACCAGTACTTCGAGGGCAAGGAACGGCCCCTTTATGAGGGCGATTTGCCTGAGGGAAACGACGGCCTGGGCCTCGGTCTGCTGGGTATATCGGGTGACAAGCTCGTCGACGACGAGACCTATGAGCGTATTCGCCAAGATACGCTCGCGAGCGTGCGAGGCACGGTGCAAGCCGACATTCTCAAGGAAGACCAGGCCCAAAATACCTGCATTTTCTCGACCGAATTCGCAATGAAGATGATGGGCGATGTGCAGCAGTACTTCATCGAGAACAACGTTCGCAACTACTACAGTATCTCGATCAGCGGTTATCACATCGCTGAGGCGGGTGCGAACCCGATAAGCCAGCTGGCGTTCACGCTTTCAAACGGCTTCACGATTGTCGAGTATTACCTCGCGCGTGGCATGGATATCAATGACTTCGCACCGAACCTGAGTTTCTTTTTCTCGAACGGGATGGATCCCGAGTACACGGTTATTGGCCGTGTAGCTCGCCGGATATGGGCTCGCGCGATGCGTGAACGTTACGGTGCAAATAACCGCTCGCAGATGCTCAAATACCACATACAAACATCAGGCCGCAGCCTGCACGCGCAGGAAATCAGCTTCAACGACATCCGCACGACGCTGCAGGCGCTGTACGCGTTGTTCGACAACTGCAACAGCTTGCACACGAACGCGTTCGATGAGGCGATCACAACACCGACCGAGCAGTCCGTGCGCCGCGCGGTCGCGATTCAGATGGTCATCTCGCGTGAGCTGGGCCTGAACTTCTGTGAGAACCCGTGGCAGGGCTCATTTATCGTCAACGAACTGACGGACCTTGTTGAAGAAGCGGTTTACAAGGAGTTTGAGAGTATTTCCGATCGTGGTGGTGTGCTCGGCGCCATGGATACGATGTACCAGCGTGGCAAGATCCAGGACGAGAGCCTTTATTACGAGAGCAAAAAGCACGATGGCTCGCTGCCGCTGATCGGCGTCAACACGTTCCTGCCCAAGAAAGGCCAGGAAGACGAGGTGCATGAGCAGGAGCTGATACGCTCAACTGACGCCGAGAAGAAAGACCAGATCCGGCATGTTCGTGGCTTCCAGGCAACCCACGCAGCGGAAAGCGGGCCTGCGCTCGAGCGCTTGCGGTCTGTGGCGAGAGATCGCGGCAATGTCTTCGCGGAACTCATGCAGACCGTCAAGTCTAATTCTCTGGGCCAAATATCCAATTCTCTATATCATGTCGGCGGCGAATACCGTCGCAACATGTAACAAAACCAATAAGGAAAAAAAGTAATGCGTTTATTTGTAGTTTTCTTGTTTGCCCTGGTACCGGCATTGTCGTCAGCACAGTCGGCACAGTCGTGGGATTTCTCTATCGGTGCGATATACCAGGACAGCCTTTCAGTAGGCGGTGAGGGAGGACCAGAAACACCAACGCCGGATACGTCCTCGCTTAGCGTCAAGAGTGAGTTGGGATTTACTGCGAACTTTACCTACAACATCAATGAGCATTTCGCCGTTGGACTCGATATTGATTACCTCAAACCGGACTACACGGCGATCCTGGTATCCGAAAATCCGGCCGATCCGGATGTCCAGGTCGATCACAGCCTGACGCAGTGGAACGGTCGCCTCAAAGGTACCTGGAATATCACTGAAGGTCCGCTGGTACCGTACGTCGACTTCGGTTACGGCTGGACCAACGTTGACTCGAATGTTGCCGACGGGCCACCCGTCACAGGCTGCTGGTGGCACCCGTGGTGGGGCTACATTTGTGAGAGTTTTTTTGACACGTTCAGCTCCACCGAGACGAGTTGGGGCGGCGCTGTCGGCCTGCGCTACAACGTGAGTACCGATTCATTTTTGAAGCTCAGCTGGAACCGCTGGGAACTCGACAGCGGTGGAAATTCTGACGAGCTGACGCTGGAATCGTACCGCCTGGAATATGGCTGGAGCTTCTAGCATGAGCGACATCGTCAAATACGAACAACACGATGCAGTTGCGGTCATTACGCTGCATCGACCCGAGGCGATGAATTCCTTCAATACGGAGTTGCGAGCCGATTTGGCGGCCGCACTCCAGAGGGCTCACGACGACGAGTCAGTCCGGGTTGTCGTATTGACGGGAGAAGGGCGTACGTTTTCGGCGGGCGCTGATCTCAAAGCCGGTATCGACAAGGATGTCTCGGAAATTCTGCAGGTGGAGTACCGGCCGGTGCAGGAGGCTATTGCCGATATGCCGAAACCGGTGATTGCCGCGATCCCCGGTTCTGCGGCCGGCATCGGTCTGTCGATAGCGTTGAACTGCGATCTCCTTATCATGGCGGATAACGCGTTTATGTTGTCACCATTCACAACGATCTCACTGGTCCCGGATGGTGGTATGAACTGGATGCTTGTCCAGCAGCTCGGATATCGCCGTGCGTTTCAACTCAGCATTGAGTCGGAACGCGTAGCGGCGGATCGTTGTGTCGAACTCGGCCTCGCCAACAGGGCCGTACCAGCCGAAGAGCTTCAATCGGCTGCGTTGAGCTGGGCACAGCAACTGGCCCAGCGTGCGCCTTTGTCTCTCGCTGCGACCAAAAAGGTCATGCGCTTTGCCGCGAATAATGACTGGGGCAGCGCTTACGATATGGAGGCACAACTGCAGGGCGAATTGCTGGATAGCGACGACAACAAGGAAGGCATTCAGGCGTTTTTCGAGAAACGCGCACCCAGTTTCACAGGTAAATAGTCATGGACAGAAACATTTTCGACGAAGACCACGAGATGTTTCGCGATGCGTCGCGCGCGTTCTTGATCAATGAAATCAAACCGCACGTCGACAAGTGGGACGAGCAGGAAATAGTCGATCGCGAGGCGTTTCTCAAGGCCGGTGAGCAGGGCCTCTTGTGCATGTGGGCCGACGAGAAATACGGCGGGGCCGGCATAAGCGATTTTCGTTTCGAACAAATCCTGCTTGAAGAGAATGCCAAGCATGGCGATGTCGGCTTCTTTATCTTCCTGCATAACCGCCTTGTCGGACCCTACATCGGTGACCTCGGCACCGAAGAGCAGAAGGAACGCTGGCTTCCGAAGTGTGTGTCGGGTGAATACATACTCGCCGTCGCGATGACCGAAGCCGGTGCAGGCAGCGATATTTCAGGGATCCGCACGAAGGCAGAAGACAAAGGCGACCACTACCTGCTCAACGGATCGAAGACCTTTGTTTCCAACGGCATCCTGGCCGATCTCGTTATTGTTGCCGCAAAGACTGATTCAAACAGCAGCCACGGCATAAGCCTGCTCGTCGTGGAGCGCGGCATGGAAGGCTTCGAGCGCGGCAAGAACCTCAAGAAAATGGGTATGCACAGTCAGGACACGGCCGAGATATTCTTTAATAACGTTAAGGTGCCCAAGGAAAACCTGCTCGGCGAGTGGAACCGCGGCTTCTACCACCTGATGCATTTCCTGGCTGAAGAGCGCTTGCTGAGTGCTGTTGGGGCGCTGGCCAACGCGGAGGCAGCATTTGAAGTCACGCTGGAATATGCGACCGACCGAAAGGTGTTTGGAAAAGCTGTCGCCGACTTCCAGGTCAATCGTTTCAAATTTGCCGACATGCGCATGGAGATGGACGTCTGCCAGGCATTTATTGATCGCTGTGTCATGGTGCATAACGATGGCCAGTTGACCGCTGATGACGCGGCCAAGGCCAAGCTGTTCGCGACCGAGCTCGAAGACCGGGTCACTGACCAGTGTGTGCAATTACACGGTGGCAACGGCTATATGGATGAGTATCCGATCAGTCGAATGTACACGGCGGCCCGGGTATCACGAATCTATGCAGGCAGTTCTGAAATCATGCGCGAAATCATCGCGCGCTCGATCGGCCTCGACCCGAGACAGAAAAAGAAACAAGCCAAGAAAGACGCTGCCTGATCATGCGGGTATCCTTTGTCGGTCTGGGCGTCATGGGCTATCCCATGGCCGGATATCTATCAAAAAGCGGCCACGATGTGGTTGTCTACAATCGTACGACGGCCAGGGCTGCGCAATGGTGCGCCGAGTTCGACGGTTCTTCCGCATCAACACCTGTCGAAGCTGCACGAGGCGCGGACATTGTCTTTGTCTGTGTCGGCAACGATGACGACGTGCGTGAGGTCATCTTGGGTGAGCATGGGGCGATGCATGGCATGTCGGCCGGATCGATAATTGTTGACCACACGACCGCATCGGCCAAGCTCGCGCGCGAACTGCATGCAATTGCTGCTGCAAAATCTATCGGCTTTCTCGACGCACCTTTATCAGGCGGTCAGGCCGGCGCTGAGAATGGTCAGCTCACGATCATGGTGGGTGGCGATGACGGCGTGTTTGAGCGCACATTGCCAGTCATGGACTGCTACGCGAAGGCGACTACGCTGATCGGGCCAGCTGGTCACGGCCAGATGGCCAAGATGGTCAACCAGATCTGTATTGCGGGCGTCGTGCAGGGGCTCGCCGAAGGATTGCATTTCGCCAAGAGGGCGGAACTTGACGTTGCCAAGGTTATCGAAGCCATTTCAAAAGGCGCTGCGCAATCCTGGCAAATGGAAAATCGCTGGCAGACAATGATCAGTGACCAGTTCGACTTCGGATTCGCGGTCGACTGGATGCGAAAAGACCTCGCGATCGCGCTGGAAGAGGCCAGCCACAACGATGCTACTCTCGAAATGACCGAGCTTGTCGATCGCTTCTATGCCGAAGTGCAGGCACTCGGTGGCAAGCGCTGGGACACGTCGAGCCTGATCGCCAGGCTGGAAGACTAGCGTCCGTTTGACCCGGCCGCCTATCGCGGTCAAAATCTGACCGACAACTCAAATGAATAATGAGGACATCGCCATGAAACGTGCCGTTACAGCAAGTCTCTTCCTGACCCTGATTCTTGCTTTATCTTCTTCCTTTGCATGGGACCCGAGAGGCAACGAGGAAGATCTGGAGAAAGCTCAGACTGCAGTCGACGCCCTGCTCGAGAACAATCCGAAAATGCAAAGCTATTTCGATGCGGCCGCCGGCTATGTCGTCATTCCCACCGTGGGCAAAGCTGGACTCGGCATTGGTGGAGCCAGGGGCAAGGGTTTCCTTTATGAAAACGGTGAGCCAACGGCCGAAGTGACGGTGACGCAGTTGTCGATCGGTTTTCAATGGGGCGGCCAGGCGTACAGCGAATTCGTTTTCTTTGAAAATGACCAGTCGCTCGAGCAATTCAAAAAGGGTAACTACGAGCTTGGCGCGCAGGCATCCGCGGTCGCGATTACTGCTGGCGTCTCGGTTGACGCCGGCTATGAGAGTGGAGTTGCCATTTTCACGCAGGCCAAGGGCGGCCTGATGTACGAAGCCGCCGTAGGTGGCCAGAAGTTCAAGGTCGACGAATTGTAATAGTGCGGCCGCGATTTGCGCGCAGCCGTTCTATTACTGCTACTTATCGCTTCCGTTGGTGTCGGCGCCAAGGCCGAGTCGACGGAAGCGCTTGAGCCCCTGTCACCGGCAGAATCGGGCAACCCACTACCTGTAAGAGACGACCAGTGGCGATTCACAATCGCGTTTCCGATGCTATGGGCCCCCAGCATTGACGGCAAGATCAGGGGCGATGAACCGATCGATTTCTCCATTTCGTTCGACGACATTCTCGAAAACCTGAGTTTTGGCATCATGTTCGAGCTCTACGCCAACCGGAATGGATCTGAAGCTGTACAGCACGTTGGGTAATACTGAGGTGTTGAACGAGCGCATCACCATCACCGATACCAATCAGTTCGATTTTCTATTTGGCATAAATTTCAATCATTGGATCAATGACAAGTGGGGACTGATGCTGAACTCGGACCTGGGTATCGCGGGCGACAACGTTCACGAAGACGGTATCAAATACAAAGTCGATATGATCCAGTCTGGCCCGACGTTGGGCTGGGCGTTTACTTTCTAGCGGTTTCAGCTGCGGAAGGCGCATGGGGGATGACCTGGCGAAGGGGCAAAACTGCCCAATATCCGTGAATTGACTGCTTGTTCCCAATTTGGGAACATGCTAGCCTACCCCCGTGAGAATTATTGCTGTCAGCACTTTACGCAAGTTCTGGCGACGCAAGAAAGATGCTGAGCAACCTCTAAAGGCCTGGTACCAGGAAGCCAGGTCTGCGGATTGGGCCGCACCTCACGAGATAAAAACCAGGTATCGAAGCGCAAGCGTGCTAAAGGACGATCGCATCGTGTTCAACATTGCCGGGAACAAGTATCGATTGATCGTGAAATTCAATTACCCATATCGAATTGGCTACATTCGGTTTATCGGTACGCACGCAGAATACGACCGGATTGATGCGGAGGCAGTGTAGTGGTCATCAGACCGATCAGAACGCTCGATGATTATGACGCCGCGTTATTGCGCGTCGACGAATTGATGGATGCCAGCTCCGGTACACAAGCAGGAGATGAGCTTGACCTGCTCGCAACACTGATTGAAGCGTATGAGCGAGAGCATTTTCCAATCGAATCACCGGATCCGGTGGAAGCAATCCTGTTTCGAATGGAACAGGCCGGAATCAACCGCAAGGGATTGGAGCCGTTTCTTGGCGGTCGAAGCAGGGTATCGGAGGTCTTGAACAGAAAACGAAACCTGTCGATTGGCCAGATTCGCAAGCTGCACGAGGGTCTCAATATTCCGTTTGAGAACCTGCTTGGCACAAATTGACTGGCGCCGCCAGAGAGCCCCGAGACCATTCGGATCATCATGAAGGATGGAGAAATCTACAAGGACACGCTTTGAGAGTGATAGCACGGCAGTAAAAGGGGTCGGATCCATCTACGGATCCGACCCTTTTGTTATAATTCAAATCCACAGGGGTGGCCTTCGGCCTGAGATCCTTATCGGGAACCCTTAGAACCTGAACCGGGTAATGCCGGCGTAGGAAGGGAACATGAATAAAATCAGAGCATCGCGGTATCTCACCGCGCTTACTTGCTTATTCTCGGTCACTGCCTGGCCGGCCGACACCATAGAAGAAATCATCGTCACGGCCGACTTTCGAGAGCGCGTGGCATCCGAGCTGCCGGCGAGCATCACGATTTTCGATAGCGACGAAATCGAGGGCATGGCGGTGCAGCATTTCGAAGAACTGGTCAACGCCGTACCGAACCTGAATTGGTCGGGTGACGGTCATCGTGCACGTTACTTTCAGATGCGAGGCGTTGGCGAGCTTGAGCAGTACCAGGGCGCACCGAATCCATCGGTCGGCTTCCTGATCGATGACATCGATTTCAGCGGCATCGGCACGGTCGCGACCTTGTTCGATATGCAACACATCGAGGTGCTGAGAGGACCGCAAGGGACGCGTTACGGAGCCAACGCACTGGCCGGCCTTATCTACATGCGCAGTGCCGATCCGACGGCTGAGTTCGACGGTCGCGCGGAGGTGACTGCGGGTGACGACGGTATGTTGGCAGGTGGTTTTGCCGTTGGCGGTGGGCTGAATGCCAATGACAGTGTCATGGGCCGCCTGAGTGTTCACTATCACGAGAGCAATGGCTTTCGTGAGAATTCATACCTGAATCGTGACGACACAAATGGCCGCGACGAGACAACGGTACGCGGCCGACTCAAGTGGTCGGCGGGTGAGGCCTGGGATTTCAATCTTGCAGCCGTGTACGCCGATGTCGACAACGGCTACGACGCCTGGACGATCGACAACAGTTCGACGGTGCTGTCAGACAAACCGGGCAAGGATGCACAAGAAAGTGTCGGCGCATCGTTGCGAGCTGAGTACTCAGGCTTCGCCGATGCGATGCTGACATCGATTACGAGTTTTGCTGACTCGGACATCGAGTTCAGCTATGACGCCGACTGGGGAAACGATGATAGCTGGGCGCCAGTGTTGTACGACTACATTTCGATCAGCGACCGAAAGCGCAAAACACTAAGCCAGGAGTTTCGTTTCATTGCCGATACCTGGCTGGTCGGCGTGTATGCGTTGAAACTCGAAGATGAGATTTCTACGTTCAATTGGGGTGAGTACTATGACCCTGGTTACGACTTTGCCGACAGCCTGAATGATTTGTTCATCAGCGACTATGAAGCAACTAACCTCGCCGTGTTTGGTCAGGTGGATCAGGACATCGGCCAATCTTCTCGACTGACATTCGGCATGCGGCTCGAACGGCGCACGACCGACTACACCGACAGCATGGGTCTTGGGACGGGACCGTCGGAATCCATGTGGGGCGGCGAATTGGCATTTAGCCACGATCATTCAGGCGCAGTTATGAGTTTCGTAAGTCTTTCAAAGGGTTACAAGGCTGGTGGCTTCAATCTTGGCCCGGCCGTGCCCGACGAATATCGCGAATACGTGGGCGAGGACCTCTGGAATCTCGAGGCGGGGATCAAAGCATCACTCCTCGATAGAACACTGCAGCTCAACGCATCAATATTCGCGAATCGACGTGACGACCAGCAGGTCCGCACCTCGTTCCAGCTCAATCCCGGTGATCCCACGTCGTTTGGAATCGTGACAATAAACGTAGAAGAGGGCGAAACCCTTGGCGTCGAGGCCGATCTACGTTGGTTGCCGACAGAGAACTGGATGTTGTACGGGACAGTCGGTCTGCTGGATACGGAGTTCGGTAATGTGACGGCACTTTCGCTCGCACATCTCAGCGGCCGCGCTCAGGCGCACGCGCCCGATTACACACTGGCGTTCGGCGGTAGCTACGAACATCCAAGCGGCTTTTTCGTACGCGTCGATGTCTCTGCTCGCGACGAGTTCTATTTTGACGTGAGTCATGACGAGAAGTCATCATCCTACGAACTGGTAAACGCACGCGTTGGTTACCAGGCAGATACCTGGTCAGCCACGCTTTGGGCCCGCAACTTGTTTGACGAGAACTACGCCGTGCGCGGCTTTTACTTTGGCAATGAGCCACCCGATTTTCCCAATAACTTGTACACACGATCCGGCGACCCACGTCAGGTCGGTATTACATTCGATAAGAGGTTTTAGTATGAAAGTTGCTGTCGACATCAGCCTGTACCCGCTACAGGAAGACCTGATCCCACCCATCATCGATGTCATCGAACGACTCAAGTCGCACGACGGTCTGTACGTCGATACGAATGCGATGAGTACACAAATTCGTGGCGAGTACGATGACGTCATGGCCGTACTCACGGGTGAACTCAAGGCGACATTTGAGCAGCTTCCTAAGGCTGTCTTCGTCATGAAGATTCTAAACAACCCGATCGCCGACTAAATGACGTTGCTCGAATTTGCCGCTGTTGTAATGGCCGTCCTGTACCTGCTGCTGGCGATACGGGAAAACATCTGGTGTTGGGCCTGTGCGGGCGTCAGCACGGCGATCTACGTTTACCTGTTTCTCACAGCACAGCTCTTCATGGAGTCGGCGCTCAACGTCTTCTATTTTGGAATGGCCATTTACGGCTGGAACGTCTGGTATCGCGGACGAACGGACGGTCACGAGTTGCCAGTATCGGTCTGGTCAATGCCCGTGCACGCGTACGCGATCGTGGCGATCGTCGTCGCAAGCGCGATCAGTGGCTATCTGCTCAGTACGTACACCGAGGCCGCATTCCCGTACATTGATTCCCTGACGACCTGGGCCGCGATCTGGGCAACGTTTCTCGTTGCACGCAAGGTGCTCGAGAACTGGTGGTATTGGCTCGTCATCGACATTGTGTCAATATTTATCTACTGGTCAAGAGATCTGCAGCTAACGTCTTTGCTATTTGTTGTCTATGTGATCATGATTCCAATCGGGCTCATTAGCTGGACGCGCTCCTGGCGCGAAGCACAACAATGACAACAACACCGGAAACCGTGCTTGCTGATTTGCCTGAGTGGGCAGGAGCGACCGTCAGCGAGTTGTCAGGTGGCCTAACCAATCGCACCTGGGTGATCAAGCTCGGCGATCGTCGCGCTGTCCTCAAGATCGATGACAAACCGCGTGAAGCACCCTTCAACAGTCGCCGTACCGAGGCGCACATCCAGGCGGCCGCTGCGGAGTTGGGTCTTGCCAATCCCGTGTTACTGGCTACTGACACGGTGTATTTGACCGAGTATGTCGATGGCGTTGTCTGGTCGCTGAACTGCCTCGAAGACAATGCAAATCTCGACAGTCTCGCGGCAGGATTGAAGAAGCTGCATTCGCTGCCACTGACCGGCCGCACGTTTGATCCGCTTGGTGCTGCACGCGAATACGCTCGTCTCGTTGATCCTGCAAAGGCGGTCAAAGTCAGCGAATGCCTGCATAAAGTCGAAGTCGGACCTCGGCCACCGAACCTGTGTTGCTGTCACAATGATCTGGTCGTAGCGAATATTCTCAACGTTCCAGATATACGTTTTCTGGATTGGGAGTACGCTTGTGACAACGACCCGTTCTTTGACCTGGCGACAATCGTCGCGCATCACAATCTGACAGCCGAGCAAAGTAACCACTTGCTGGACTCTTATTTCGATGGTGATGGCTCGCGCTGGCGTGAACAGCTCGCACGGCAGGCGGATGTGTATGAAGCTCTTCTCTGGCTATGGGGTGCTGCGCGCTTACCAGCTGTTTCGTAGTTCTCGCAGCTTCAGGAACACGGCCCGTGGATCAGGGTTGTCTCCGATCTCTGGAAACTGCTCCTGCAAGCGGGCAATTACCGTTGGGTTGTCGAGCCGGAAAAACGTATTCACCTCGCGTTCCTGCGCCAGCGTCGTAACAAGTGCATCGGCTGGGTCCTGGTTTTCGCAATTGGCCAACATCTGTTGCGCTGTCGCGTTGTCCGGTTCGCGATCCATTGTGAACTGCAGGTTATTGATAAGGTAGTCGTGCCCCGGATAGATCAGCGTATTGTCGGGCAGATTTTCGAGTTGATTCTCAAACGTCTCGTATAACTCACTCGGGTGACCACCGTTGTGACAATTGCCGGCACCGGCATTGAACAAGGTGTCTCCGCTAAACAAGGCGGGCTGATCTGTTTTTGATAGCAGGCAGATGTGGCTCATCGTGTGGCCGGGTGTGTCGAGACATTCGAGATCGACGGTTTTGCCGACCTTGATGACATCGCCCGCGCCGACGCCACGCTTCATGTTCGGAATACGGTCTTTCGCACTGGCATGCGCAATGATTGAGGCGCCGGTCGCCTTGACCATGCCCTTGTTGCCACCGGTGTGATCGCCATGTTCATGTGTGTTGAGTATCTGTGTGATCTTCCAGCCATGTTTTTCGGCCGCTGCGAGGCACTTCTGGAAGTCGAGTGGGTCGATCGCGAGCGCATCCCCGGTTTCGGGGCAGGCAACCAGGTAATTGAAGTTGCGATAGGCGTTGCCGGTCCAGACTTGCTCAACGATCATCGTGATTCCTCAGCTGCGAACACCTTCTTGCCGGCGACCCAGGTCTCGAGCACCTGGATGTCGTCGATTTCGGAGGCAGGGACCTCGAAATAATCCCGGTCAATGACAATGAAATCAGCCCACTTGCCGGCCTCGAGGCTGCCCAGGCGATCTTCCTGGTGTGCGGCATAAGCGTTCGCGAGCGTGAACGAGTGTAACGCCTCGGCGCGTGTCAATGCCTGGTCGGCGTACCAGCCACTTTCCGGCTCGCCCGCGCGATTCTGACGAGTAACCGACGCGTACAAGCCATGCCATGGATTGGCGAGTTCAACCGGAAAGTCCGACCCATTCGCGAGCACGGCACCTGAATCAAGCAGACGTCGCCAGGCGTAGCCACCCTTGATGCGGTCGGGGCCAATACGATCCTCGGCCATGTTCATGTCGCTTGTTGCGTGCACAGCCTGCATCGCGGCGATGACGCCGAGTTCGGCAAACCTCGGAATGTCTTCGAGTGCGATGATCTGCGCATGTTCGATGCGATTGCGCAGCTGTGACGGCTTGCCACCCTGAGCGGCATCGAATGCATCCAGTGCCAGGCGATTGCCGCGGTCACCAATGGCATGAATGCCGACCTGGAATCCCATGTAATTGGCTTTGTGCGTGAAGCCGGCCAGTTCATCGAACGTATAGAACGGCAAGCCGTGGTTCTCGGGGTCGTCGGAGTAGGGCTCGATCATCGCCGCCCCACGGCTGCCGAGCGCGCCGTCGGCATAGAGTTTGACGGCCGCGATATCCAGCATGTCATTGGCGTAGCCTTTCAATGGATCGCCCATCTTGTCGAGGTTCTGCCCAGCGCCGGCGAGCATTGCGTACACGCGCAAGCCGAGCTCACCATCATCGGCCATTGAGATCAACACCTCGGCTTCCTTGATGTTGACGCCCGCGTCATGCACACCTGTCATTCCATAGGGCAGCAAATTCTGCGAGGCTATTCGATACACAGCCCGGATATCGTCCTTGTCCGGCGCGGGTATGTGCGACGTAACCAGACCCATTGCCTTGTCTACGAATACACCTGTCGCTTTGCCATTGCTGTCACGGAGAATTTTGCCGCCCGTGGGGTCGGGCGTGTCGTCGGTAATGCCCGCTATCTCCATCGTGTGGCTGTTGGCCCAGCCGGCGTGCCCGTCGATACGCCGCAGCCAAACGGGCTTGTCAGTGACCACGGCATCAATATCGGCTGCCGTTGGGAATTCCTGGACAGGCCACAGGACCTGGTTCCAGCCTCGGCCCTGAATCCAACTCGAAGGTGGCGCGGTTTCTGAATAATCTGCGATCTGCCGGACCGCGTCTTCCAAACTTGGCGTGCCGACCAGGTTCAGGCTGATCGCCAGGAAGCCAAAATTGTAGAGGTGTGCATGACCGTCGGTGAGCCCCGGCAAGACGGTCTGACCCCTGCCGTCAATACGTATGGCATCCGGGTGCTCATTGAGTAATGATTCGGCGCCGGTCGCAACGACTCTGCCCGTGTCCGAGAAGATCAGAACACTGAACTCCTGGATACCTGTCGTGGTCGATGTATAACCAGTAACATTATGAATTGCGGTCTCGGTTGCAAACGCCGAGCCAGCCAGAAGCATCAAAACCAGAATATCGATAACTCTACGCATATCCGCATTGTAATCGGATCGGAGCACAGGATGAAAAGACTAATCACCACACTTTCGCTCGCCCTCGTTTTGGGTGCGTGCGGCCAGAGCAGCGATACGCCGGATTCAGACGCGGCCGCTGAGGCGTCGAAGATCTTCGACATGCCATACCTGATGCGGGATCTCGACAATGGTCTGCGTGTCATCGTCGTGCCAACGGACTACCCGGATATCGTGACGATCCAGATTCCTGTGCAGACCGGGTCACGTAACGAGGTAGAGCCTGGCAAGACGGGCTTCGCGCATTTCTTTGAGCACATGATGTTCCGCGGCACCGAAAAATATCCGGCTGATGTCTACGCCGATATCCTGAAGAAAGCCGGTGCGGACCAGAATGCTTACACGACCAACGACTACACGAATTATCACATCACGTTCACCAAGGCAGACCTCGAGAAAGTCATAGAGATCGAGGCTGACCGCTTCCAGAACCTGAGCTACAGCGAAGAGGCGTTTCAAACTGAGGCACTCGCAGTCAAAGGCGAATACCTCAAGAACTTTGCGAATCCGATTTCGAAGATGTTCGAGCGCATCAGAGACCTGATGTACTCCGAGCACACTTACAAGCACACGACGATGGGCTTCATCGAAGATATCGAGGCCATGCCCGATCAGATGGAGTACTCGCACACGTTTTTCGATCGCTGGTACCGGCCCGAGAAGACGACCGTAATACTCGTCGGCGATGTGGATCCGGAAGTAACGTTCGAGCTCGTCGACAAACACTGGGGCGGCTGGGAGCGCGGTGACTACAACATCGATGTTCCGGTCGAACCGCCACTTGGCGGACCGAAGTATGAGCACCTGCAATGGGATGGCCCGACGCAGCCCTGGTTCGTCATGGCATTCCGCGGCCCGGCATTCGTTGCCACCGAGACGGACATGCCGGCACTGGATCTGATCCAGGCTATCTACTTCTCGGAGTCATCCGAGTTGTATCGCCAGTTAGTTATTGAGGACCAGTCGGTCGATCAGCTATTCGCCTACTTTCCGAATCGGAAGGATCCCGGGATATTGTTGATTGCAGCGAGGCTGACGGACGAGGCACACGCTGCTGACGTCCGCGACGCGATCAACCAGACTTTGGTCGCCGCACGTACCCAACTCGTCGACATTCAAAAGGTTGAGGATACCAAGGCGAGACTCCGATACAGCTTCACATCAGGTCTCGGCAGCTCGGGCGATATTGGCGAGATGCTGGCCAGATTTGTGCACTACGACCGCACGCCTGAAATCATTAATGACGTTTACACCAGCTACGATGCTGTTACGGCTGACGACGTCCGCCAGGTATCAAACAAGTACTTTGTTGATAATTCTCGCGTGACGCTTACGCTGTCGAGTGACGAAACTATGGCGGCAATCGACGGTATGACCTCGCTCGATGAACTCGTCGCTGCCGCTGGAATGGCTGCAGCGAGTGAGGCGATAGTTGCGGCCGCTGACGAAGTCGCTCTCCCGGCGCCGGATGTCGCGCCCGAAGATGCTACGCCGGTTTCATTTGTTGCCAAGCCATCTGCCTCGTCACCGCTGATCGATGTGTCGTTTATCGTGCATGCTGGCGCCGGATTCGACCCGGGCGGCAAGAAAGGCCTGGCGACGCTGACCGCAGCGATGCTGACCGACGGCGGTTCAGAAGCCAAGTCGATCAATGAGATCAATGAGGCAATGTTCCCGATGGCAGCGGGTTTCAATGCGCAGGTCGACAAGGAAATGACACGACTGTCCGGACAGGTGCATAAAGACAACCTGGATGCGTGGTATGGACTCATTCGTGGACAATTGCTGTATCCGGCATGGTCTGAGCAGGACTTTGAGCGCATCAAGACACAAATCAGCAACGCGATTCGTACCGATCTCATTGGCAACAACGATGAAGAACTCGGTAAGGAGTACCTGTATACGTCGATCTACGGCGAGGACCATCCTTACGGTTCATTGACCCTGGGCGCAACCAGCGATATCGAGTCGATTACGCTGGATGACCTGAAGATGTTCTACCGTGAGTACTACACGATCTCGAACATCACGGTAGGCCTGTCGGGCGGTTACCCGGAATCGTTCCCGGCGCAGATCAGCAACGACATGCAGAAGCTGGATGCTGGCGTCAAGGCATTGCTCGATGCCCGCGCAGCACCACTCATTGAAGGTCGCCAGGCGGTCGTCATCGAGAAGGAAACACCGGGTGTGGCCGTATCTTTCGGTTTCCCGCTGGATCTCAAGCGCGGTGATCCCGACTGGGTCGCTTTGTGGCTGGCGCGTTCCTACATGGGTGAGCACCGCAGCACCAACAGTTACCTGTTCCAGCGCATCCGCGAGACGCGTGGCATGAACTATGGCGACTATGCTTACATCGAGTATTTCCCGAATGGCATGTTCCAGTTCCATCCCAGCACTAACCTGGGACGACAGCAGCAAATTTTCCAGGTCTGGATCCGTCCGGTGCGAAGCAACAATGACGCTCACTTCGCTACGCGTGTCGCCATGTACGAGCTTGAGAACCTGATCAACACAGGCATGAGCGAATCGGATTTCGAAGCGACTCGTTCGTTCCTGTCCAAGTTCGTCAGTTTGCTGACCGATGGCCAGTCGCGGCAGCTCGGATATGCCATGGACAGTCAGTACTACGAGATTGACGACTTCGCCAGCTACGTTCGCGACGAGCTCAACAATATGACGCTCGATGATGTTAATCGCGTGATTCGCGAGAATCTGAACATGGACAACATGCAGTACGTGTTCATCACGCGTGATGGAACGGACTTACGTGACCGGCTGATGTCCGATCAGGCTTCACCGATGACGTACGATGCGGAATTGCCGCAGGATGTCCTTGATGAAGACAGGATGATCGACAGCATTCCGCTTAGTTTCGATTCGGTAACGGTTGTACCAGCTGAGGAAGTCTTCAAGTAGGAGCGGCGTTGGCCGCGATGTTGTAGGAGCGCTGCTTGCAGCGCGACAGGCGCGACAGGCGCGACTGTGGCGGCAGGTCAAACCTCGATCTGCTGCCATTTGCGGCCGCGCCACATCGACAGGAACAAGAACGACTGCAGTGCCCGCGTAATGCCCTGCCATAACCATACGCCGAGCAGGCCGTAGCCCAGGTACGGGCCGATCACGAAGGCGAGTGGCAAAAACAGCAGCCACTGGATTCCTACGCTGACATACATGAATCGCCGTGCATCGCCGGCTCCGAGCAAGCCGTGCATGAAGGCGAAGCCAAGGGCCTCGACCGGCATCGTCAATCCCATGATGCGCATGGGCCAGCGGGCGAGTTCGCGCGTCGATTCTTCATGAATAAAGATCGACGACACGAGATCTGGAACCAGCCACATTGGAAGCCCAAGCGCGGTTAGCAGGACGACCGTAATCTTCGCGACATCGAAAGCCCACTGGTAGGCGTCATCAGGATCGCGCTTGCCGAGCGCTTGCCCGACCAGTGTTGCACAAGCGAGTCCCAGGCCCAGGCCGGGCAGGATCGCGAACAAGAGCACAGTGACAAGCACATTGGCCGCGGCGAGCGATGGCGTGCTGATGCGGCCGATAACCCAGAACATCGCGACGAGGCCAGCCGCGAAGAACAGCTGCTGCAAGCCCGAAGGAATGGACACCCTGATCAGGGACGCTGTCTCGGCTCGCGTTGCCAGGCAGCGCAGGAATCCGTCCTTTCGGACATGCTTGAAGCCCAGGTAGAAATACACCAGTGTGCCAACCGCCATCGAGATGGCGCTGGCCATGCCTGCACCCGTGACGCCGAGGGCCGGAGCGCCAAAATTGCCGAAAATCAGCACGTAGTTGAGGATGATGTTGGTGGCATGCATGACGATCAAAGTCGTCATGTAAAGGCGTGACAGGTCGAGCGCGTTCCAGTAGCCGCGGAACGCGAAGTTCATGCCGACAAAAACGATGGCGCCCAGTCGCCACTCAATGTACGGAGTGCCGAGCGCGACTACGTCCGGATCCGAGTTCACGTACGGGAACACCGGATCGACGAGCTGAATCAGGACCAGTGAAAACACGGGCGCAACGACAAGCACGATGACGAGTGCGGCATTGAGGATGGCCGCAGCACGTTCGGGCCTGCCTTCTCCTTTCCTGCGCGCGGCGCTGGTTTGTACGCCGGTCGATATGCCGAGGATCAGTGCCTGGCACATGAACACGATGAAGCCACCGAGGCCGACGGCAGCCAACGCGGCATCGCCGAGAAAGCCCACCATAGCCGTATCGACAATATTGAGCAGATTCTGCGATACCATGCCCCCGATGATTGGCAGGGCCAGGGCGAAGATCCGTTGGCGGCGTTCCAGGTCCATGCTAATGAGAGCTCCTGACGACAAAAACAAAAGGCGGCCAAGCAATGACCTGGATTTCAACTATCTCATACGACGATGCGGACGGTGTCCTGAAAGAACTGTACGAGCGCATTAAGGGGCCCGACAACAACGTCGATAACATCATGCTTGCCCACAGCCTGCGACCGCATTCCATGCAGGGCCACATGACTCTTTACAAGTACGTGCTGCACCACCCGCGCAATACTCTGCCGAAGTCCTACCTCGAAACAATCGGCGTGTACGTGAGCCTGCTGAACCAGTGTCCGTACTGCGTTGAGCACCATTTCGCCGGGCTAAAGCGGCTGCTGGTCGACGATGACCGGTCAGCTGCAGTTCGACAGGCGCTCGAGGCGAAAGATCCCGGCACGGCGTTTTCCGGGCGTGAGCTGGCAGGGCTCAAGTATGCAGAGCAGCTGACAACCGATGCATCGACTCTGTGCGCCAGCGATATTGACGCCCTGCGTAGCGCAGGATTTGACGACGGCGAGATCCTCGAACTCAACCAGGTAACGGCGTATTTCAGTTATGCGAATCGCACCGTGCTCGGTCTTGGTATCAATACGGATGGCGATATCATTGGCCTGTCGCCCGGGGACTCGAGTAACCAGGACAACTGGAGTCATCAATAATGTGTGGTGTATTTGCAACAAAAAGTGCTTATTTCCCAAATTTGGCGCTGGAAAAGGTCTAAAGAATTGACAAATAGTGGTATTTCTGCGAACTTCAGGCTTCGAAAGCGTAGTCTTTCAGCAACAAAAAAGACACGCCACGAATTGCAAGACACCTTCAGGTACGGCTTGGCGGGGGAATCAGGGGGCCAGGAACCACGTGCTAACGTTGGTCGAGAAGCGGCTTCGCAAGAAGCCGCTTTTTTTGTGGCCGGCTATCTGGCAGGAAGGGGGCAGAATGCACTCTGAAAATCGACTTGCGTATTGGCGAGCGAATCTGCGGCTCGTCTTCATTTGCCTCATCATCTGGTTTACCTGCTCCTACGGTTTCGGCGTTCTCTTCGTCGAACAGCTGAATCGCATCCGCATTGGTGGCTTCCAGCTCGGTTTCTGGTTCGCCCAGCAAGGCTCAATCTACATCTTCGTTGCGCTGATCTTCTTTTACGCCTGGCGCATGAACCACATCGATCGCAAGTTCGATGTCCATGAGGACTGAGCGGCAGCGATGAGCCTGCAAACGCTTACCTATATCGTCGTCGGACTGAGCTTTGCGCTCTACATCGGTATTGCCGTGTGGTCGCGTGCCCACAATACCGGCGACTTCTATATTGCCGGAAGAGGCGTTTCGCCTATCGCCAACGGCATGGCGACAGCGGCCGACTGGATGAGTGCTGCCTCGTTCATCTCGATGGCAGGGATCATCGCGTTCCTGGGCTATGACGCCTCGGTGTACCTGATGGGCTGGACAGGCGGCTACGTGCTGCTGGCGTTGTTGCTGGCGCCGTACCTGCGCAAATTCGGCAAATTCACGGTGCCGGAATTCATTGCAGAGCGTTACTACTCCAAAACGGCACGTATCGTTGCGGTCATCTGCCTGATCTTCATATCGTTTACCTATGTTGCAGGACAGATGCGCGGTGTCGGCATCGTATTTTCCAAGTTTCTCGAGGTAGAAATTACCGTCGGACTGCTCATTGGTATGGGCGTGGTTTTCGTTTACGCGGTGCTCGGTGGCATGAAGGGCATAACCTATACGCAGGTGGCGCAATATTGCGTGCTGATTTTTGCTTACACCGTGCCCGCTATCTTCATCGCGATACAACTGACCGGTAACCCGATTCCACAGATCGCGTTCGGAAGTGAGGTCGCCGGAAGCGGCACTGCTTTGCTGGACAAGCTCGACGACATTGTCACGTCGCTGGGTTTTAACCAGTACACGTCGGGGACCAAGAGTCGTATTGATGTCTTCTGCATCACCATGGCGCTCATGGTCGGTACAGCCGGTCTGCCACACGTCATCGTGCGCTTCTTCACTGTGCCGAAGGTGCGAGATGCACGCATTTCGGCGGGTTGGGCGCTGCTGTTCATCGCCATCCTGTACACGACGGCGCCGGCCGTCGGCTCAATGGCGCGTTACAACCTGATCGAAACGATACAACCCGGTGAAGTCGGCGCCGCCGACGGCAACCTCGCTTACGACGAGCGACCCACGTGGTTCGAGACATGGGAAAAAACTGGCTTGCTGGTTTTCGAGGACATGAATGGCGATGGCCGTATCCAGTACTACAACGACGCCAATCAGGAATTTGCGCCACAGGCCGAAGAGTATGGCTGGGAGGGAAATGAGCTCAGTGTCGATCGCGACATCATGGTGTTGGCCAATCCCGAGATTGCCGGTCTGCCAAACTGGGTAATCGCCCTGGTCGCGGCAGGTGGCATCGCGGCAGCACTATCAACCGCGGCTGGCCTGTTGCTCGTCATCTCGGCGGCGGTATCGCACGATCTGATCAAGGGCATTGTGGCGCCACATATCTCCGAAAAGCACGAACTTATGGCTGGGCGTATCGCTGCAGCATTTGCGATTCTTATTGCTGGCTACCTGGGCTTCGATCCGCCCGGCTGGGTCGCACAGGTTGTGGCCTTTGCATTCGGGCTCGCGGCGGCATCACTGTTCCCGGTCATCCTGCTCGGCATATTCTTCAAGCGCGTCAACAAGCAGGGCGCAATCGCAGGTATGCTAACCGGGCTCCTGTTTACCTACGGTTACATCGAATATTTCAAGGGCCTGTTCCTGAAATGGGCGGGCGCACCCTGGGGTGACAATGCTGCAGAGTTCTGGCTGTTCGGAATTTCCCCCGAAGGCATTGGCGTTATCGGTATGTGCCTGAACTTTATCGTTGCGATCTCTGTCAGTTACCTGACCGCGCCGCCGCCGGAGCGCATACAACACATGGTTGAGCACATTCGCGTGCCGCGACATTTTGACGAGGAACCCGCATGACCACCCGATTATTTCTATTCATGCTTGCCATATCGATGCTCTCTGTTGCCGGAGTCCGCGCCGCGGAACTGTCAGCTGAGGAGCAACGCATGGCGGACTGGATTGACGCACACGCTGAGGACGCCATCGCGTTACTCGAAGAGACGGTCAACATCAGTAGTGGCACGATGAACCATGATGGCGTGCGTGAGGTAGGCCGCGTCATGCAGCGCGAACTTGATTCGGTCGGTCTCGAAACCGAGTGGATCGACATGCCGGCCGAGGTCAATCGGGCAGGGCACCTGTTCGGGCGTAAGGACGGAGAGGGCAAAAGAATATTATTGATTGGTCACCTCGACACGGTGTTCGAAGCCGATGATGCGTTCCAGGGCTTCAAGCGCGACGGCGACCAGGGAGCAGGTCCGGGCGTCGATGACATGAAGTCAGGCAACATCATTATCGTCTACGCGTTAAAGGCTTTGCAGGAGATCGGTGCACTCGATGACATTCCGGTCGTCGTGGCCTACACGGGCGATGAAGAGAAATCCGGATCACCGTTGTCGATTTCGCGCAGGGACCTGATCGAAGCCGGGCAGTGGGCCGACATTGCGTTGGGCTTCGAGAGTGCGATTCATTACGAAGGGCAGGACTGGGCCACCATCGCACGACGCAGTTCGAGCAGCTGGATACTTGAGGTTGAGGGAAAGCAGGCTCACTCGTCCGGAATTTTTGGCGAGAATGTAGGCGCTGGCGCGATATTCGAAGCCGCGAGAATTCTCGATGCGTTTTACGACGAGGTTCGCGGTGAGGAGCACCTGACGTTTAACGCCGGCAATATTCAGGGCGGTACCGACGTCGAATACGACGACCAGCAGAATCGGGGAAGCTCGTTTGGCAAGACCAATGTCGTACCGCGAAAGGTCATTGTGCATGGAGGCATCCGGACGATCTCTGTCGATCAACTCGAGCGTACGCGCGACAGGATGCAGGCGATCGTCGCCAACAGTCACCCACATACATCGGCCAGCATCCGCTTCAGGACCAGCTATCCGCCCATGGCGCCGACCGAGGGCAATCGCCGGCTGGCCATCCGGCTTTCGGATATCAATGAAGCGCTTGGCCGTGGGCCAATGCCGCTCTTGGATCCCAGCCGACGAGGGGCGGCTGACATCTCGTTCGTCGCGCCATACACCGACGGTCTGGCCGGCCTCGGTTCCCTGGGCAAGGGAGGGCATACGCCGAATGAGAGCATCGACCTGACCTCACTGTCGCTGGCGATCAAGCGCGCCGCGATCCTGATTTACAGGTTGGGGCCTGAGCAGCAAGCGGAGTAAAGTACTCAGGCAATGAGTCACGCTCATAACAACAGCAATATGCGTCGGGTAGTCATCGCGCTGGTCCTGACCGGAACGTTCATGGTCGTCGAAGTAATCGGCGGCATTCTGTCCGGTTCGCTGGCGCTACTTGCCGATGCGGGCCACATGCTCACCGACACGATGGCACTCGCACTGGCCGCCGTCGCGTTTCAGGTCAGCAAGCGTCCGGCTGACACAACACTCACCTACGGTTATCAGCGTTTCCAGATTCTTGCTGCGTTCGTTAATGGCTTGAGCTTGTTGTTCATCGTCGGCTGGATTCTTTACGAGGCAGTCAGTCGTTTCATCGCGCCGCAGGAAGTCATGGGCGAGACGATGCTGATCGTGGCCGTGGCCGGCCTTGTCGTGAATATCATCTCGTTCACTGTCCTGCATGGCGGCGACAGGGAAAACCTGAACATCCGCGGAGCGGCCCTGCACGTCGCGGGCGATCTGCTCGGCTCTGTTGCGGCGATAGTGGCGGCCGTGATCATCATCTACACGGGCTGGATGCAGATTGACCCGATTCTATCGGTCGCGGTAGCAATTCTGATCCTCAAGAGTGCGTGGGTACTCGTGAAGCGTAGTGCGCACGTACTACTCGAAGGTGCACCGGAGTGGCTGGACGTCGATGTCATGCGCGAGCACCTGATCGGAAAGATCCCGGAGGTTGCGAGTATTCATCACGTTCATGTCTGGGGATTGACGCCGCAGGATCTGATGCTGACGATGCACGTGTGCGTCAGTACGCAGCCGGAAAATCCGACCGACATAATTCGCAGGGTGAAAGTGCAGTTACGCGAGGAGTACGGTATTGGTCACTCGACGATCGAGATCGAGGTCGACGACTGCGCCGATCATTAGTCCGTGTCGGGGTCCGTGTCCGTGGGCTGGACGTTCCCGATATAAGGCAGAGTGCGGTTCTGTTCCGCGTAGTCGAGGCCGTAGCCGACCACCCACTCGTCGCCAATATCGAAGCCCACGTAGTCAATGTCGATCTCCACTTCCGCACTCTCTACCTTGTGCAGCAGGGTGCAGGTCTTGATTGACGCAGGGAAATGCGATTCGAGCATGCCAATGAGGTAGGTCAGCGTGTGACCGGTATCGACGATGTCTTCGACTATCAGTACGTGACGACCCTCGATATTGCCGCGGACATCCATGACGAGTCGTACTGCGC
>Ga0255052_10000456_pt1 | contig 33130 bp, 30 predicted proteins | sample JV7_2_21_MG_FD_188632 | JGI IMG/M metagenome (GOLD analysis project Ga0255052, IMG submission 188632) | Seawater microbial communities from Jervis Inlet, British Columbia, Canada - JV7_2_21 | ecosystem: Environmental > Aquatic > Marine > Inlet | place: Canada: British Columbia | collected...
ATGAGCAGTAAACAAGTCGTCGTCGATGGCATCCTCAAACCGGGTCCTGGCGCAGAGACGGTCCTTGTTTTTGAAACACCGGCCGCCGACCTTGCACTGACACAAAGGGCCAATGCCCATGCTGAACTTATTCGGCGGCTTGCATTGCAGATTGAGGGCTCTGTCGAACGTTAGGTGTTCACTACTCTGCAACGACAATGGTCAGGCCATCGACAAAATCTGACACGATGTTCAAAACGTCGTCATGACTAACTGCTTCAAGCCTGCGCTCAAGTGACTCGCTTATCAGTGTGTCGCCGTGCCACAGCCACTGCCTGCCTAGCGCGGCCGCCAGTTCCCGGTTGCTTTGCGCAGTACTTTTCGCGCGGCCGCGGAAATAGACCTTTGCCTCTTCGAACTCCGCAAGTGTCGGCGGCTCATCTTTCAGTCTCAGGAGCTCGCTCTGCATCAGTTCTTTCAGTGCGTCAACTTTCTCCGGGTCGACTCCGATGCCCAGCGTTACCCAGCCGTTAATGCCATCGGAGCGGTATCGACTGTCGATGTAATAGGCGAGGCCGCGTTTAGTGATTGCCTCTTTACCAAGGCGACCTTCATAACCGTGTGAAAGTATGTAGCGCAAGATACGAAACGCGTCGTAGTTTTCTTCTTCAGGACCGGGCGCAGAGACGATATAGCCAAGCCGTGCCTGCGCGACCGGTTGGCCAAGCTCTACAGTCAGCTCTCCGCCACCGATCTTGTCAGCCTGCAGAATCGAAATAGCATTGGGCTCCAGCTGACCAAAGCCTTGTTCCAGCGACGCGAAAATTTGCTCTGCATCCACATCACCAGTGATAACAATCAATGCAGGTGCGATCTCGGCGGCTTGCGGTATCGCCGTATGCTGATCGAATGTCTGCTCCAGTCTGGTTTCCGGATCTGCAGAACGTAATTCCGAATCCGATGAAACAAGCGATGCATCGTCCAGCGTTGCACGCGCTTCCTTGATTGCGGCATCAACATCATGCGAGCGCCGGCGGAACGTGAGTGAGGCATATCCTCGTCCAGGCGAGTTGGCAGATGCCTTTGCAGCCTCAATTATATTGCCCTGCAATATGACCTGAAGGTGGAATGACGTTGAAAGGTCGGATTGCTGAACGATAACCGGAATGCCACCACTCAGATGGCGTGATACGGGTACAGCCAGTGGTTCTCTGTCGACTGCCTGGTTCGGGCTCGAAGTCTCAAAACTCTTGTCCGACGCTGCCACCTCTTCAACGCTTGATTCTGGCATGGGCGAGCCTGGCAAATGCCAGGCGAATGTTCGTCGCTCAGGCTTAAGCCAGGTCTCCGCAACGCGCTGCACATCGAAAGCTGTCACTGCATTAATGCGCTCCGACAATGTCAGAAACATATCGAGTGCGTGCAGCCCTTCAAAAAAAGCGAGCTGGTGTGCGGCGTCCTCGGTGGTTTCAATATCGAAGACCAGTTCATCCTGCGTTCTTGCGATGGCGGCAGCCAACGTCGATGAGTGCACCGGATTGTTTCTCGCCATCGCGACCCGTTTTTCGATTTCCTGCTCGGTGTCCGATTCACTAACCCCGGGCTTCGCCGATCCACCAATAACGAAGGCGTAATCCTGGGCACTCGGTGGGTACCACGTGCTCAAATTGTCCGCTGCGCCGGCCAGCAGGCTATCTTCACGAACCGACGTGCCCCAGTCGTTTTGCTTGAAGCTGACGCCGGAACCGGCGCCAAGTAATTCCTGTAGCACGAGAAATGCAGCGAAATCGGGACTGTTGGCTGAAGGCGCACGGTACGCGATCATGAATTGCCGCGCGTCACCATTACCGTGAAGCTCTATTCTGCGCTCACCCTTCTGCACCGGTTCAATCGTAATGGGGAGCGCCGTTGGCGCCTTGCGTGGGAAGCTGCCAAACAATTCATTAATGCGGGAAAGCGTCATCTCGCTGTCAATGTTTCCGACGACAACAAGTACACCATTTGCAGGGTGGTAGTGTTTTTTATAGAAATCGACGACATCTGCGTGTTCAACGTTTTCAATGTCGCTCTCCCAGCCGATAGTATTGTTGCGGTAAGGATGGGCGAGGAACGAAGCAAACATGACAGCATCCGTCAGCATCGAGGACGGATCATTCTCGTACATGTGCATCTCGGCGAGCACAGCACCGCGTTCCGGTTCGATTTTTTCCTCAGCGATCTCGAGCCGCGACATGCGGTCAGCCTCGATGCGCAACAATAAGTCGAGATGCTCACTGGGCACGGTCGCAAAGTAGGTTGTTTGATCAGTCCAGGTGTAGCCGTGCCATTCGCCGCCACGAGCATAGATTGAGCTGACGACATCAGTGTCAGGAAAGTTCTCCGATTCGCGAAAGGCCATGTGCTCGACGAAGTGCGCGAGGCCGGTCTTGCCCGTGACTTCATCGCGGGCACCGACGCGATATAGCATCTGGACGCTGGCCACCGGAAAATTCCGGTCTTCCAGGAGGATCACCGTAAGCCCGTTGTCCAGGCGGTCTACCGCGGCATTGTGCAGATCCAGTTCCGCAACAGCGCTGCTCGAAATCAAAATGATCGCTGTTGCGAATATGGTTCGCGAAGCGTCGCACAGTCGGGCGCGCAAGTGGCGGCGAAAGCGGAGCCAACCTCGCACCCGGGACGTTCGCATCAATTCAAACCACGTCTTTCCAGTAGCGGTTCGACCGAGGGATCAGCACCGCGAAAATCACGGAACAATTCCATGGCGTCTGCGCTGCCACCTTTGGAAAGCAACGCATTACGGAAATGATCACCGTTCTCGCGTTTCAGGCCGCCATTTTCCTTGAACCACTCAACGGTGTCGGCGTCGAGCACTTCGCTCCAGATATAGGAGTAATAGCCGGCGGAATAGCCACGCATGATATGGCCGAAGTAGGGCGCGTTGTAACGAGGCGGGACGGCGTGAAAATCAATTCCCGCATCCGCAAGTATCTTTGACTGGGTCTCCATCAATGCCTCGGCGGGTGGAATATCCCCGGCATCGAGTTGATGTAGTGCCTGATCGACAGTAGAGGCGGCAATGTATTCACCGGTGGCAAATCCCTGGTTGAACTGTTCGGATGCGATCACTTTGTCCAACAGTTCCTGCGGGATAGGTTCGCCGGTCTGGTAATGGACTGCATAGTTTGCGAGGACTTCCGGCCAGGTAGCCCACATCTCGTTCACCTGTGACGGGAATTCCACGAAATCCCTCGGGACGCGGGTGCCCGAGAAACGTGGGTAGTTGACGTTCGAGAACAGCCCGTGTAACGCGTGGCCAAACTCGTGAAACATCGTGCTTGCTTCATCCAGCGTAAGCAATGTGGCCTCACCTTCCGGCAGTTTCACGACGTTTACGTGATTGGCGATGACGGGCCTGCTACTTAGCAGATGTGACTGAGGTACGTATGCATTCATCCAGGCACCACCGCGCTTCGATTCACGGGCGTAGGGGTCAAATATGAATAGTCCGGCCGGTTCTCCATCGAAGAACGCTTCGAATATGCGAACGTCCTCGTGGTAAACAGGTAACTCCGGTCGTTCCTCGAAGGTGAGTCCATAAAGGTACTCCGCCGCATAAAAGACGCCGTCTTTCAGCACGCGATCGATCTCGAAGTAGGGCTTTAGCTGGTCGGCGTCAAGGTCGTAGCGTTGTTTCCGCAACTTTTCGGTGTAGTAGAGCCAGTCCCATGAGGCGAGTTCGAACGGTTCGGATTCTGTTTCGTTGATGAGTGTCTGCAGGTCACCTGCCTCCTTATGCGCATTGGCGTATGCCTTTGGAGCGAGACGGCCCAGCATGTCATTCACGGCGGTTACAGTTCCAGCCGTCTGCTCTTCAAGTATGAATGCGGCGTGGCTATCGTAGCCAAGCATTGTGGCCCGTTCAGAACGCAGTGCAAGGACACGAACGACGATGGCGCGAGTGTCAAATTCATTGCCACGACTACCGCGCGAAGCAGAGACTTTTTGAATGCGCTCGCGAAGCGCCCGGTTTTGAAGCGTTGTGATAATGGGCTGCAGTGTGGTGTTTCGCAAAGTGAGTACAAACTTGCCATCATTGCCGCGAGACACTGCCTCCGCAGCGGCGCTTTCAATCTGGCTGTCGGAAAGACCTTCGAGTTCCTCACGAGAGTCCACTACGACAGCAGAGGCGTTAACCTCATTCTGCACATTTTGCGAGAACGCGGTGCCGAGTTCAGCAAGTTCAGCGTTGATTTCACGCAAGCGTGCTTTTTGGTCCTCGGATAGCCGCGCGCCTGAGCGAATAAAATCGGTGTGGTAGCGCTCGAGCAAATGCAGAGGCTCGCTGTCCAGACCGAGTGAATCGCGAGTATCGTAAAGTACCGCGATTCTCGCGAAAAGATCAGGGTTCAGTCGAATACTGTCATTGTGCGACGAAAACCGTGGCGCCATCTCCGTCTGGATTGCCTTCATCTCGTCGTTAATGTTTGCGCCGGACAGGTTGAAGAATACTTGCCGCGACCGCGCAAGCAGGCGTCCCGCGAGTTCCATTGCGACGATAGTGTTCTCGAAAGTGGCAGCTTCCGGGTTGGAGGCGATGGCCTCGATCTCGCTCATGTGCTCAGCCATGCCACGTTCGAAGGCTGGCACGAAATGCTCATCCCTGATCAGGTCAAATGGCGGCATGCCATAGGGCAGCTCGCTCTCAACAAAGAACGGGTTCGTCGGTTCAGCAGATTCGCTCGAAGCGGGCTCCGGTGCATCGCTTTTGGCACAGCCTGCTGTGATCAACAAAAGGGTCAGAAACATGACGAGGTCTGAACGGCACATATGCTTGGTCTCTATGATCGGGGAATGGCGGGCATATTATCAATTCTTAAAGCCCGGAGGGGAGATACAACATCAGACCAGGCGTTTGATTAATGGTCTGATCGCAAAGAATTTTTCACTAATCCAGCGGTATCCATTTTTCGCCTTGGCGCGATGTCTGTCAATTGGGAATTCTCCTGATGGTTTCTTGACAGGCAGGCACTATAAAGGATGTGCTGGCGGAGGTTCGCCAGTGTACGTATGGGAAGGAGGTTAGTCAGATGTCAATTCTTCAGAAATTTGAACCTCGCAAGAGGTTGACAGATGAAAAACGGATGGCGCCTCTCACCCACAGCCTGGAGGAGGTCTTCGAAGACCTCTATCCGCGCCGCTGGATGGAGACGTTTGAGCCCTTTGGATGGAGATGGCCGATGGGAGTTGATTTCGAAAAAAGCTTCCGGCTTGATGTCATTGACCGTGAAAAAGAGCTGATTATCCGCGGTGAACTTCCTGGTGTAGAAAAGGATGACATCGAGGTCACAGTCATTGGCGATCGCCTTATGATTGAGGCCGAAAGGAAGTTTGAGGAAGAAGATAAGAAGGACGCGTTTTATCGTCATGAAGTTGGCTTCGGCAAATTAACGAGGACAATCCCACTGCCGGTCGAAGTAAGTGCAGAGAGTGTTAAGGCAGAACTGAAAGACGGTATCCTTGAAATCGCGCTTCCAAAAGCTGAGGCGGCAGATCGTCATACAGTCAAAGTCGCCTAGCGACTGGTCTATCTAAAGACTACCGGGGTGGGCATCAGCCTGCCCCGGATTTTTTTGTGTCTTCCCCAAAACTTCTCGTCATGACCAGTAGGAGTGGCTTCAGCCTCGAATCTCAGTGGGGCTGGGCAGAATCGTGGGAACGGCTTCAGCCGCGAATCTCAGTGGGGCTGGGCAGAATCGTGGGAGCGGCTTCAGCCGCGAATGAAGGGCAAGATAAAGACCTATTAAATCAAAGAGTTATTCGTAAAACTGAAACTAATTTCTGGCTAATGTTTCCGCGGTAACGCCGGAAAACAACAGTCGTCAGCTCAGGACCTTCCGCCATCCACGGACAAGACTTGCCCACTCACCCAGCCAGCAGCATCAGATGCAAAAAAGAGCACTGCCGCAGCAATATCTTCCGGTTCGCCGAGGCGTTTCGTGTGAGTGGCCTCCAACAACGCCTGCTGCACATCGCCAGCGTAATTGTTCCATTGTTTTCGCGTGCTGGGGTTCGACAAGACGAGGCCAGGGGCGACGGAATTGGTGGTAATCCCAAACGGCCCAAGTTCCCAGGACAATTGTCTGGTCAATCCCACGAGGGCATGTTTGGCAGCGGCGTAAGCCTGAATGCCGGTCAGGCTGGGTCTTAAGCCCGCGCCGGAAGAAATGTTGATGATGCGACCCCAGTTATTCTTCTTCATGATGGGGGCAACAGCCTGCGCCAGCCAAAAAGCACTATCGACGTTGGCTTGGAAAATCTTTCGCCAGTCATCAACTGAAATTTCTTCGATCGGCCTGCCAATTTGACCTCGTACGCCGCCGGCCGCGTGAACCAGGATATCCAGACGATCCGTCTGATCGCTAATAATTGTTACGAGTTCGGCGGTGGCCGTTCGGTTTGACAGGTCCAGCGAATGACTTGTAGCACCGATATCGGCTGCCGTCATATCAACGCCCTCACGATCGAGGTCCGCCAGGTGGACGTCGGCGCCCGCATCGACAAACGCCTTTGCTATTGCGGTACCAATGCCTTGCGCGGCGCCGGTTACAAGCACCACCCGATCAGAGAAATCAGTATTAAGAAGCATGGTCGGGCCACGGTCCTTCCAACGCTGCCCTGGTTTCGGCTACGCCCACCTTCCAGATCTCCATCATTGCGTCGTCCGGCTTTTGCCAGGCGCCGCCGAAATTACCATCGCCTAGCAGAACCTTGGTGTCATGAGGGTTTGAAATGTCGAGTTGCTTGTAATCGACCATCGGTTTCTCGCCGTCGGGTGCCGGTGCATTAGCCAACCGGGTCCAGGGAAAATTCTCAATCCAGCTTGCGTGCGAGCCGATCGGGTCAATTTTGCGCCACGCTTCGGTTACCCTGACGCCGGCCCACCAGGGGTGATACTTGATTGACATTTCCGGCAGGTCACACATTAATTCCTTCGCCAACTTCGCCACCGGCGCGTTGCCACCGTGTCCGTTCACAATCAGTACGCGACGAAACCCCGAGCGATGAACGGAAGCGATCAGGTCGCGGAATACGGCGAGCAGTGTCTCGACACGAAGCGACATGCTGCCGGGAAAAGCTGAAAAATATGGTGCAAGGCCAAAGGGCATACACGGGTATACGGGGATCTGCAGCGGTTCTGCGGCCTCAGCGGCAACCCGCTCGGCCAGAATTGCATCGACACACAAGGATAATTGAGCGTGTTGTTCGGTTGAGCCTACCGGCAGTACGCATCGGTCATCATTCTCCAGGTATTTTTCAACCTGCATCCAGTTCATGTCTGCAATGCGCATCGATCTGCCTCACTCATCCGGCGACGTTGGTGGACCGTCTGGGTGTGGCTTGCATGCCGGCGGTTGCTGGACGTTGTACATTAATGTCGTGATGCGCCAACCAACATTTGTGCGAACGAGGTTGAAGATATCAACGCCACAATGAGACCAGGCACCATCGCGGTAAAAATCGTAGGGATACCAGACTGTCGCAATAGGGCCTGACACGAGCACGGTCGGTTCAAAGCCTCTCTCGACCATATCTACTTCACTGATTCTTGCCCGGGCATCGGCGTAGGAACTTGTCCGCACCGCATATTCACCATCCCTGAATGTCCCGACATAGATCATCGCCTCTTGGATCATCAGATCCGTCAGACCAACGGAATCTTCCGCAGTAATTCTCTCCAGTGCCTGATCGGCTATAGCTAATACATCAGTTTCGTCCTGATCGGCATTGGCCGGACCGGCTCGGAATGCGAATAGGCAAACAACAAATACGATTCCGGGTTTGCAGATAACTTGCATAACTGTGACCTCAAGTTGAGAAGCCGATACGTGGCGTAACGACTAACCTATGACCTCCGAGTATAGGCGCTGCAGATTCAACCCAAACAACTTCTCCAGGTTCCCCTGGCTCATTCCACGCTTTGCGAGGCCATCCCAAATGGTCTCCATTCGGCGAGGCCCATTCAGCTCCTCGAAATAGAGCGGCCACTCCTCACGAACGAAGTTCGGACCTTCTTCGGCCTTGAGCTCGGCAATGTATTCCTCTGTGAGGGTCAGGCGTCGGTGATCGCGGTCTGAACCGATACAAACATGATCAATACCGCCTACGTTGATGGCGTGTTCGATGTGCTGATAGTAGAAATGCACGGCGTCATCAACCTGCAAGGTCATGAACGGTCTCATTTGGGTGACGCCAAAGAGGCCGCCTTTGTCCGCGATTGCCCGGATGTTTTCATCGGTCGTGTTGCGGTTGTGTTCATAAAGGGCCTTGCAGCAGGAATGCGAGGTGATGACGGGCGCACTCGATGCGGCGACGGTATCTGCCATTGTTTTCATGTTGGCGTGCGATAAATCGATCAGCATGCGAATGTCATTCATCTTCTCGACGAGTTCGTGGCCGAACACAGTCAGTCCTGAGCCATTGGGTTCATTACAGCCGGAGCCCGCCCAGTTCTGAAAGTTGTAAGTGATCTGGCTCGAGCGCACGCCCAGGCCATAGAACACGTCCACGTTGTCGACATCCTTACCGAACTGGGTTGAGTTCTGGAACAGGTAGAAGAGGGCAATCTTGCCCTGATCCCGGGCAGTTTGAATATCGTCAACAGAAGTCGCCTTCATCCAGAATTCCGACTCCTTATCAATAAGGCGGTCGTATTCCAAGATTCCATCAATGCCCCATTGGTAGGCTTCTGCCTCGTAGGATTTGGGGTCACACAGCGTAACCGTGACGGAATTCAGCCCTGAATCGATCATCTCCCGGCAAAGGGAATCGGTATAGACCTCCCGAATCTCGCCCATCGCATCGATGATCAGGGCGTCCTGGGTGGGGGAGTCCGCGGCAAAAGCGTTGAGACTCATGCCTGTGGAGCCAAGCGACACAGCACCAGCGGCACCCAATGTAAATTCACGTCGGTTCAGCATGTCTTCCCCCTGTTTTCTATCGTGAGCGCGCCTCACCGGGAAAGTGTACTGAATTTCGGAAGGAGTCACCTGCTCATCGCGATTGATAGACGTCTTTTCTGTCCGCGATCTTTATTACGTAAACGAGCAGGATCTCGTCCTCTATCGTATACAGAATACGGAATCGACCTTGCCGAATTCTGTAACGCTCCGAACCAGACAGTTTCTTCGTCCCTGGTGGACGAGGGTCGTCGGCCAGCATTTCGATTCGACCGATGACGCGCCGGCGGTCAGCCTTTGAGGAGACGTGTTGGAGATCTTTTATGGCAGACTGCTTAAGACGGAGGCTATATTTTGCCACGCGCCTTCAGGTCTTTGACGACGTCCTCGAATGAGTAGTCTGGTTCACTTTCCCGAGCCTCGAACGCTTCAAGATCTTCTGCATCCTCTGCCAGTGACTGCCGGACCGCCTCATTGACGAGATCGGAAACACTGCGATCCGTCGCCGCGGCCTGCCAACGGAGCGCGCGATGCAAGGCCGGGTCGAAATAGACGGTGGCGCGCTTTGGGGCATCTTCTTTCATCGAGAGAGAGTAGCGCTATGACGTTATAACGTCAAGATATCTCCCGGCGGCGATGTGAGGAGTAAGTAGCGGAATAAGGCACCCGGCCCAACAACGACACGTCTTGGAATAATCCTGTCTATCAGCCGAAGTGCTTAAAGAGCCCAATGTTTGAACCAGTACCTTGCCGGATAAGGGCTTTGCCGACTAAATCGCGCTATGTGCGTGGTTTGCGTACCGGCGACAGACATAGCCGGCCCGCCAGCCCGATATTTGGAGGTATTGGTCAGTTTTGACCGCTTGTTTGGGCAACCAGGAGTATTGGTAATGATTAATTATTTTGGAATTGAGAAGCGACAGGCTGGCAGTGCGGGTGTCGTGTTGCTGGTCGCGGCGGCCATGTTGCTGCTATCCACGGAGTCAAAGGCAGATTCGGGTCTCTATCTGGGCGCGGGCGTCGGAAGTGCGGGCATTGAGATCGATGTCGGGACTCCCATTGTGCCGATGTCGTTTGATGAATCCGATTTCGCCTGGAAGGCGTTTGCTGGTTACAACTTTGATTTGCCGGTAGTGAAGCTGGCTATCGAAGGTGGCTACGCAAACCTGGGTGGGCCATCTGCGGACGTCCTGGGCACCGTGATTGAGATCGAGGCCGACGGCATAGCCGCATACGGTGTAGTTGGATTTGATCTTGGCCCTGTCGGCGTGTTCGGCAAGTACGGTGTCATTTCCTGGGACGCCGAAGGATCGATCGATGGACTGGGCTTCAGCGATGATGGTAGTGATCCGGCGTATGGCATCGGTGCAGAAATTGGGCTGAGTTCTGTATCAATTCGCGCTGAATATGAAATATTCGACATCGAAGACTCGGATGACATCAGCATGATCTCAGCCAGTATCGTCTGGACCTTCTAGATCAGTGCATCAAAACTAAACCGGCCGTGACGTTCGGGTCGCGGCCGGCTTTTTTGTGGCGGTTGATTACGATTCGGCGCCAGCGTAGGGGCTGTCTGAAACGCCCTCTGGATTTGTTGCCGGACCAGTACACTTGCTGAGAAACCTGGTGCGAATTGATTTCGGTTCTGAAATGCGTTGGAAAAACCCATTCATGTAGTAGGTCACATCCGACCTGCTTCTTGAGCCGAGCAAATCGAGCTCATCGATGATGCCGTAAATGGCGTCCTTCTTATCAATGAAATGTTGAAACGTCCCGGGCAGCAACTCATTGTTTCGGCAATGTCCCCTATACAGTCGCTGGCGCACGTTCCGAAGCTTGAACCTCGGGTTTGGCTGAGCGTAAGGCGCATTGACCATCCCGGCAAAATCGAAATCGAACGGTATTGGTATGAATGGTCCCCACTCGGTTGCCGCTATCAGTTTGGAATTGTGGCAACAACTTTTATTCGGCTCACCTTTGACCAGGGAGAAATCGGTATTGCCGATTAAATACTGGAAGACGTTGACCAGGTTTTCCTGCTGAGAGTCGAGATCATAGTGTGTAATGTCATCGGATTTTGCGGTTTCCATGCCATTTCGTTCGGCGACATCATCGTCATCTTCAATAACAAAGCCGAGTCTCGTCATGGGCTCCGAGCCTTCGGTGTCGACATAGTTGATTCGGAAAAGTCGTACGCTAAAACTCTTTTCCGTCATTACCTGCAGAATGCGGTATGCCACGTACTCGCGCAACACGAGTTGATCAAAGTACGGGACGCCGTTCTTACAATGGGCAACCAGCTTGAGTTTGTCCTGCCCGTCGAACACCGTGTCCGCGACCTGTGCCTTACGAAAATTCAATCGAATCGGCGGAAAATCGCAGTGTTCCGCCTCCCGGCGGTAATTGCCACGGGTGCGTATCTTCAGGTCGAGCGCATGTGCTGTCCCGTCGTCGCCTGTGAAGCTGAACGTCCCCTCAAGATATTCATCGTCCGGGCGTTCCGTCATCAACGTGGATAGCGGTGCTTCAATGGTGACTAGCAACGGTGCATGACTGGCAAACAGCGGCGCGCGAGCCGGAGGACCGGCCTCAGGTACATCTTGCTGCGCGACCGCTGGCAGCGAGACCAGCAACAATGCGGAGAGCATCGCGGCGGTCAGACGATGAAAGGCCAGGTTTCTCATGACGGTAACAAAAACATCATATTATCAACAGGTTACGGCGACTCCGATGTTCTGCGACGCCACTTCGGTTGACCTCATAATGAAACACTATTGAAATTTGATTAAGTCATGCGTTTAGCGCGATTCATATACGTTTTTTCCGCGACCTGAGTAGTTAAGAGGGACAGTGGCCTTAACTACGTCAGTAATTGACGCAATAGACGACCAACGTACAATCGGCGGGCACGCCGGATCGAAATTCGAAAGCAGGCGTACTTCCAACAGCCAGGGGAAACAGTTATCAGGGAAGGTCAGTCGTAATGCCCGCGTCATTGCTCGCGTGGCCTGGCGCCATCGCCATCGGCGTGAGTCTTGGACTGCTGGGATCCGGTGGTTCGATCATCACCGTTCCGGTGCTGATATATCTGTTGGGCCAGGACGAAAAACTCGCCATTGCCGGGTCACTATTTGTTGTTGGCAATATCGCGTTGGCCGGAAGTCTGCAGTACATCAGGGTGGGTCTGGTCGACTGGCGCAACGTCTTCGTTTTTGGCGTTCCCGGAATGGCGGGGACCTATCTGGGCGCGATGATTGCGGCATTCGTTCCCGGCATCATGCAACTGGCGTTTTTCGCACTGGTGATGTTGCTCGCCTCTTACATGATGCTGCGCCCGGTCAGCCTCACCAATGAACCTCATGAGCGACGCGAATCCTGGAAGATCGCAAGCGATGGCTTATTCGTTGGTGTCATCACCGGGCTCGTCGGTGTAGGCGGCGGCTTCCTCATCGTGCCGGCGTTGGTGCTGCTTGGCGGGCTTGCGATTCACACTGCGGTGGCGACCAGCCTGGTCATCATCGCACTTAAATCCTACAGCGGATTTTACAAGTACCTGGACGTGCTCGATCAGCAGAACCTTGAGCTTGACTGGCAGACCCTGATGATCGTCACCGGCCTGGGTATTGTTGGTAGCTTCGCTGGTGCAAGAATTGCCAATCGGGTGCCACAAGATAAATTGAAGAAGGGCTTCGGGTTCTTTTTGATCGTGATGGGAATCTACATCCTTGCGCGCTCAGTGCCGGAAGTGATGGAGCTTGCGTCATGAGGATTGCGCAGTTGTCATCGCGTTTCTATGCAACCGGCCAAATCACGGCAGACGATCTCGACATCATCGCCGCAAAGGGCTTCAGGAGTGTTGTCAACAATCGGCCTGATGATGAGGGAGGAGCGGGGCAGCCGAAATCTGAAGACCTCGCCGCCGCAGCGGCAGAGCTCGGCATTACGTACGTCTATGTTCCCGTTGTCTCCGGACGGATTACAGAAAAAGACGTCGAAGACTTCAGGCAGGCCTGCATTGACCTGGGCGGACCGATTCTTTTGTTTTGTCGTACGGGCGCCCGGTCAAGTATGCTGTGGCAATTAAGCAATTAGCTACAGACAGCTAGTTCGCCTCAAACAGAAAATTGTCTCGTCAGCGGTAGTTCCCGAACACGTTGCCCGGTTGCGGCGAAGATTGCATTACAAATTGCCGGGGCAGCGGGAGGCAATGACGCCTCGCCCAGCCCCCTCGGACTGTCGTCGCTCGCGATGAAGTGAACATCGATAGTCGGGATTTGATGCATTCTGCAAATCGGATAATCGTGAAAATTACCCTGGTCGACAATGCCGTCCGTCACCGTGATTTCGCCCATTAACGCGGCGCTGATGCCCTCAATTATTCCACCCTGCACCTGGTTGTCTGCCCCCTGCGGATTGACAACCAGGCCGCAATCAATCGCCGTAACAATTCGATTAATTTTTAGCACACGATCTTGCACAGTAACTTCTGCGACCTCTGCCACCCACGATCCCTGGTTATAACTGGCAGCAATACCGCGCCCGTGGCCATCTGGCAATGAGGTACCCCAGCCGGCCTCTTTGGCAGCTCTTTCGATGACACCAACCAACCTGCTTGCGTCGAACCGGAAGTCTTCGCGGACCTGAACATATTGTTCGTTACCGACCAGGCGTAACAGGAATTCGAGGGGATCCGTGCCTGACTCATGTGCAAGTTCGTCGATCGCGCAGCCGGTAACAAAAACATTGGAGGAGTGTTCAACACCACGCCATTGACCGATCGGGATCCGTGCCGGTGTATGAACATATTCATAAAGCAGGTTGGGAACAAAGCCGGCGGGAAATTCGTAGTTATCGAGCTCCGTCGGCGAGCCATCGCGCTCGAGATAGAACGAGCGGGAGTGGCTGGTCACCTTGTGGTGCCAGGCCGAAAGCTGACCTGCATCATCGACTGCGGCGTTGATTCTCTGAAGACTGGCAGGCCTGAAATAGCCATGCCGCACATCATCTTCCCGGGTCCAGACAACTTTGACAGGACGCTTCGTTCTTCGCGACAGGATCGCAGCGTCTACCGAAAAATCGGCGTAAAAGCGACGCCCGAATGCGCCACCGGAACGCAACACATGTACCGTAATCGACTCCGGCTCGACCTCCAGCGCCGTGCCGATCGTCTCCGCCAATAGCTCCGGATTTTGCGTGGGCGCCCAGGCGATTATGTCATCAGTACTGGCATCGACAGTGCAGTTCATTGGTTCCATTGGCACATGCGCCAGGAAAGGGACCCGATATGTCGAGTTGATCCTGGCCGATGCATTCGCAACTGCCATTTCCGTGTCGCCATCGTCGCGAATTGTCTCTCCCTCGCTGTCGAGTGCTTTTTCGAACTCGATCATCAAGCGGGACGAATCCGGCAAAGAATCGGGCTGCTCCCATTCCACTGTTAGTCGTCGGGCGCCGTCCATTGCGGCCCAGGTATTTCGGGCCAGCACTGCGACGCCGGAGACAAAGTTCGGGCTGTTTGGCAGGGCGATCCGTCCACCATAAAGGTCGTTTCTTAATTCCTCGATCCCGACAACGTCCTTCACCTGTAGTGCATCGGCATCCTCATACGAAGCTGGCTGCCCATCGCTGTATGGGCTGCGTGTGACAACGGCGTAAAGCATGTCCGGCAATTTTAAGTCCAGGCTGTAGTCCTGGGCGCCGGTGACCATTTTGTCCAGATCGACATCCTTGACAGATTGTCCGATCAGTTTGAAGTCAGCTGCCGATTTCAGAGTTGGATCTTCGGGCACGGGCAATGCAGCTGCCGCTTCCGCCAGCTCGCCATAACTCAATCTTCGGCTGCTCTCTTGATGCAGTACAAATCCGTTGTCGGTGGTGAGGCCAGAAACGGGCAGTTGCCATCGGTTCGCCGCCGCCTGCAACAACATTTCCCTGGCACTGGCGCCAACCTGGCGCATCGCGGTGAAGTTCAGCCGAACACTAAGACTGCCACCGGAGAACTGATTCTCAAGGCGCGTGTCCCAGCTGGACTGCTCGACGTTAATGGCCGGCCAATCGACGTCGAGTTCCTCGGCGATGATCATCGGCAAGGCCGTCTTCACTCCCTGGCCCATTTCGGGATTTTGTGCAAACAGCGTGATTTGATCGTCAACGCCAATACGGATGAGCGGTTGTAACTCAATGCCGTTTCGATCGGCTTGCGCCTGCACCTCTACGGGTATGCCGAGCACCAGCCCGAATCCACCAAGCGCGCTCAGCTTCACGAATTCGCGTCGGCTCAGATCATCCAAAGCAGCGTTCCTCAATTGCCAGAATTAACGCCATCACTGTTCCCCGGCCTCAACCGGTGGTGCAAACAAACTCAAATCAGGCTGCTTATTGCTGCCGATGAGGGATACCATCTCGTAACGAACCAGGCCATTGTTGGTGGTGGCCCAGTTTGGAACAAGGAGATTGCCAAAACGTCTTAGTGGTCCGAATGCGTACGCGTACTGGGTGGTGGCCCAGATTATCGGTTCTTTTCTTACGTTGAGCAGAACCCATCCATGTGCTTCTCCATCAGGGCCGGCAAACTCCAGGGCCTGGGGACCCGATATGCCTTCGATGGCACCAAAACGGACCTCGAGGTTATGATCGCCACGCGCAACAGCACGGGCGAGACGATAGATACTGTATGGCGCTCGTTCCATGGCATTCGCCAGGGCCTCGTCGCTGGCGTAGGAGAATTCGCCGTTTAAAATGTTCCAGTAACGATGCTCCGGGCTGTACGCCCGTATGCGGCTGTAAATTTCGCTCTCCATCGTTACGAAAGAACGTGGTCCGGTCAGGTCCAGAATTTCGTTCTCGAGGTACCGATCCGGGCGATTGACGATGTCCCACTCGTGAACAAAGTGCACGCTTTGCAGGTCACGCCAAACGGCCATGCCACCCATCGTCCCGACCATGGCCTCGGCATCGGCGATGGCTACCGGGTCTCCACGGAGGCCCGAAGATTCCTGCGCGACTGTCTGTGAACCGGAAAATACAAAGCAAAGAATAACGATTGCAATCCTACAGGCAAATTCAGCAGTCGATGTTCGATTGGGAGCGACTTCGCGCATGTTTTTTCCGACAGTACAAAGCGAACAGTGTTCAGTGTATAACGTTGGCGGTCTTTCTTCTTTGGTAGGTACTTCTGCCAGTGCCTAAATCACCGGCCTGTTGTTACGCTGATTCGGACTGACAGCAGAGCGGGGCATCGTGAACTTACTCGACAAGGCAGCATTGCTCGTACACATACTCCGCTGGCGACTGACCTGGGACCGTCGCGATACTGCCTATCTGCCGCCGGAGCCGTTGTCTGGAAAGTTCAGGTCCGCGCGTGCGGCTGTGGACATGATTCCCGACGGCGCCTGTGTCATATCTTCCGGGTTTGCCGGCAATGCCCGCTGTTCGATTTTTTTCTGGGCCCTGCGCGAACGCTTCGAGCAAAGCGATGAACCGTGTGGACTGACCTGGATTTCCGTGGGTGCGCAAGGTGGGCGTGGTCGTGTGCCCGGCACGGTGGAAGAAGTCGGACTGGACGGTCTCGTGACACGTTATATTTCCGGGCATTCGGAAACGGCCAAGTCAGTTCTTCGCCTGGCCGATGCCGGGCGTATGGAGCTGCACGCCTTACCGCAAGGTGAAATGACTCATGTCATCGAGGCGCAGGGACATGGCGATCACCAGGTGCGGAGTCGTGCCGGCATCGGTACGTTCCTGGATCCACGGGTCGGTCGTGGGTCACCGGTAACGCCGAACGCGACGATGCAGTTCGCACACGCGGATGGCGACGCAATTATCTACAGCTTGCCACGGATCGATGTTGCCCTGGTCAGCGCACCCTATGCGGACCGCGACGGCAACATCTATTTTCACAACGCGGTGACCATTACGGAAAATATTGAAGCCGCTCGCGCAGCGCGACGTAACGGTGGGCTCACACTTGTATCCGTCTCCGGCCTGATCGATTACGACTACGATGCCATTGGACTGCCGGCCGAAGACGTCGACGTTGTCGTCATCAATCCTCGCAATGAACAGACCGGTTCCGTTCCACAACACAGGCACTGGCCCATGTTTGCGGCAGGCGCGAACGTGGATGTGCAGGCCGCGGACGCGAGGCTCAGATTTATCAATAACACACTGGGAATCACGCCGCGCCGAAGTCCGCTCGACCGCGCGCTGGCGCGTCTAGGAGCAAAAACCTTCGTCGAAAATGTGCCGGCCGACGCCACGGTGAATATTGGCGTGGGACTGGCAGAAGAAGTCTGCCGCGTGCTCTACGAGAGCGACGTCAACGAGCAGATTACGTTCACGACAGAGTCCGGGCCCTATGGTGGATTACCGGCACCGGGTATTTTCTTCGGTGCGGCAATCAATCCGCAGCGACTCGAATCCTCGGCGTGGATGTTTCATCACTATCGCGAGCATCTCGACGCGGCCTTACTCGGATTTTTGCAAATGGACTCGGCCGGTAACATCAATCTCTCGAATCGTGGACCAAGCATGCTCGACTATGTCGGTCCGGGTGGTGCGCCGAGCATCATCGAGTCGGCCAAAACAGTGCTGTTCATCGGCAAGTGGATGCAGGGCGCCAGGATCAGCATCCACGGTGACCGACTGCATCTCGACAAACCCGGTAAACCGAAACTAGTGGAGCAAGTCGACGAGGTCACTTTTTGCGGGTGTGAAGGCCTGGCCAGGCGTAAGAAGATCTTCTATGTCACCGATCTTGCGGTGCTGGAGCTAACCGATGCCGGGCTGATGTTGCGCGCCGTCATGCCAGGCATCGATATTGAGCGCGATTTGCTCGCCAACACCCGTGCTCGTATTGTGGTGCCGGACGATCCCGCACCACAATCGGTGCCGGCAGCCATCGTGACCGGGAAAGGATTTCACCTCGACTGGGCGTAGAAATGCCAGGGGCGGTCAGGGCATGCGATCAGGCGGTGTTAACAAGCGGCTTCTCCGCAAATGTCTGGAACCTGGCCGGATCAGCGATATTGTCCCCGACTAACTTGATCAGGTGATCCCGGGTATGCGGAGATAGGTAGGCAATCGAAATGTGCCACCGGTGTCGTGATTCGCCGTCCTCTAACGGGAGACAAGAACCCCCAACAGGCCCAAAAAAATGAACATGCCAATCGCCAGCGTTAACACTGCTGCAATTCCTCGATTATCGGGGGACAGTGGCTTGAAGAAGGTTGCGACATACCCGGCCAGCGCCATCGGGAATCCCGCTCGCCAAAGGTCGCTTACCGCCTGTGGCCCACCTCGTTCCATTACCTGTCGCACCTTTCCCATTGCTCGAGCGACGGGGCCAATTAAACGGTTGCTTTGCGTGTTCATCATCGCTCGTCCTGCTGCTGCGTCGTCCAGTGCCTGACGCAGCGCATTGTAATCTGCAGCCCACAATGAACGGAACAGTATTTTTCCTCTGCTATTCACCAGGTACGCTGCGTTCGGTTTCGGATCGAGTGCGCGGTGCAAATCACCCTCGATGTTATCGGCTGCCACAGTCCATTCGACACCGTAAAATTCTTTTAGTGCTCGCGCGGACTCGAGCTTGTCTTCTATTGACTCGGGCTGGGTGAAAAGTTCTCCAGGATGCGCTTCACGGACATACATCAGGATGAATTGGACCTGGTCGCCGAATTCGTCATAGAGATCCTGAATGGATGGTGCAGAACTCGCCGTCATCGGGCACGTCATCGAGCCGAAAATAAAAAGTACGGGCCGGTCACCGAAAACGTTTTCGTTGACCAAGCTGGAACCGTCTGTGGTGATCAGCTCAAAGTCGGGGAGTGTGTCTCCAGGCTCGGCAGCGCCTTTGCGGAATCGCAAGTCACGCAAGAGCAGACCGGTTGTGAAGCGCTTATACCGATACTCGTTGGCAATATTTGCTGTTGGCCGGTCAAGATCTGTAGTAGTCATGAGTCGCTCCTGTTAATGGACGTGTCGTATGCCCTTTCCAACAAGTATGTAATTGACCGGAAAAGCGGCAGCATGGGCAGCTACAATGGCTATCCCATGCTGAGCAAGAATATTCACCTGAGCAGACCGGCTCCTACGAACATTGTGATCTTGCCAGGACACTATTCTTCTCTTGTTCCAAACGTTGCGTGGTCTTCAAATTCAACACCGTGAGCAAGTGTTTTATGGACCGGGCAGCGCGTGGCGATTTGAGCAAGTCGTTTGCGTTGCGCGTCGTCGAAGTCACCTTCGATATGAACATTGCTGGTGATTTGCTCTATAAAACCTTTGTCCGGTATATCACAGTCTTCGCAATCGTCAGCATGAACGCGAGCAAAGTCATACGTCGTGCTCACTGATTCCAGTGGCAGCCCTTTGTGACGGCAATACCAGGCGATCGTCACGCAGGTACAGGCGGCAAGGGAACCCAGGAGCAATTCGTATGGATTGGGTCCGGTGTCGGTACCGCCGGCACGGAATGGCTCATCGGCACCCCATTCATGTCGTCCGTTGGACAGTTGCACGGCCATGCCAGAGGTCAATATTGCAGTAATGCGTGTCATGGTGTTCTCCGGGAGTTTTGTAGTTGCTCGAATTCGGATTCCGAATATCGTTGGGTAATGTGTTGCGGGCAATTCCAGTCGAATGCGGCGACGTCTATGGAGACGACACGTTCAACCAGCGCGCGGTAGTCGGGCAGTTCGACCGATGCGAGAACATCAGCGGGAACGTCTCGTGCTTGCTCGACTCGCATATGCCCCAGGACCTTGAGTCGACGACGATTCGGATAGTCCATCAGAATCAGGGAAACGCGATCATTACCTGAAATATTGCCGATGCTAACCAGTTGGGTGTTGCCACGAAAGTCCGCGTACGCGAGGCACTTCGGTCCGGTGACGCGCAGGAACCCCGGTGGCCCGCCGCGGTGCTGCACATACGGCCAGCCATCTTCACTTACGGTTGCCATATAAAAGGTGTCGCGCTCCGCAATAAATTCGATCTCCTTTTCCGTAAGTTCATCGTTCGGTCCGCCATTCCGGGTGAAGCGTTCCAGGCGAGCTCTTGAGCCATACTCCTCCTGCGCAGCCTTGACTCCGTCGGTGAACATTATTTCGGCAAACTGGTGTGACATCGTTTCGTCCTCGAAAAAATGCGGCCGCTTTGCTGCGGCCGCAAAGATGGCGCACTAGTTAGCCGCCATAGGGGTCTGTAGCCTGCGATTCAGGAAGTCGCGCAACATATCTGCGATTTTCTGACCGTGCGTCTCCAATGCGAAGTGCCCGCTTGGTACTCGAGGTCCGCCAGGTCGCGCTTGTACGGTTCCGCAAATATCGACGTTATCGACCGTTACCGCTCGATAAGCGACACCGGTAACATCTTCGGCCCTGGCCGTCGAATTTGCGAGCGCCAGGCTCAGTGCAGCGATCAACCACAGCGAGATCAGTTTGTTTACATTTCTCTTTTTCACCGGAGCCTACTCAAGCCGTGACAGCAGGTTGTGCGTTGTTGATGCCGCGATTACCCGTGATCACCAGAAAGAAAGTGATCAGAAGCAATACGGCCTGGAATTCGAAACCGCCCATCGGGTGTGTTTCCGTGGGGACGAAATTCCAGCGGCCCCAGTGTACGATGGCAATCGCGCCCACGATCACGGGAATGTTGAGTGCAGCGCCGAGACGCGTTGCGAGGTCGAAAACACGGGTATCAGCCAAACCTCCGAGGAGGATGAGCAGCCCGCCGCCAGTCTCTGCGAGGGCCACGAGAACGACCTCGAGGTAGGAAATCGGCAGCATCTGCGCAAACCCTTCCAGGTTCATCAGCTTGAGCACACCGTGGAAGACGAGCACGCTGGCCAGCGCTATGCGCAACAGCCAGTGTGCGTTTGAGGTCAGAAATTTCATGTCATTGTCCTTAGGATAGTCCAAATAACTATTTGGAATCATTGATTTTTGTGACCGCTTCTTCCGTCGTCCAGACGGTGTTGGCGATGAAGCGGAAATTGACCAGCGCAGATTCGTAGCCGTTACCTTCCTCGACAATCGCAGCAGCGGTCGCATCGGAAACAACGGCAACTTCAAAACCCTGTTCCATCAATTCGCGCATGTGTGATTCGACACAGAGATTGGCCGACATCCCGCCTAGAATGACCTTGTCGATTCCACGTTTGCGTAGTTGCAGAACGAGATCATTCGTTTCCGGGCCATAGACTTTGTGCGGATTCGAAATGACGGTTGCGCCATCGTTGATGTACTTCTTGTACTGTTCGAGCCAGTCGGCACCAGAGCCCTCAAAGCCTTCCACGGTCAACGCACCTTTACGGTCGAACATTCCGATAGTGTGCATGAGGGTCTCAAGCGCGCCTTCGAAGTGCCAGCCGTGATCGGTCGGGTAGTAGTAATGTGGCGAGACAAATACCGGCATGTCATTAGCCTTGGCTGCCTCGAACAACGAGTCGATATTCCCTACCGTGTTGTTGTCCGTGACGCTCTTGCCAACGACGCCCCAGGTGACGCCTTTCGGACTGAGGAAGTCGTTTTGCGGATCGGTTATCAGTAGTGCGGTGCGTCCGGGCTCAATGACGACCCCGGGGTTTGGCAATGCCGCCGTCGCGGTGTGGAAGGATATGGTTGCTGCCAGAATTACAGTGCTTATTGTGAGTCGTGCTTTCATGATGTTTTCCTCAGTTGAAGTTGATCTTGCGAGTTCAGATGTGCCGGTCACTGGCGCTAATTGGGATATCGTTTGCACTCATATCGCGACGGCGCATATATCCGTTATCGTCAAATGCCCAGTGTTCGTTGCCGTGAGTCCGGAACCACTGTCCGGTTCGTGCGTGTTGCCATTCGTATTCGAATCGCACCGAGATCTTGTTATCGGTGTACGCCCAGAGTTCTTTCATCAGGCGGTAGTGGAGTTCGGTTGACCACTTGTCCGCCAGGAAATCGACGATGGCATCACGACCCTGGAAAAATTTGTCGCGATTCCGCCATTCGGAATCCGGGGAGTAGGCTTCGGCGACCCGTAACGGGTCCCGCGAATTCCAGGCGTCCTCAGCGGCCTGCACTTTGGCCAGCGCGCTGTCGCGCGTGAACGGTGGTAGGGGCGGTCGTTGCATTGTGTACATCCTCATACGTTGACAGGCTGGAATGTGCTGTATCTGCTTACTGCGTTGCAGTAACCGTGCCAACATTGAAAATCTAATAAAAACAAATAGTTACGTTTCTCAGATAAACCACAGAAAGTTGTGGTCCACAGAAAACTGTGGTGTAATCCTCAGAAAACTGAGGTGGGAAAGACAGTGCCGACAATACAAGAGCTCACGCAGTTACAGATACAGCACCAACTCATTCTCGATTCGGCCGGCGAGGGCATTTATGGCCTGGACCGGGAAGGCCGAATCACTTTCAGCAATGCAGCGGCGGCTGACATTCTGGGATGGGAGTTCGAGGACGTACGCGGCCAGTCCGCTCATGATGTACATCACCATTCGCATGCTGACGGGTCACCCTATCCACTCGACAACTGCCCGATCTACTCAGCGCTCCGGGACGGCGAGATTCATCGCGTCGACGATGAGGTGTTCTGGCACGTCGACGGCTCCTGCGTGCCGGTCGAGTACACCAGCACTCCCATGTTCGAAGATGACGAGCTTTGTGGTGTGGTAGTTGTTTTTCGAGATATTCGCGAGCGCAGGGAAATTGAGCGCCAGCGGGAAGTCGCCTACAACGATTTGCTCAGGTTGCAGATCGAGCAACAACTTATTCTCGATGCCGCAGGTGAGGGGATTTACGGGCTCGATTGCGATGGCAGGATAACCTTCGGCAACAAGGCTGCTCATGACATCGTCGGTTGGCATACCGAGGATGTGCTTGGCCAGCGGGCGCACGAGGTCCATCACCATTCCTATTCGGACGGATCGGTTTATCCGCGCGATGACTGCCCGATTTATGCTGCGTTAAAAGACGGTGACGTTCACACCGTCGACTGCGAAGTCTTTTGGCATGCCAATGGCGATGCAGTGCCGGTCGAATATACGAGTACCCCGATTCTGACGGACGGAAAACCCGATGGCGCCGTTGTCGTTTTTCGAGACATTACACGGCGCCGGGAAGCCGAGCGGCAACGTGAGGAAGCGTATGTCGAGATCAAGCTGCTCAAAGAACAGCTGGAGCGGGAGCGCGATTACCTGCGCGATGAAATCGAGATCAAGGTCAACTTTGGCGAGATTATTGGCCAAAGCATGGCGTTGAAACGGACGCTCGCGAAAATCGAGGCGGTGGCGAATACATCGGCCAATGTCTTGGTGCTCGGGGAGTCGGGAGTAGGTAAAGAAATGATCGCCCGGGCCATTCACGGCGAAAGTACGCGCTCGAACAAGCCACTCATCAAGGTCAATTGCGCGTCGGTACCTGCGGATCTGTTCGAGAGTGAGTTTTTCGGCCATGTGCGTGGCGCATTCACGGGCGCGCACAAGGATCGCGTGGGACGACTGCAACTCGCGAATGGTGGCACCCTGTTTCTTGACGAGGTTGGCGAAATTCCGATGTCGTTGCAAGGCAAATTGCTGCGTGCCTTGCAGGAGCAGGAATTTGAACGCGTCGGTGATGACGAGACCACTAAAGTTGACGTACGCATTGTTGCTGCGACCAACCGAAACCTTGAGGAAGAGGTTGCGGCAGGGCGGTTTCGCGAGGATCTTTACTACCGCCTGAGCGTGTTCCCGATGGAATTGCCGCCGCTGCGTGAACGAGTAGAAGATATCGCGCCTCTGGCGACACATTTTCTCGATACGATTTGTGCGGAATTGGGTCGCGAATCGCTGGCGCTGACAAGGCAGCATATCGCCATGCTGCAGCGACATCAGTGGCCGGGAAATATCCGTGAACTCCGAAACGTGATCGAGAGAGCAGTCATCCTGACCAAAGGAACGAGACTGCGACTTGATCTGGCGATGGGCGCGGCAACGAAAGCGGATGCCGCGCCGGAAAATGTGCTTCCGGACACAGCGCAGTTTCTTACTGACGAAGAATTTCGCGTCAGGGAAAAGCAGAACCTGGTCGCGGCGTTGCACTCGGCGGAGTGGCGTGTATGGGGCCCCGATGGCGCGGCGGCGATGTTGGGCATCAAACCATCGACGCTTGCGTATCGCATGAACGCCTTTGGTATCAGCAAAGACGCGTGGGAAATCACATGATCTGGGTAGGTACTTCTGCGATTGCCCACATCACGGGCGTGTTGTTACTCTCTCCCGACTTTGCGGAGAACAGCGTATGAATGGCGGTGAACGCATTGCGAGCGTGTTGCGATCCCACGGCGTGGAGTTTCTTTTCACACTGTGTGGTGGGCACATCTCGCCCATCCTTAAAAGCGCGAAAGATGTGGGCATTCGTGTCATCGATGTGCGTCACGAGGCCACCGCCGTCTTTGCCGCCGACGCAGTCGGACGCATCACCGGCGTACCCGGTGTCGCCGCGGTAACGGCAGGTCCCGGTGCTACTAACACGATAACGGCCGTGAAGAATGCGCAGCTCGCACAATCACCGGTCGTGTTGCTGGGCGGTGCTGCTGCGACTGTGTTGAAAGGCCGTGGCGCGCTGCAAGACATCGATCAATTGGCGTTGTTCAAACCACATGTGAAGTGGGCGCATGCGGTCACTCGTGTACGAGATCTCGCGCCGACGATGCGAAAGGCATTTCACACCGCACGCAGCGGCGTGCCGGGCCCGGTGTTCGTGGAATGCCCGGTCGATTTGCTGTACGACGAATCCGTTATCCGTGAGTGGTACGCGGCCAGCACACCGCACGGCAATGCGTTGTCCGACAGGGCAGTGCGCGCGTATCTGAACCATAAGGCTCGCCGGCTCTTTGCAGGTTCCGATGCCGCCGCCGATACTACCGTTGCCGAGGTCGATTCGCTGCCTCCCTCACGCAGTGTCATCGCGGATGCAGCCAAACGGATCGCCAATGCCGAGCGACCGTTGCTCATCGCCGGCAGCCAGGCGCTTGTTGATTCCAGTCAGGCCAATGCCGTTGCGGCTGCCGTCGACCGCATGGGCATCCCGGTTTACCTGTCGGGAATGGCGCGCGGGCTGATGGGCTTGTCGCATCCGCTGCACCGACGGCATCAACGGCGCAAAGCATTGAAGGAAGCCGATCTGGTTTTGCTTGCCGGTGTGCCGTCCGACTTCAGGCTGGACTATGGTCGCAATGTCCGGAGCAGCGCGTGTCTGATTTCGGCCAACCGCAGCCGAATCGATCTGAAACGCAATCGCCGTCCCGATATCGGGGCAATCGCCGACGCCGGGCTTTTCCTGCGTCAATTGGCAGACAAACTCGAACCGAACGTCAGTGCGCGCTGGAACCAGTGGCAGGAATTACTGCTTGCACGAGATACCGAACGTGAAAGCGAGATAGACATAAACGCGTCAAAATCCGCAGAGTTTATTAACCCGGTCACGTTGTGCAGAAGCATCGATGCGCAGTTACCCGACAACAGCGTGATCGTTGCCGATGGCGGAGATTTTGTAGGCACGGCTTCGTACATCGTGAAACCCAGGAAGCCACTTAGCTGGCTGGACCCGGGTGTCTTCGGCACGCTGGGTTGTGGCGCGGGATTTGCGCTCGGCGCGAGTCTGTGTCACCCCGATCATGAAATCTGGATCATGTTCGGTGACGGCTCGGTCGGCTACGCACTCGCCGAGTTCGACACGTTCGCGCGGCATAAAATTCCAGTCATTGCTGTCGTCGGCAATGACGCCGGCTGGACGCAGATCGCACGCGAGCAGGTCAAGATGCTCGATGACGATGTTGGCACGGTGTTGTCGCGCAGTGACTATCACGAGGTTGCCGCGGCGCTGGGCGGAAGCGGATTATTGCTGCAAAAAGCAGATCTTGCCGCGGCCTGCCTGGAGGATGCCCGGGAGGCCGCAAGCAACGGTGTACCCGTGCTGGTCAACGCCTGGCTGGACCGCACCGACTTCCGTGAAGGCTCTTTATCGATGTAAGCGCCCGTGCGCGCTTCACAATGTGGCCTCCTGAATAGCCAGATTATGGAATCTCGGCCACGCTCAAAGACGCATTAACGCCATAATGTGCCAAATAATAATAACCAGAAAAATCCTATGCATACGCGCGACTCCTCATTAGTTACCAAGGCATTTGGCCGGCGAGCCGATGCCGGACTCATCGTTGCCTACGATTCGCACCAGGGTGCATTGCGGTTCTTGTCGTCAGCACTTGGTCAGGCAAACGGTGTTGCGCTACTGCAGGGGCCCACGGGATCGGGCAAAACCACGATCATCAAAGAGCAGCTTGGCTGGTCCTCGCGTGACGCCGCCGTCGCCCATCTCAATGGCGCTCACCTGACGCCGCGCCGGCTGATAACCGGCATGCTGTCACAGTTCGGTGTTAAGACTGACTCCGAGCATGACCATCAACTGCTGCAGCAGCTCAATGATTACCTGACTCAACAGACGCGAAGCATGAGGCCGCCCCTGTTGATCGTTGACAACGCCGACCGTGCGACGCCGAGTGCCCTACGCCAGATTAACTGGCTCGCGGCGCTGGATGAGCGTGGAAAATATGCGTTGCGCATCGTCCTGAGCGGCAAGGAGCGGTTGTCGTCACTGCTTCGGCACGACAGCATGCGCGCTCTCGCCCGGCGTCACCCTGCGACGTACTCGCTTAACCCGATGACGTCACAGGAGACGATGATTTATTTGCGTACACGTCTGATCGCCGCGGGCGGCGAGCGGACTGAAAAAGTCTTCCCTGTTGATGCCTGTGACCGACTGCATGAGCTGTCGCGCGGCTGGCCGGGTCTGCTGAATGAGTGTGCGATCAGAGCGATGGAACGCATGGAGGAGCTGCAGTCGGCGAGGCCCGTACCGCGCATCATCATCACCCGCAAGGGTCGGACCGTGGCGGAGCACGAGCTGACAGAGCGAGAATATGTCATTGGGCGTACCGACCTGGCCGATATCGTCATCAAGGACAGACATGTCAGCAAGCTACACGCGATGCTGAAGGTATATGGAAATGCCATCATGTTGCTCGATCTGAACAGCACCAACGGAACAACGGTCAATTCCACAGTTGTGCAGAAGAGCATCCTCCGAAACAACGACATCATCATGCTCGGCCAGCATCGCCTCAAGATCGAAAACGTGCCCACAATCAGCGCCGAGATGAACGAGCAAATAAGTGTAACGGACACGATCGCGATGCAATCCATCGACGACCTGCGCAACCTGCGCGCCCGCCGAACTATCACGACGCTAAAGCATAAGCATCCGGGCTGAATCGATGTAGAAGGGAATTCGGACGATCGCCGCTGCATTGGCGACATCGGTCGGCGGTTCTTGTAGGAGCGGCTTCAGCCGCGAATCTAAGACTAGACCAAAACCCGAGTATTTCCTGGATGCGAGCTCAATTGTCATGCCTCTAAAACGTCAAATCAATATCCTCTAACATATTGATCAGTAAGCTAATGGCGATCGCTGCTTTTCCGATTTCACTGACCCGCAATGCAATTCTGTCCTCATTCATCGATCAGTAAAACGAGTCGATGAAGCCGCTCTCGTCCAACTCGCGAATCAGGCTGTCATCGTAAAAATCAGTCGGTTTGAATTTCCGCATCTCGTTCGAATCGTACATTTCGAACGTATTGTCGATGCCCTCGTAGCAAGGATAGGGTTTCTTTAACATCCACTGGCCTCGCGCGTAGGCATGCGCCGCTATATCCACATCGGTTATGCCATTCCATTTCGCCATTACTCTGAGCGCAAGCTCGCGATCCTGATGAAAGAGCGCCAGTCCCTCAATGGTCGCCTTTAGAAATCGCCTGGCTGCTTCGCGATGCGTCTCAGTCGACAACCATCCTTGTGCGACCATGACGCTGTTACCTGCAACGGCGATATTCCACTCTTGAGTGTCCTCAAGGACGGGGAAGCCTTCTTTTATAGCCATCGCCGCGCGTATTTCGTTTGCGACGATTGCGTCGACGAGTTCTGCTTTCAAAGCGTTGAGATCACGGCCGTTCAGCTTTAATGAAATGTCCTGGGTGGCATCCCATCCCATGCGTTTCGCAAAGCTGAGCCCGGCAAAACCAAGCGTCGTGTCTCGTCGGGCCGAGATGCCGAGCCTCTTGCCTTTGAGTTCTTCAACGCTGCTGATGCCTTTGTTGCCGATGATTTGTGGCCTCACCAGGCAGTCAGTCCCTGCGATAGCCACACGGTGCGGGTAACGGGTCCTGTCGATTCGCTTCACGATGTTTGGAGTCAGGCCGTCTATATAGAAATCGGGATCCCATGCCTCTCCGTTAAATGTGCGATCCAGGCGTCTCGATATCCTGTTGAGTATTCCCGTCCGCAGGTCGATGCCACCGTCGAAATCTGGTGGCGGCAGCCGGAGGTCAATCTCCAGGCCATATTTTTCGAACAGGCCCTGATCGACAGCAATCATGAATGGTAATTTGCTGATTGATCTTGTGCCCATTTCCACCTTGGTCGGTATCAGTTCGCGGTCACTGCATGATGAGATGCCGACCAACAGCGCCATCAAGCATGCCGCGGTCCACAGTCGCCGGGAAATCTTCACAAATCTTTCTCCTCGTAAAGCCAGTTACTTGTTGTGTATCTAACGGGAGCAGGGTGCCGGCCAATCCCATTTCATTAGTATCACTCGCCGGGGAGCACCCGTGAAAAAGCAGCTGCCACCGGTTCAATCTGCTCCGGTTTGAAATCGAAGTGAGTGACGAACCGAATGGCGTCACCAAAGCCATGCAGAAGGACACCTTCGTCAGCCATTTTCTGTATCAGGCTCGGCTGTGAACCCTTTTTCACTCCCGCAACAACCATGTTTGTCTGGACTGCATCCTGATCAATCTCCAGTCCGGGCAGGCCGACCAGAGCTTTTGCCAAAAGCATTGCGTTCTCGTGATCTTTTTGCAGGTGCTGAACCTGCTCCGTGATCGCGAGGATCCCGGCAGCCGCAAGCACGCCCGCCTGGCGCATGCCGCCACCGAGCATCTTTCGCCATCGCAGCGCTTTGCCAATGATCTCGTTCGTTCCACAGAGAACGGATCCCACCGGGGCACAGAGGCCTTTCGATAAACACACCGAGATTGAATCGAAATGGCGAGTGATGTCTGTCACAGGTACACCGAGTTTGACGCTTGCATTGAATACACGGGCGCCGTCTAAGTGCAGACCCAAACCGTATTTGTCTGCAAAATCACGGGCCTCTGCCAGGTATTCAAGCGGCAGCACTTTTCCGGCCTGGGTATTTTCAAGGCACAGCAGCCTCGTTTTGGCGAAGTGCGGATTATCCGGCTTTATGCATGCGGCAACCTGTTCGAGATCCAGGCTGCCATCGGGCATGAAGTCGAGCGGCTGTGGCTGAATGCTGCCTAACACCGCGGCGCCACCACCTTCATACATATAAGTGTGTGCAACCTGGCCGACGACGTATTCATCGCCACGCTCGCAATGACTCATTAAGGCGCAGAGATTCGACTGGGTTCCGCTGGGCAGGAAGAGCGCCGCTTCAGTGCCGATCATGTCGGCTGCAATTTCCTGAAGCCGAATGACAGTCGGATCATCACCGAACACGTCATCCCCGACCTCTGCCTCGGCCATCGCCTTGCGCATTGCTGGAGTAGGGCGCGTGACCGTGTCACTTCTTAAGTCAATGATGTCCGTTTCTGAAATGTTACTCATTACTTATTGGTCTCTTCATGATCGGCGAATGCTCAAACACCAGTATTTCATAACTGCCCGGCAAATCGTCCGCGGATATCGTCGTTTGATGTGTGCCAAGTCGTCGCACGTTGTTCCTGGATTTCAGCCAACCGTCGATGTCGCCAAGACCGCCGGGTTCATCGGCATCAGGTTCGAGGTCCCCGAGTCGATAGTGCATGGGGATCACGACGCTTGGGTTTAATTGGCCGAGAATCGCCTGAATCTCATGCTCTTTCAAAATGTGATACTCGGAATCAATCGGCATCATGAGAATGTCGACGTCACCAAGCTGTGCCGCCGCCTCTTCAGATATCGGGCCGTTGTCTCCAATGTGCGCAATACGTAAGCCGGCAACTTCAAGCAGCCAGATTGTGTTGGTTTGTCCAAATTCCTTGCCATAAGGATCCGCATGCTTTCCTGCCACACCGAGAATCTCAACACCATCAAAACCATATGTACCTGGCTCACGTAAAACGGTCATCGTGTCAGGCCACGGCGGCGGATGATCAACTGACACACCACCATCATGGTCGTAATGCGGATGCGTGATCAGGACAGCATCAGAATCAACTCCAGCCGGGTAGTCGTAACCAATCCACACTCGACTGGCAAACGGATCGATTAATAGCTGTTTGCCGGATGGCGAGGTGACGCGAAAGCAGGCGTGAGCAATGTACTCGATGGAGACACCTTTACCCGCGGCAAGGGTGTTGAGACTGACAGAGCACAAGGATATGGCGACGACAGTGGCGCCCAGTGCGAATTGGCGGCGGTTGAGCATTTGCATTCCTGAGGCCCGAATGTGTGTCAGTGATGATAGCCAATCTGGCGAGCCGCGGACCAAAAATCCGCGTGTCGGTGGCTCGAAGGTATCTGAAATCTCACGGCGAATCGTCTCGAAAATTCCTGGCCCGCGGGTGGAAACCGTTCGCAATCACTGCTGCCCGGACGTAGTATCAAAGTGATGAGCTGTTTGCTGAAAAAAGGTGGTGGGCTGTATCCGAGGCTGCATGTCGGCGCGGTCCTGCTCGCTGCCGGTGAGGGTCGGCGAATGGGTGGCGTTGCCAAGCCGCTGATAAGACTGCAGGGCGTGCCGCTGATCAGCCGGCAACTCGTGGCCCTTAAGCGGGGCGGGTGTCGATGAGGTGGTCGTCGTAACTGGTTACGCGAGTCGTGAAGTAGAACAAGAGGTGCAGGCTACATCGGGCTGATAGCTAGTCCGAAGAAAAACGCACGACTCAAGGAAACGCTGAAGAAACGGGGCCACGACGCAAACGCAGTGAACGGCATCGATGCGCCCGCGGGGATTTATATAGGTGCAGTCAACCCGGAAGAAGTCGCCGTCTCGGTGTTGGCCGAACTGGTAAAACGTCGACGGCTCGGTACTGACAATCACGTAACGACGAAGTCAGAGAACGGCGTGGCGGGTGAGGATGCCGGAGAATGTTGTTCGTCACGCAAAGCGGCGGTAAATGAGTTTGACTGATATGAGCGCACACAAGGCAGACAATCTGAGTTCCAGTGAAGTTCTCAGCACGGCACTCGCCTGGCTCGAGGCCGGCCGGAAAATTGCGTTGGCTACCGTAGTGGAAACAAGTGGCTCCTCGCCGCGGCCGGTGGGCAGTAACCTGCTCATTGCGGAAGATGGCGCATTCGAGGGATCGGTGTCAGCTGGCTGTGTCGAAGGTGCAGTGGTCAGCGCCGCGCAGAAGGTGATCGAGACCGGCGAAGCGGAACTGCTGGACTTCGGCTTCGCCGACGCAGATGCATGGGAAGTTGGCCTGGCCTGTGGTGGCTCTATTAAGGTGTTCGTGGAGCGAATTGAGTGAAACGTGAGTTGCTGGGCGCGGTTGTTGCCGCCCAGGACAGGAAGGAGTCCGCAGTTCTTGTACGCGGACTGACAACTGGCAAGCAATGTGTGATTACCAGACAGGAGTGTCTTGGTGATATAGATGACATTGATGCCGTGGTAGTTGATGCTGGGCGCGCAGCTTTGGGGGCCGACGGCGCACGCACCATCGAGGCAGCTGGCGAACGCTACCTGGTTCAGACTCTGGCGACCGCAGCAAGGATGATCATCATCGGCGCGGTTCACATCGCACAGTCGCTAATTCCAATGGCCATGAATGTCGGTTACGAGATCTTTCTCATTGATCCGCGCACCGCTTTTGCCAATCCGGAACGCTTTCCCAACATCCATATCGATAACCGCTGGCCACACGAAGCGATGCCCGATCTCGCACTGGACGCTCGAACAGCAATTGTAGCGTTGAGTCATGACCCGAAAATTGATGAACCAGCGCTTGGGGCGGCAATGGACTCGAACGTATTTTACATTGGCGCGCTCGGTAGCAGAGGCAACCACGCAAAAAGGCTCGAGCGGCTCGAATTGCTTGGCTACTCGAAGGAACAACTTAGCCGGGTTCACGGACCGATAGGGCTGCCACTAGGGGGGCGTTCGCCGGCAGAAATTGCCGTGTCTATATTGGCACAGGTGATCCAGTCACGTAATCAACCGTTGTCTGGAAATTAGTCACAAGTTGGCTGACAGCCAAATGACGCGCTTGCAATCTTGTGTCCACGTTGGTGGGCCAAACCAGGATCACCTACCGTCACTCAAGGCCACCTTCCGTCTGAAAAATCCTCAGCTGAACGTCCTGCTGCGTTACCTTGGTCACCTTGGATAGCGAAATCTGTTCACTGAAAATTCGCGTGTCTGTAGTTGATAGACGGAACGGCAGCTGCGCTGCCTCGCCTGCGGCGTCTGTCGGCCGGCTTCGCCGGTCTCGGCCAGATCGGCTTAGGCCGATCGTCGCCCTCGCTGCGCTCGGGCCGGTTGACGCGGTGCATCCTGCACCTCGCCCTTCGGGCACAGTCGCTTCGCTCCCGTGTCCAAATCGGCGTCCATGCCGATTTGTCGCTGTCCTGATTCGTTTCGCGAATCGGTCCGCCCGTGCCGCTATCTTTAGTCATGAAGCTATTTCGCATTTGATGCGGGTTCTTTGCGCTGCGAAAGCCGAGTGCTCCAATCATAGTAGATGACGGTCACGGCCAAACGGGTCTCGGACCTATGTAGCTACGTTTGCAGTAGCTTGGGCTGGTCAATCTAGTCCAACAGCGGAGCAGGTACCCGGTTACGCCGTTCGAGATTGACAAAAGGCCCGTGCCCAAGGTCGGCAGGAACCTGTTTACCATCAAGCATGAACCATGCATGCGCAGCGTCTTTGAATTCGGCCCGAATCGATGCGTTGCCAATCATTCGCTTAAGCCCCCACGACCAGCTGGAGCAGGCGACGAATCCGATTTCGATGGTCTCTCCATTTTTGTCGGAATAGAGTTTTTCGCCATCCTCGATTTCAATACGCCTTGTTGACTGGAATCGTCGTAAATAAGACCTCGGTCCGCTGCTGCGCTGCGCAATCCGCGCGTCCCGACCAACGAAATCTGCTGCGTCCCGGC